>Ga0256838_1000549_pt1 | contig 22081 bp, 23 predicted proteins | sample 4571419metaG_FD_185978 | JGI IMG/M metagenome (GOLD analysis project Ga0256838, IMG submission 185978) | Hydrothermal vent microbial communities from Guaymas Basin, Mexico - 4571-419 | ecosystem: Environmental > Aquatic > Marine > Hydrothermal vents | place: Mexico: Guaymas Basin | collected...
TAATCCTTCTATCGTAATTGTTATGTCATATCCCATAAAACCTCCGATAAAGGCAAGACGTATCATGTCTTTGTCTTTAAATCCGTTAATGGTAATTGGAGCGTTTTTATTGTTGTAAGTCATGGCTAAAATTAATTCGGCTTTGCTTCCGGCTTCAAGCCCATAGTTATATTTTTTTGCTATTTTTATTAAAGGTTTTAAAAACGTTGGAAATTGATTTACTTTTAAAGGAAAAACGGCTTTAAATTTTCCCTCATAGTTAAATTCTTTTATAGCTTTATTAAACGAATTGTAAAGAGAATTTATTTGCTTTCTAATTAAGTGAGGAAAACGAAGTAAGATTGGTCCTTGATATCCTTTTTCTTCAATTTCTTTTACTATGTCTATTAATGCTGGTTGATTTCCGTAATTTATTTTTAATTTTCCATTTTCTATAAAAAAATTATTTGCTCCCCAAATGTCAATTCCATAATTCATTTTTTGCCTTTATAGTTCTTTTTCGAAAAATTCTCCTTTTTTAAGCTCATCTTCTCCAACGATTAAAGCTTTTTTAAATTTACCTTTATCTGCAGCTTTAAGATGTGCTTTTAAAGATTTTGGTTTAACTTCTACATATACTTTTTGATCTTTTCTTAGTTTTTTTGCTTCTTTTTGAATAAATGGAATTGCTTCTTCTATCATAGCTCCAATATAAATTCCTTCTCTTTTGTCTTCTTCTTTTATTAAATCCATAATTCTTTCAATTCCAATGGCAAATCCAACGGCTGGGGTTGGTTTTCCTCCTAAACTTTCAACTAATTTATCATATCTTCCTCCACCTGCTATTGCACTTTGTGCTCCAATTTCGTTTGAAATAAATTCAAAAGTTGTTTTTGTGTAATAATCAAGTCCTCTTACTAAGTTTTTGTCTATTTCGTATTTAATTTCAAGATTATCAAGACCTTTTTGTAATTTTTCAAAATCTTCTTGACATGTTTTACACAAATGATCTGTAATTTTTGGAGCTTCTTTTAAAATTGCTTGACAACTATTAAGCTTACAATCAAGCGTTCTAATGGGGTTTTGTTTTATTCTTCTTTGGCAATCTTCGCAAAGAGAATCTTTATGCTTTTGTAAAAATTCAACTAATTTTTCTTTGTATTTTGGCATACATTCGCTACATCCAAGAGAGTTTATTTTTAAAGTATATTTTATTCCTAATTTATCAAAAATATCCGCTGCTATTGCGATAATATTTATATCTTCCCATACGCTTGGTTCTTTAAAGCTTTCTACTCCAAATTGATGAAATTCTCTAAATCTTCCTTTTTGTGGTCTTTCGTATCTAAACATAGGACCAAAATACCAAAATCTTTTTGGAGTTTCCAATCTATCGAATTTGTGTTCGATATAGCTTCTAACAACTCCCGCTGTTCCTTCTGGCCTAAGACAAACTTCATTTCCTCCTTTATCTATAAATTCATACATTTCTTTATTTACTATATCGCTACTTTCACCAACGCTTCTTTTAAAGAGTCTAGTTTCTTCTAAAATAGGAGTTTCAATATAGCTAAATCCGTAATTTTGGGCAACTTCTCTTGTTGTATCAAAAATTTTTAGAAATTTGTCATCGATTATATCTTTCATTCCTCTTAGTGCTTTTATCATCTAAAGCCTTTTTTTTGAAATTTTACTAAATTTTTGAGATTTAAAAATTTTAATAAAATTGTTAAAATTATTTTTTAAATTATATCAAAGGAAACTGATGAATATACTTTTTATTGGAGATATTGTGGGAAAACCCGGAAGAAAACTTATAAAAAAGTTTTTACCGATTTTAAGGCAAAAATATAATATTGATTATGTTATTTCAAATTACGAAAACATTGCTCATGGATTTGGAATAACTGAAAAAATTTACAACGAAATGAAAGATGTTGGAATTGATGTTTTTACTGGAGGAAATCACTCTTTTGATAGAAAGGAGGTAATTAAACTTTTGGAAGAAAATAAGGTGTTAAGACCTCTTAATTATTTTGAGGCTCCTGGAAATTGGTATTATGAAGATGAAAATATTATAGTAATAAGTGCTATGGGGATATTTTCTATGCCTTATGGAAAAAATCCTTTTATAGAATTAAAAAAGTTTGTAGAAAAAAAAGAAAAATTTATTTTTATAGATTTCCATGCTGAAGCTACTGCTGAAAAAAGAGCTTTGTTTCATTTATTGAAAGGAAAAGTAGGTGCAATTGTTGGAACACACACTCATATAGGAAGCGATGATTTAGAAATTGAAAATGGAACTTGTTATTTAACAGATATTGGGCTTACTGGGTGTAGAGATAATGTAATTGGAATGGATATAAAAGCTCCAATTAAATATATGCTAACGGGTATGAAACAGCATTATGATGTACCTAAGAAATGTAAAAGTATTATGCAATGTTTGATAATTGAAAGCGATGGTAAATTTAGTAAAAGAGCTTTTAAATTAAAAATTTATGATGATAAAATTGAAAAAACTCAAGAGAGCGAAAATGGAAATTAGTAATTCTTATGATGTTTTAATGTGGCTTAGAAATAAAAATTTATTAGAAAATAAGCCTAAATATTGGTGGCCAAATGCTGGAAGTTTTGAGGTGGTAGTTGGTGCGATTTTAACTCAAAATACTAAATGGGAAAATGTAGAAAAAGCTCTTAATAATTGGAAAGAAAAAAATAAAGAATGGAAAATTGAAGAAGTTGGAAGTTGCGATCCTTCTTTTTTAGCAGAGTTTATAAAACCCGCTGGTTTTTATAATCAAAAAGCTAAGCGTTTAATAATGCTTAGTAGAAATATTTTAAAAGATTTTGGAAATTTTGAAAATTTTAGGGAAAATGTTGATAGAGAGTGGCTTTTAAGTCAAAAAGGAATAGGATTTGAAACGGCAGATAGTATACTTTGTTATGCTTGTTTTAGAGATACAATGGTTATGGATACTTATACTAAAAGACTTATAAAAAAATTTGGGTATGAGTTTGATAGTTATGATGAAATGAAAGAGTGGTTTGAAAGGGGAGTGATTGAGAATTGGGATAGATTAAAAGATCTATACGAAAATGATTTAAATTTATGTTTTAGTCGCTTTCATGGAAAAATAGTTGAGTATATGAAAAAATGAAAATTAAAGATTTAGAAGTAGAAATAAAAAGAAAAAATATTAAACATATTTATTTGAGAATTAAAAATGATAAAGTAGAAGTTAGTTGTAACAATTTTATTAGCAAAGATTTTATAAAAGAATTTGTTTTAAAACATTATGAAAAAATTAAAAAGCAAATAAGGACAAGAAAAGATAAAGATTTTTATAAACAAAACGCTCCTAAAATAATTTTGCCTATTGTAAAGAAATATTCTAAATTGATGGGTTTATTTCCTTCAAAAATTTCTTTTAGATTTAAAATAAGTAACTGGGGAAGTTGCACAAGCAAAAATCATATTATTTTTAATTATTATTTAATTGATGAAGATAAAGAATTTATTGAATATGTAGTAGTTCATGAATTAGCGCATATAAAATTTAAGCATCATAAAAAGGAATTTTGGAAATTAGTAGAGAGATTTTTTCCAAATTATAAAAAAGTAAGGGAATAAATCCCTTATTTATTAAGAGCTTCTACTGCTTTTAGCATCATAAGTCCAGCTTCATTTACGCTGTTTCTTCCTAAATATTTAGCTTCTCTAGCAGCTACATATGCTTTTTCAAAGCTCTCTTTGCTTAATCCAGATTTTTTAATTGCTTCTTTAATGTTTTCTGGTAAAATTCTTACTTTTTGCTCTTTTACATACATACTTCCAGTATCGGCAATTGCTTTTACTACTCTGTAAATTGTTGGATTAATTGGTGCACCAAATCCTTCTGGAACTCCGCTCATTGCTTCATCCATCATTTTTCCATATTCAGTTTCGATAATGTGTCCATCTGGTAATATTTCTATAAATCCTTTTGCTTCAAGGCTATCAAGCGCTTCTGTTATTTTTCTTTTTTCATCTTCGTTTTTACCTTCTAAAATATCTTCTATTGCAATGCCTTTGTCTGGAATCATTTTAAAAATATCCATTTCATATCTTGTCATGTAAGGAAGTTTTGGATGAGTTGCAAGTTCTTCATATAAAAGTCCAGATTTACTTGGTTCATAAGTTCCAAGAATTCTTTCTTTTCTTGCTTCTTCAACCCATTCTCTATTTGGAGCACTAAAAATTTTATTTGAAATAGCAAGAGTTTTTACTGACCAGCTATGAATTGGTCTTTCGTCGTAATTTTGATCTTCAATAACTTTTTCTCCATCTGGAGTTACGAAATATACGGCTTTTCCTTTTTCATCAACTCCTTCTGTAATAAGGCCAAATGCTTCAAGAGTGTATAGATATTCTCTTAAGTCAAAATTTTCTTCAAACCATTTTTTCTTATCTTCTAAATCTTGGAATTTTTTAGCAATTTCTTGTTTTTTCTTTGGCATTTCATCAAGTCTTCTACCATATTTTTCGATTAATTTTTTGTATTCCCTAATTTTTCTTTCAAGCAATTCTGCTTTAATTTCGTCAAATGTAGGAGTTTCTTCTGGATTTTCAGGTACTTTTTCGTCCCAAATTTTTTTGATTGTTTTTAAAGTTTCTACTTCTTCTTGAGAAATTGCAAATGTTTTTAGAGGCTTTTCTGTTTTATCTTTATAGATTCTATAAACTTCAAGAGCGTTTTCTCCAGCTTTTGTTAACTCATCAACATCGGCTACATATCCAAGCATTTCGAGATTTGCTAAAGCGTCTAAATCAATTTCTTCTCCATCTGCTACTTTTGCGATATCTTCTAAAATAGAAATATCAAGAACACTACCTTCTGTTGCCCATCCACCATAAGTTAGAGTATTTTTTACCGCTTGTCCGAGTTCTGTAAATGTAAAGTATTCTCCATTTGGAATTGAATAAGCTATAAGTCTCATTGCTTCAAGTAAATCTTTTTTATTTCCTTCTACTGGAAGATAATGTGCATCAGTTGGACCCATTGGAGATTTTCTGATGTATTCTGCAAGTTCTGCATCAATTACTAATTCTGGATTCATGATTTTATATGCTTCGTATAAATCAAGTGCTTCTTGAGTAAGCTCTCCGTTTTCAGCAAATCCTCTTTTTTCCAATTCTTCGTTTGAAATAGTTGTGGTTTTATTTTTATTTTTAGTAGCTGCATCAATCATTGCAATAACTTCGCTGCTTACCCATTTGAAATTATCTTTCCATTCATCTATATTTTGAATTTTATCTTTTACTCTATTTAAAACATCCGCTACTATTTGACCAGCGTATGTAAACTCAGCTTCTGCTGGGACTGGAAAATGAATTACTCCTGCTAAGTTTAGCTCTTCTAAAGCTTCGTTGTTTAGAGCATCTGTTTTTATTGTTTTTGTGTCACTATTGAATAATTCAAGTATAATTTTTGCTGCTTCTTTTTTAATAATCATTTGCATGCCTCCTAATATTTTTTTGTAATTCTATCAAAATGATAAAGTTTTAGTCAATGAATTTTAGCCTCTTTTACTAAAGTTTACCGATTTTTAAGTCGGGGGCTAATTTAAAATGATATCTAAAGAAAGAAAAAAAAGAAAGGGTTTATTTTTCTGGATTTACAACTTTTGCAATTAAAATGGAAATTCCGTAAAGAATTAAAAGAGGAGTTGCCATTGCAAGTTGAGAAAATAAATCTGGAGGAGTTAAAATTGCTGCCAAAATAAAAATGATTACTATTGCGTATCTTGAAAATTCAATTAAGGTTTTATCTGTAACTAGACCAAGTTTTGCTAAAAAGTAAGTTACAACAGGCAGTTCAAATGCTATTCCAAATCCAAGCATTAATTTCCCAAACAAAGTTACGTATTCGCTCATTTTTGGCATTGCCGTAAATTCTCCTCCTCCAAATGTTACTAATACTTTAAATCCTACAGGAAATACAATGTAATAAGCAAAAGCGGCTCCTGCTATAAACATAATCGTTCCCCAAAACACAAAAGGAAGCACTAATTTTTTTTCGTGTTCATAAAGTCCAGGAGCAATAAAAGCCCATATTTGATAAAGAATAAAAGGTAGAGCAAAGAAAAATCCTGCAAATAGAGAAATTTTTACCGCTGTAAAAAATGGCTCGGCAAGACCGGTAAAGATTATCTTGCTATCTTTTTCGTATTTTAATGCTTCAAGTAATGGAGCGCTCATCCATTGAAATATTTCTTTCCAAAAGATAAAAGCAATTATAAAAAATATAAAATAGATAATAACTATTTTTATTAGCCGAGATCTAAGCTCGGCTATGTGAGGTTTGATTTCTTCAAGCATTTTGTTTTTGATTGTTTGAAATGTTTTGAGTTTTTGTTTCTTCTATTTTTTCAGTTTTTACTTCTTCTTCACCTTCTTTTATGGCGTCTTTGAAGTTTTTAATTCCTTTTCCAAGTCCTGATGCAAGTTCTGGAATTTTTTTGCCTCCAAAAAGAAGCAATACTACAAGTAAAATTACAATAATTTGCCAAGTGCTAACACCCATTTTGAATCCTTTTTTGTTGAATTTTAGCATAAAAAAAATAAAAGTTTGGTAAAATTTTGTAAAAAAGGGAATAAATGGGATTAAAATTAGCCGTTTTTGATTTTGATTCTACATTAATGGATGGAGAGACGATTGATTTTTTAGCTAAACCTCTTGGACTTATGGATAAGGTGGCTTCAATTACCGAAATGGCAATGAGGGGAGAGCTTGATTTTTTTGAGAGTTTGATAATGAGAGTAAAACTTCTTGAGGGACTTGAAGAAAAAAAAGTGGACGAAATTTGTCATAATCTCCCAATAATGCCTGGAGCCGAAGAAACAATTAAAACCTTAAAAAAAGAAAACGTAAAAGTTATGGTATTTAGTGGTGGATTTAGAAATGCTACGAGTTATTACAAAGAAGTGTTGGGATATGATGCTGATTTTTCAAATATTCTTCATTCAAAAAATGGAGTTTTAACTGGACTTGTTGGTGGGGAGATGATGTTTTCTTATTCAAAAGGAGATATGTTAAAAAGAATTCAAAATGTTTTAGGAGTAACTCCTGAAGAAACTATGGTAGTTGGAGATGGAGCAAACGATCTTAGTATGTTTAAATATGCTTCTATAAAAGTTGCTTTTTGTGCAAAAGAAGTGTTAAAAAAAGAAGCAAATATTATAATAGAGGAAAAAAATTTAACTAAAATTTTAGAGTTTGTATAAGGAGAGAAAATGGTAAGCATTTGGGTTGATTATTTAGATAGGGAGTTTCTTGATACTACTTTTAAAAAATGGGTAAATGAAAATGTAGTTAATGGTCTTACAAGTAATCCTGCTATTTTTGCAAATGCTTTAAAAAAGGACGTTTATAAAGAGGATTTGGAAAAATTAAAAGGACTTTCTCCAAAAGAAAAATATGAAGCAATAGCAGTTAAAGATATTCAAAAAGCGTGCGATATTTTAAAACCAAAATTTGATGAAGGAGATGATGGATTTGCCAGTATCGAAGTAGATCCAAGATTAATTAATGATGCTAAGGGAACTATTGATGAGGCTTTAAGACTTTACGATAAGATTCAAAGAGAAAACGTTATGATTAAAATTCCAGCTAACGAGGCTGGATATAAAGCAATGGAAGAACTCGCTAAAAGAGGAATAAATATAAATGCTACTTTGGTTTTTTCTCCAAATCAAGCTATAAGGGCTTATGAGGCTATAAATAAAGGAAATGTTGATGGAGTTATTTCGATTTTTGTTAGTAGATTTGATAGAAAATTAAATCCAAATTTAGCAATGCAAAATTTAGCAAAAGATAGAGTAGGTTTTTTTAATGCTATAAAAATTTATAATCAACTTCAAGGAATGGGAAATAGAAGAATAAGACCTCTTTTTGCAAGTACTGGAGTAAAACAAGATTATCTTCCAAAGGATTATTATGTTCAAAACCTTTATCTTCCAAATAGTGTATTAACGTTACCTCTTGAAGTTATTGAAGAGATTTACGAAAAAGTATTATTTAATGAAATGGAAGAAAGTTTTCATTTTCAAACTAAGCATATAGATGCGTTTTTTAGTTTTTTAACGCCAGCTGGAATAAATCTTCAAAAAGTATACGAGGAATTATTCGAAGAAGGAGTTAAGGCGTTTGAAGAAGCTTTTGAAAATATGTTAAAAGGACTTTAATGACAAGAGAAGATTTAAATAAACTTCTTTTTAGCTTAATTCAACATAATGGGAGCGATTTACATATTAAATCTGGTCATGGTGTTAGAATGAGAATCAATGGAGTTTTACATAAAGTAGAGTTTCCTAATGTAACCAGAGAAAATGTAATTAATCTTTTAAAAGAAACTTTAAGAGGTAGATTTGAAGAATTTGTAAGAGATAAAGAAATAGATTTTTCTTATAAATTAAATGAAGATTTCAGGTTTAGGGCGAATGCTTTTTTTCAAGTAGATGGTCCTTCAATCGTATTTAGGGTTATTCCTTTGAAAATTCCTACTATTAAAGAATTAGGACTTCCTGAAGTTGTATATAAATTTGCTCAGATGGAAAGAGGATTGGTTTTAGTAACAGGAATTACTGGTAGCGGTAAATCTACTACTCTTGCGGCTATAATTAACGAGATAAACAATACCAAGGCAAAACATATTATTACAATCGAAGATCCTGTAGAGTTTATTCACAAAGATAAATTGAGTCTTATAAATCAAAGAAGTTTAGGCGAAGACACTTTAAGTTTTGCACGAGCTTTAAGGGCGGCTTTAAGAGAAGATCCAGATGTTATTTTAGTAGGGGAGATGAGGGATAAAGAAACTATAGAAACCGCGCTTCATGCGGCAGAAACCGGTCATCTTGTTTTTTCTACTTTGCATACTCTTGATGCAAAAGAGACTATTAATAGAATTATTGGAATTTTTCCTCCTGAAGAGCAAACAAGAATTAGGCTTGTTTTGGCATCGGTACTTCAAGGGGTAATTTCTCAAAGACTTGTTCCAACGGTTGATAACAAAAGAGTTGCGGCAATGGAAATCTTAATTGCTACCCCAAGAATAAGAGATATGATATTAAAAGGTGAAGATCAACAAATAAAAGACGCTTTGGAAGAAGGTAAAAAAGTTTATGGAACTCAAAGTTTTGATCAGCACTTAATAGATTTGGTATTAAGTGGCAAAATATCTGAAGAAACAGCTCTTGAGTTTGCTACAAGTAAGGATGATTTAAGAATTAAATTAAAAGAAGAAAAATTAAAAGCTGGAATAGAGACGGCAAAAACGAGCTTTATTGATTTGAAAGAAGAATAGTGATATAATTTCATTTCAAAAACTTAAAAGGAGACATTATGCTTGAAGGAATTATCAGAGAGAGTACTTCTAAGGCTTATACTAAAAAGCTTAGAAGAGATGGTTATCTGATAGCAAATATTTATGGTAAAGACATAGAAAATGTTAACGCCGCTTTTAAAACCGGTGATTTTATTAAATATATGAAAAATAAAGAGCATTTAATATTCCCGGTAAAAGTGGGAGATAAAGAATATAATGTTGTAGTTCAAGAGTATCAAAGAGATCCTGTAACTGGTGAAATTTTACATGTAGATTTACTTGTTGCTCAGCCTGGCAGAAAACAATATTTTTATGTTCCAATTAAACTTAAAGGTACTCCAATAGGTCTTAAAAATAAAGGTGTTTTGGTTTATCATAGAAGAAGAATTAAAGTAAAATCAACTCCTGAGAATTTGCCAGATTATTTTGAACTTGATGTAAGTAATTTAGATGTTGGAGATACTATTTTAATTAGAGATATTAAAATGCCTGAAGGCGTTGAGTGTTATTTAGATCCTTCAATTCCAGTAGTTGGTGTAATTAAGGCTAAATAATTTTTTCTCCCTTTTGGGAGAATGGAAAAGAAATGGAAAAACTAATAGTAGGTCTTGGAAATCCGGGGGGAAAATATAATTTAAATAGACATAATGTAGGTTTTTTGAGTATAGATTATCTTATAAAAGAATTTAATGCTTCTTATGTTTCTTCAAAATTTAAAGGAGAGCTTTTTAAAAGTGATAAATTTTTGTTTTTAAAACCTATTACTTTTATGAATCTAAGCGGGGAGAGTGTTAAAGAGGTTAAAGATTTTTATAAGATAAAGAATAAAGATATTATCGTTATTCATGATGATATAGACTTGAAACTTGGAGCTTTAAGATTTAAAAGGGGTGGAAGCAGTGGTGGGCATAATGGATTAAAATCTATTGATGAGTGTGTAGGAAACGATTATTATAGAGTTAGAATAGGTGTTGGAAGACCTGAAAAAAAAGAAGAAGTAATTGATTATGTTTTAGGGGATTTTACGGAAGAAGAATTAAAATGTATCGAATCTCTTTTCCCTATTATAAAAAAAGCAATTGAAAATATTGATGAAGCTCAAAGCCGCTATAGCAGAAAAGGTTGTTAGTGATATTTAAGTATTTGTCTATAAAATATGTAAAATTTTTTTTGATTTTTTTAATTGGAGTTTGTTTATTGTTTGTGCTTGTTGATTATATATATAATTTTGATTCTCTCCCAAATTCTTCTAACTTACAAATTTTATATCTTTTTTATAAGTTTGTTTATGCCTCTTTTATTATGTATCCTTTGGCATTAGTATTTTCTTTTTTGTTGATTTTGAATAATTTAATAAAATTTAACGAGCTTGTTAGTTTTTATTCACTTGGATTTAAACCTAAAAAACTCTTATTTCCTTTTTTAGCGGTCGCTTTTAGCATATTTGTTTTTTTTAGTTTTTTACAATCTACGAAAATTTCATATGCCAATCAATACGCAAAAGCAATTCAAGCAAATATGAATTTAAAAAATTCTAATTTGTTTTTAAAATATCAAAATTTTATAGTTTATTTTAAAAGCTTAAATCCTATCGTAAAACATGCTTATGATATTAGAATTTTTGAATTAAAAAATGATGCTATAGTAAAAGTTATCTTTGCTAAGAGAGCTGTTTTTAGAAATGATAAATGGGAATGTAAAAGGGCTACTGTATTAACTTTAAAGAAGGATAAATGGGAAAAAAGCGTAAAAGATGTAACGATTCTTAAAAATTTTAAGCCCAAAATTATCTCCAATCTTAAGATGCTAAATAATATTTCTTTTTATGATGCTTATATTACTTTAAAATATTTTAAGGATGTTGATTTAAATAAAATTCTCTCAATTGTATTTTTTAAAATTTTTACTCCTTTAAGCATGATTTTGCTGATAGTTTTGTTCTTTTATCTTGCTCCAATTCATTTTAGATTTTCTAATCTTACTTTATTTATGGTAAAATCTTTAATATTTACTATTTTAGTGTGGGGAATTATGTTATTAATTTTTAAATTTTCAAAACAAGGAATCCTTCCTTTTTATGTAATAGTAATTCCTTTTGTGATACTTTTGATTATGGATTTAGTAATTGTAAGGAGAAAAAATGATAGACTTTAAATATTTGGCTAATAAATATCAAACACCTTTATATGTTTATGATTTTAATCATTTTGAAAATCAATATAACGAGTTAAAAAAAGCTTTTAAGGCAAGAAAGAGCATTATCGCTTATGCTGTAAAAGCGAATTCTAATCTTTCGGTAATAAAAAAGTTTGCTTCTTTGGGAAGTGGTGCTGATTGCGTAAGTATTGGAGAAGTTAAAAGAGCTTTGCTTGCTGGAGTTGATAAATATAAAATTATTTTTTCAGGAGTTGGAAAGAGAGATGATGAAATAAAAGAGGCTTTGATTAAAGATATATTATTGCTTAATTTGGAAAGTGAAGCCGAAATGAAAAGAGTTGAAGCAATAGCCAAAGAGCTTGGAAAGAAAGCAAGAATTTCAATTAGGGTCAATCCAGATATCGATCCTAAAACCCATCCGTATATTTCAACTGGGCTTAGCGAAAATAAATTTGGAGTAGATGTTGAAGTAGCTAAAGGAATGTATATTTATGCTAAAAAGAGTGAATATCTTGATCCTGTTGGGATTCATTTTCATATTGGTTCTCAGTTAACTGAACTTGAACCAATTAAAGAAGCAAGTGAAAAAGTTGCTAATTTGGTTAGGAGTTTAAAAGCGATTAATGTAGATATAAAGTTTTTTGATGTTGGTGGAGGACTTGGGATTAGATATAAAGATGAAGAAACCATAAAACCATATGATTATGCTCAAGCAATTCTTTCTACTCTTTCAGGGCTTGATGTGACTATCATATGCGAACCTGGGCGCTTTTTGGTTGGAAATGGCGGGTATTTTTTAACAAGAGTATTATATGAAAAAGAAAATAAAGGTAAAAGATTTGTAATTGTCGATGGAGCAATGAATGATTTAATTAGACCAAGTCTTTATAATGCTTATCATAAAATTGAGGTTTTAAACGATAATCAAGAAATTAGTAAAGCAACTATTGTAGGACCAATTTGTGAGAGCGGAGATTTTTTTGGCAAAGACGTAGAACTTCCTAAAACAAATCCAGGAGATTTAATCGTTATTTATTCTGCTGGAGCTTATGGTTTTACTATGGCAAGTAACTATAATTCTCGCTTAAGAGTGGCTGAAGTAGCTGTTGAAAATAAAGGGGATAGGTTAATTAGAAGAAGAGAAACTTTTGCAGATTTAATTGAGTGTGAAATAGATTATTTGGTTTAAGGAGTAAAATGAAGGGTTTTTTTATCGATGTTCAAGGAACTTTGATTGATGATAAAGAGTATAAGCCTATTGATGGGGCAATTGAGTTTTTAGAGTTTTTAAACGAAAAAAAAATTCCTTTTGCGCTTTTAACAAATAATACCAAACGGGAGGATTTTAAGGAGTATTTGAAATCTCTTGGGTTTAAGTTTAGATATTATCTTGACCCGCTTATGCTTTTAGATGAGGTAATAAAAGAGCCAATTGCTCCTTTTGGGTCTTCTAAATTTTTAGAAATTATGAAAAAATACAAAATAGATTATTCTAATCCCAAACAAGTAGTAATAGGACTTAAAATTTATTCTCCTGATGAAATAGCCGAAATTATCGAACTTTTATTAAAAGAAAACGAACTTATTGGGATGCATAAAACTTCTTTGTATCATAAAAACTCTAAAAGATACCCGGGGCTTGGAGCAATTTTGGAGATGTTGAAATACGCAACTGATAAAGACGCTAAAGTTTTGGGAAAACCAAGTAAAGAATTTTTTAATAGAGCTTCTGAAATGATAGGAGTTGGTTTTGATAAAATAACAATAATTAGCGATGATTTAAAAGGAGATTTACTTCCGGCTAAAGAGTTGGGAATGAAAACTTATTTGGTATTAAGCGGAAAAGTAAAAAGTCAAAAAGAGATAATCAAAAGACCGGATAAGGTTTATAAAAGCGTAAAAGAGATTTTGGAGGAGATGAAAAAAAATGGATAAATTAAAGGATCTTAGAAAGAAAATCGATGAAATTGATAATGAAATTTTAAAGCTTTTGAATAAACGGATGGAAATTGTAAAAGAGGTAGGAGAACTTAAAAACAAAACTAACGCGCCAATTTATAGACCAGAAAGAGAAAGAGAAATTATTCAAAGGCTTACAAAACTTAGTAAAGAGCAAAATGGTTTGTTGGGAAAGGAAGAAATTGAAGCTATTTTTCTTGAGATTTTTGCAATAAGTAGGGCTCTTGAGAGAAGAGAGAGAATTGCGTTTCTTGGTCCAATTGGAACTTATACTCATCAGGCAGCAGAAGCGAGATTTGGAGCTAATGCTAAATATTTGCCTGTAATGAATATTGAAGGAGTTTTTAAGGAAGTTGCCAAAAAAGAAGCTAAATATGGAGTTGTTCCAATAGAAAACAATACAGAAGGCGTTGTTGGAATTACGCTTGATAGTTTAAAAAAATATGATGTAAAAATAGTTTCTGAAATTTGTATGGAAATTCATCACTCTTTTGCGTCTTTATCAGATGATTTGGTAAAAATAAAAAGAATATATTCTCATCCTCAAGCATATAATCAGTGTTTGGGATTTTTAGAAGAATTTGGGCTTTTAGATGTTGAGTTTATTCCTACAAAATCTACAGCTGAAGCTGCTAAAATTGCTTCAAAGGATAAAGAAAGTGGAGCTATTTGTTCAAAAATTGCCGCAAAACTTTATAATTTGCCTTTGGTATTTGAAAAAATAGAAGATAATAAAGCTAATAGAACTCGTTTTATTATTATTAGCGATTTTAAAACCAATAAAAGCGGAAACGATAAAACAAGCGTAATTGCAAAAACTAAAAATCAAGCTGGAGCGTTATTTGAATTGCTTAAGGAGTTTAAAGAAAAAAATATAAATCTTTTAAAAATCGAATCTCGTCCGAATAAAGACAATACTTTTGATACTTGGTTTTATATTGATTTTGAGGGACATATTGATGATGATAATGTTAAAGAAATTATTCAAAAACACAATATGATTTGGCTTGGAAGTTATTTAAGAGAATGTTAAAGGAGAGATATGTTTGAGAATTTAAAAAATTTAAAAACTTACGAAGCCGGTAAACCAATAGAGCTTGTAGTTAGAGAATATGGTATAGAGCCTGAAAATATTATTAAATTGGCAAGTAATGAAAATCCTTATGGACCTTCTCCAAAGGTAATTGAAAAAGTTAAGCAAAATGCTTATTTAATGAATAGATATCCTGATGATAGTTTTTATGAATTAAAAGAAGGACTTTCAAAAAAATTTGGCATTGAATCAAAAAATATAATAATTGGTGCTGGTAGTGATCAAGTGCTTGAGTTTGTAGTTCATGGAGTAAATCCAAAAAAAGTTTTAATGGCTGGAATTACTTTTGCTATGTATGAAATTTATTCAAAACAAGTTGGAGCTAAAATTTTAAAAACTCCCTCTATTTTTCATAATTTAGATGAATTTAGAGAAATTTACGAAAAAGAAAAACCTGAAATCATCTTTTTATGCGTTCCAAACAATCCTTTAGGAGAGTGTTTAGATGCTAAAGAAGTATTTAAATTTATTGAAGAAATCGATGAGAATACTTTAATCGTAATTGATGGGGCTTATCAAGAATTTGCTTCTTTTAAGGATAAAGAAAAAGAAATTAAACCAAAAGAAGTTTTAAAATATAAAAATGTCATTTATACTGGAACTTTTAGTAAGGCTTATGGTCTTGGAGGAATGAGAGTTGGATATGGAATAGCAAATGAATGGATAATAAAAAATCTTCATAAACTTAGACCTCCTTTTAACATTACGACTCTTTCTTTAATAGCAGCTATTGAGGCTTTAAAAGATGAAGAATGGGTAAAAATGGGAATAGAAAAAAATTTTGAAGAAATGCAAAAATATGTTGATTTTGCTAAAGAAAGAGGGTTTAATTATATAGAGAGTTTTACTAATTTTGTAGTTCTTTATATTCCTAATTCTTCAAAAGTTGCAAACGAGCTTTTAAAAAGAGGAATAATAGTAAGAGATATGGCAAGTTACGGATTTGATGCTCTTAGAATTACTATTGGAAAGAAAGAAGAAAATGAAAAAGTTATAAAAGTATTGAGGGAGATTAGTTGAATTTTGAAGCTCTTTTTAAACAAATAATAGAATTTTTCAACAAGCTAAATAAAAGACAGAGATATATTATTATAGGTAGCGTAGTAGCTGTAATTGCTGTATTGACTTTTTTAATAGTTTATAATTCAACTTCTACTCAAAAACAGCCGGGTTATGCTATTTTATTTGAAAATTTAAATCCGCAAGATGCGGCTTTAATAGTTCAATATTTGGATAAGCACCAAATACCTTATATTATTCCAAAAGATGGAGTTATTGAAGTTCCAAAGGACATCGTTCAAAAAGTAAGGCTTGATGTAGCAGCTCAAGGGCTTCCTAAAAAAAGTACCGTTGGATTTGAATTATTTGATAAAAGTTCTTTTGGAGCGACCGATTTTGAGCAAAGAGTTAAATATTTAAGGGCTCTTGAAGGAGAGCTTGAAAGAACGATTGAATCAATTAGTGCAGTTGAGAGTGCCAAAGTAAATATAGCAATTCCAAAACCTTCGGTTTTTGTAGAAAATCAAACTCCTCCAACCGCATCTGTTTTAATAAAATTAAGACCTAATATGATTTTAACTCCCAAACAGATTCAAGGTATAAAATGGCTTGTAGCCGCTGCTGTGCCTAAACTGACTCCAGAAAATGTAAAAATAGTCGATCAATATGGAAATCCTCTTGGAGAAAATGATGAACTAACTCAAGATACGGAAGCTTTGAAAGCTCAATTAACTTATAAAAAAAGAGTTGAAAAAGCATTGGAAGATAAGATAATTTCTATTCTTGCTCCAATTGTAGGAGGTAAAAACAAAGTAGTAGCAAAAGTAAACGTGGATTTTGATTTTTCTAAAGTTAGCTCAAAAGCGACTCTTTATTCTCCGGATAATGTCGTAAGAAGCGAGCAAACTTTAGAAGAATCAAGAATTGGGATGAAACCAAAAGAAGTTGGGGGAGTTCCGGGTGCTGTTAGTAATATAGGTCCAGTTCAAGGGCTAAAATCTAATCAAGTTGTAAATAAATACAATAAAAGCGAAACGACTACGAATTATGAAATTTCTACAACTATTAAGGATGTAAAAGAAAATTATCCCAAAATAAAAAGAATTACCGCAGCAGTTGTAGTCGATGGGCATTATCAAAAAGATAAAGATGGAAAAGTAAAATTCGTTCCTTTAAGCGAAATTGAACTTAAAAATATTGAAAATTTAGTAAAAAACGCTATTGGATACAATCCAAAAAGAGGAGATAGCGTAAGCGTAAGTAGTTTTGAATTTTCAAGAGCTCTTGTTCAAAAAGCTACAACTCCTTTAGGAAGAGTAATGATGATAGTTGAAGAATATGTTGGACCTTTGGCGCCTATTTTGAAATATCTATTTTTGTTTGTAATTTTCTTTATTTTCTATAAAAAAGTATTAACTCCTTTTATGCAAAAGATGCTTGAGACTAAAGTTGAGGAAGAAGAAGTTCCAAAAGAAGAAATTACCATTGACGAAGAAGAAATCGAATCAACTTATGATAAAATAAAAGAGTTAAAACAAAAAGTAGAAGAACAGCTTGGAATTACTTCTGATGTCGATGAAGAAGAATTAAAATATGAGGTATTGCTTGAGAGAGTAACTAAGATGGTTGAAGAACATCCAGAGCAGGTGGCAAGAGTCCTTGAGAATTTAATTAAAGAAGAACATACGGAAACATAAGGATAAAAAATGGCTTTATCACCTCAACAACAGGCGATTTTAGAAGAATTATCAATGCCTGAAAAAATTGCTATTTTACTTATTCAGCTTGGAGAAGATTTAACTGCTCAAATTTTTTCTTATATGGATGTTGATACTATTACTGAAATTTCTAAATACATCGCAACGGCAAAAACTATAGATAAAGCAATCGCTGCAGCTGTGCTTGAAGAATTTTATGTCATATTCCAATCAAATCAATATATCGCAAGCGGTGGTTTAGAATATGCAAAAGAAATTTTATATAAAGCTCTTGGACCAGAAGAAGCTAAGAAAGTATTGGATAAGCTTGCTAAATCTCTTCAAAGCGAACAAACTTTTGGCTTTTTGCAAAAAGTTAAACCTCAACAACTTGCAGATTTTATTATAAATGAGCATCCTCAAACTATTGCTCTTATTTTAGCTCATATGGATCCAAGTTCGGCGGCTGAGACGCTTAGTTATTTTCCAGATGAGCTTAGAGCCGAAGTTTTAATGAGGATGAGTAACTTAGGGGATATTTCTCCAAGCATTATTAAAAAAGTATCGGCTATTCTTGAAACTAAACTTGAATCATTAACTGGTTATAAGGTTGAAATTGGTGGAGTTAGATTCGTTGCTGAAATTTTTAACAGACTTGGGCAAAAAGCGGCAAAATCTACTCTTAAATATATTGAGCAAATTAACAATCAACTTGCAGAAGAAATTAAGGAAAAAATGTTTACATTTGAAGATATTCTTAAACTTGATAATACCGCAATTAGGGAAATCTTAAAAGAAGTTGATAAAAATGATTTAATGATTGCTCTAAAGGGAGCTCCAGAAGAGCTTAAACAAAAATTTTTAGCAAATATGTCTCAAAGAGCCGCTCAAGCTTTTGAAGAAGAGATGCAATATCTTGGACCTGTAAAGGTTAAAGAAGTTGAAGCGGCTCAAAGAAAAGTAATTGAAGTAGTTCAAAAACTTGCTGAAGAAGGTAAAGTAAGTATTGGAGCAGAGGAAGAAGTAATTGAGTAAGATAGTTAATGGGGGAAAAAGCGATAAGCATATTATAAAACCTTATAGTTTTAAGTCTTTAGAGGATATAGAAAGCAAAGAAGATATTGTTTTTGAAGAGGAGCCAAAAGAAGAATCTTTTCAAGAAGTTCCAGAAAGTAGAGCAGATGATAGTGTAATTGAGTCTCTTTTGGAAAAAATTGAAGAGCTTTCAAATAAAATAGTTTCTTCTCAAGCCGAATTTGAAAAAAGCATAAAAGAGTGTCATCAAAAGGCGGCTGAGGAAGTGAAAAAAGCTTTTGAAGAAGGATATCAAAAAGGAATAGAAGAAGCTAAATTAAAATGTGAAGAAGAATTAAATGTAGTTAGAAAAATGTATGAAGATTCCATTAAAAAACTTGATGAAATAAATAAAATTTTTGAAAAGAAACTTGAGAGCATCGAAAAAGAACTTGTATCGGTCGCTCTTGATATAGCAAGAGAAGTTATGCAAACCGAAATTAACGAAAGATCTCAAGAAATTGCTTTAAATCTTGCAAAGGCTTTAATTGAAGATTTAAAAAACGCCACGAAAGTTACTATAAAAGTAAATCCAAAAGATGCCGAATTTTTAAAAGAGAATTTAAAAGGCATTGAAGTTGTAGAAGATGAAGCCGTAAAACCTGGAGGAATTGTTATAATGAGCGATGTTGGAAATATCGATGCTCAGATTGAAGAAAGATTTAAAGCCGTAAAAGAAGCGGTAAAAAGATAAGTGGAGAGTGCAATGAGGTTTGATGTAAAGAGTATGAGTATAAGTGAACTTGAGAATTTAGCTCAAGAAATTAGGGATAGAATTTTAGAAGTTGTAAGTAAAAACGGAGGACATCTTAGCTCTACTCTTGGGGCTGTTGAATTAATAATTGGAATGCATTATGTTTTTGATTGTAATAAAGATCCTTTTATTTTTGATGTTTCTCATCAAGCTTATGCTCATAAACTTTTAACTGGTAGATGGGAAAAATTTGATACTTTACGTAAATTTGGAGGTATTAGTGGATATGTAAAACCAAGCGAGAGCAAGTGTGATTATTTTAGTGCCGGGCATTCGTCTACTTCGATTTCTGTTGCCGTTGGTGCGGCAAAAGCGATTAAGTTAAAAAAAGAAAATAGAATTCCTGTCGTGTTGATTGGCGATGGAGCTATGAGTGCTGGAATGGCATATGAAGCTATGAATGAACTTGGATATTTAAAACTTCCTGTGGTTATTATTTTAAATGATAACGAAATGAGTATAAGTAAGCCTATAGGAGCTTTGAGTAAATATTTAACTAAACTTAAAGCAGGTAAATTTTATCAAGGATTTAAAGAAAAATTTAAAAAATTTCTTGAGTCGGCTCCCAAAGATGTAAGATATGCAGCAAAAAAATTTGAAGAGATCTTTAGCGTAAATGGGGTATTTTTTGAAGAGCTTGGGCTTGAGTATATTGGACCAATTGATGGGCATAATTTAAAAGAAATTATTGAGGTTTTAAAAATTGCAAAAGAACTTAAAAAACCAGTTGTGGTTCATGCAAAAACTATAAAAGGGAAAGGATATAAACAAGCGGAAGGTTATTATGAGCATTGGCATGGAGTTGGACCTTTTGATTTAAAAACGGGTGAGCCTTTGAAAAAGAATGAAATTTCAGCTACTAAAGTTTTTTCTGAAAAACTTTTGGAACTTGCTAAAAAAGACGAAAAAATTGTAGGGGTTACGGCGGCTATGCCAAGTGGGACTGGTATGAAAGAATTAATTAAAGAATTTCCAGATAGGTTTTGGGATGTTGGAATAGCAGAACAACATGCTATAACTTCTATGGCTCCTCTTTCAAAAGAAGGATTTAAGCCGTTTGTAGCTATTTATTCTACTTTTTTACAAAGAGGCTATGATCAAATAATTCACGATGTTTGTTTGGATAATTATCCAGTAAGATTTGTAATTGATAGGGCTGGAATCGTTGGTGCCGATGGAGAGACTCATCAAGGTGTTTTTGATGTTGGATTTTTAAGGATTTTGCCGAATATAACCCTTTTTGCTCCAAGAGATTTTGAAAGTTTAAAAAAAGCTGTAGAGTTTGCTTATAAATTTGATGAAGGACCAATTGCCTTTAGATATCCAAGAGGAGCGTTTAAATTGGAAGATGGAATTTTTAAAGCAAAAGATTTTGAATTTGCTAAAGCAGAGCTTTTAATCGATAGTGATGAGATTATGTTAATTGGATATGGAAATGGAGTAGGTAAAGCTTATAAAGTTTTAAAAGGGCTTGAAGAAAAGGGAATAAAAGCTGGGTTATTGGATTTAAGATTCGTTAAACCTTTTGATAAAGAACTTTTAAAAAGACTTAAGGCAAAAAAATGGTATGTAATAAGTGATAATGCAAAAGAGGGTGGGATAGCTGAAATGTTAAGCGATTTTGTAAATGAAGAAGGTTTGAATGTGAAAATTAGAAGTTTTGAATATCCAGATAAATTTATTCCTCATGGGAGCGTTGAGGAAGTTGAAAAATTTTTAAAAGTAGATATAAATAGCATAATCGAAGCGATTGAGAATGAAAATAGGGTTTAAAAGTGATATTCATCTTGATTTTTGGATAAAAGATTTAAGTGAGATTGATGAATTTATAAAAGATGTTTTAAACCCTCAAGTTTCAGATGTTTTAATTTTGGCTGGAGATATAGGACATTATAACGAGCAAAATGTTGTTTTGATTGAAAAACTTTCGAAATATTCTAAAATTTTTTTAACTTATGGAAATCACGATTTGTATTTATTACCTGATGAAAAGCTAAAATATTCCAATTCTTTTAAAAGATTGGACGATTTTAAAAGTATGGTTTCTAAAATAGAGGGAGTTTATTTTTTTGATGGAGATTTAATAGAGATTGATGGAGTAAATTTTTTAGGAAGTGCTGGATGGTATGATTTTTCTTTGGGGTTGAAACATGGATATTCATTAAATTATATGAGAGAAAATTGGGAAATTATAATGAATGATTCAAGAATGATTTTTCCAAAAATAGATCCGGTCAATTTTTCTTTTTCTCATAAAGAAAAATTAAGAGCAAATATTCAAAAAGCCGATATCGTTTTTACTCACGTAGCACCAGTTTATATTAGTTGTCATAATGATTTAATTTTAGATAGTTTTTATAGCTTTTATGGATATGATTTGTTAGAAGAAAATGTTAAATATTGGATTTTTGGTCATTGTCATAAACCGATGGATTTTTATGAAGATATAGTAAGATTTATTTCTTCTCCTCTTGGTTATCCTCATATAAGAACCGGTAAAAAAGGAATAAACTACTTAAATTTAAAAGGGTTATAATTTTTAGAAATTAAAATTTGCTTAAACAAATTTTATGAAAAGGTGTTTTTATTAAAATTGCTAAAATTTATGGAAAGATTCTCTAGCAAAGTGGTATAATTAAAATTAAAAAGGAGGGGGATATGATAAATTTTGAAGATTTAATAAAAATAGGGATAGGTAGTGCTCTTTTGGCAAAAGAGAAATTGGAAGAATTTATTGAAGAAGCAAAAAAAAGGGGAGAACTTAGCGAAAGTGAAGCGACTAAGCTGATTGAAGAGTTAAAAAAAGAATCGGAAAAAAAATTAACTGAACTTAAAAATCTAATCAAAGAAGAAGTAAAAAAAGAGTTAGATGAACTTGGTGTTGCTACTAAGAAAGATATTGAAGAGTTAAAAAAAGAAATTGCCGAAATTAAAAAATTTTTAAATGAAAAATAGTTTTTACGAATTAAAGCGTACAAAAGAAATTATTTTTATTTTAGC
>Ga0256838_1000550_pt1 | contig 21993 bp, 24 predicted proteins | sample 4571419metaG_FD_185978 | JGI IMG/M metagenome (GOLD analysis project Ga0256838, IMG submission 185978) | Hydrothermal vent microbial communities from Guaymas Basin, Mexico - 4571-419 | ecosystem: Environmental > Aquatic > Marine > Hydrothermal vents | place: Mexico: Guaymas Basin | collected...
TGCCTTTGACACTAAAATTAAGATAAGCTAAAAAAGAAGGCTATTCAAATTTAGCCTTCTCTTCAATTTTTTGATAAGTTTCTAAAATATCTCCAACTTTAACATCATTATATCCCTCAACCATAATTCCACACTCAAATCCTTTACCAACTTCTTTAACATCATCTTTGAAGCGTTTTAGTGATGCGAGTTTGCTATCATAAATTACAACTCCATCTCTAATAACTCTTACAAAATCACCTCTGTGCACAACTCCATCTTGCACATAACATCCAGCAACTGTTCCAACTTTTGGAATGTTAAATACTTCTCTAACTTCAATAGTAGCTGTAACTTCTTCTTTGATTTTTGGAGTCATAAGTCCTGATAATAGCTCTTTTACATCATCAATCAAGTCATAAATGATTGAGTAAGTTCTAATTTCAATTCCTTCTTGTTTTGCTTTATTTTTAGCTTGGCTTGTTGGTCTTACATTAAATCCAAGAATAATTGCGTGAGGTTCTGTTGCTTTTGCCAAAATGACATCATTTTCAGTAATTGCTCCAACATCGCTGTGGATAATATCTACTTTTACTTCATCGTTTTTGAGTTTTGCAAGACTACCTTTGATAGCTTCTACACTACCTTGTGTATCGGCTTTTATAATTACTGGGAGTTTTTTAAGCTCACCTTCTAAAATCATTTTTTGTAAGTCTTCAAGTGTTGCTTTTGTTGAGCGAGATTTTTCTTTTTCTTCTAAATACTCTTTCCATTTTTCAGCTGTCTCTTTTGCTACTCTATCACTTTCAACACTTACTAAAACATCTCCTGCTATTGGAATTTCATCAAATCCCGTAATTTCTGCTGGTTCTCCTGGAAGCACTTCTTTTTTTTGTTTTCCAAGGTCATCAATTATAAGTCTTACTCTTCCATAAGTTTTTCCACAAACAAAGCTATCTTGCTTTTTAAGAGTTCCGTTTTTTACGATAATAGTAGCAACTGGACCTTTTCCTTTCTCAACTCTACTCTCAATTACTACTGCTTTTGCTGGGCATTTTGGATTTGCTTTTAGCTCCATCATTTCAGCTTGAATTAAAATAGTATCAAGTAAATCATCAATTCCTTCGCCGGTTTTTGCGCTTACATTTACAAACTCATACTCTCCACCCCACTCAACCGGGGTAATTCCCATTTCTGCAAGTTGAGATTTTACTAAATCTGGATTTGCTTGTGGGAGGTCAATTTTGTTGATTGCAATAATAAATGGCACTCCTGCTGCTTGGGCGTGAGCTATTGCTTCGCGAGTTTGAGGCATTACTCCATCATTTGCCGCAACTACAATTACTGCAATATCAGTAACCTGAGCTCCTCTTGCTCTCATTTCTGTAAAAGCTTCGTGCCCTGGGGTATCAATAAAAGTAATTTTTTTACCATCTTTTTCTACCATATAAGCACCAATATGTTGAGTAATTCCACCTGCTTCTTTTGCTGCAATGCGACTATTTCTAATTTTATCAAGCAAACTTGTTTTACCATGGTCAACATGTCCCATAATAGTTACAATTGGAGGTCTTGGAGTTGTATACTCTTCTTCTGGACACATTTCATCATATTTTTTAACATAATCAAATTCAGCTAATGGGTCATAAATTTCTACTTCTTTGCCAAACTCTTCTGCAAGAGTTTCAATATACTCTTCTCCTAAGAAGTCGTTTTTATCTCTCTTTTCTCCAAATTCTTTTAAGGCGTTTAACACATCTTCAAGCGCTAAATTAAGAGCCTCTGCAAATTCATAAACTCTTACTTCTTTTGGAATTTTAATAATCTCTTCTTTTGCTTCTTTTTTCTTTTTCCTTTTTTTCTTTTTAGTTGCAGTTTTTGTAATACCGCCTGCTTTTTTTGCGGCTTTTTGTTTTTTTAGTTGTTGTTGTTTTTTTTCTTCTTTTTGATTTTCAATTTGGGTTTTTGTTTTTGCTTTTTCTTCAAGTTGTTCTTCATCTTTTAGTGATACATCATTAAAGTATAAATCCAAAAGTTCTACTTGATTTTCTTCAATAATATCCATATCTGCTAAGTCTACGCTAATTTTAAGTTCTTTCTCTTCTACTTTTTTAACTGCTGGTTTTTTAGCAACTTTTTTTCTTTTTATCTCTTTTTTAATGGTTTTTTCCTCTTCGTTTTTTTCGTTTTTTGTTTTTGATATTTTTTTAATAGGTGTGTTAACCTTTTTTACTAAGTCATTAAACGAGCGTTTTCGTTTTTGAGGTTTTGGTGCTTCTTTTTTTGTCTCTTTTGGTTGAGGTTTTTTAGGTGTGCTTCTTTTTTCTTCTAAGTATTGAGCGATTTTTGCTGCTTCTTCTGGATAGATGCTTCCTCTTTGGGTTGTTTCAATTCCAAGTTCTTTTGCAATTTTTGCTACTTCTTTTGCTCTAAGTCCAAGTTCTTTTGCCACTTCTGCGACTCTTATTTTTTTCAAGTAAACTCCTTTATTCTTTTTTCTATTTCATTTATTGATGTTTTGCATAAATTTGCAATATATTTTTTAAATTTTTTTTTGGTAATGCATTCATTGCATACATAAAAACTCCTACCACTTCCTGTAAAGAGGGTTAGAGTTTCTTTGCATTGCAATCTTATTAAATTCTTTTGAAAATCTCTTTTTTTGCATACAATGCACATTCTAATGGGTTTTTTCTTCATTAATTATATACTTTTACTCCAATGTTGTCAAAATATAATATTTTTACATTAAAATCTTTAAAGTGGTTTTTAAGTGCACTATAAATATTATAAGCGTCATCTTTATACGCTAAGTTAAAAAATGTAGATCCACTTCCACTAAGAGTTGACATTAGAGCTCCTTCTCTTAGAGCTATTTCTCTTACTTTAAAAAGTTCACAAACTTCTTTCATTCTGTTTTCTTGATGAATTTTATCTTCTACTACATATTTTAAAATCTCAAATTTTTCACTAAAAAACGCAGCAGTTATCATAGCCGTTGATGAGATGTTTGTTACTACATCTTTTAGGGGATAGTAAGCTTTTAGCGCGTTTCTGCTTTTTTGAGTTGAGATTGTTTTATTTGGAATTACAATAACTGCTCTTAAATTTGTTGGGATAAACTTTTTTAAAAAAAAGACTCTATTTTTTTTAAGTTTGGCTACACAAAATCCACCAAGAGTAGCTGGGGTTATATTATCTGGATGAGGTTCATAGTTTAGTGCAAGGTTTATGATTTTATCTTTTTTGTAAGGCACTTTTGCCATTTCATATGCTGCGGTAATTGCCCCAACAATGACAGCTGAGCTACTTCCAAGTCCGCGAGAGAGAGGGATTTTGTTATTGAATTTAAAGCTAAATTTATCTTCTTTTCCAGTTAAGTTTTTATAAATTTCAAAGAAAATATCTAAAAAATAGTTTCTTTTTAAAGTTTTTAAAAAATCTGCATTTTCTCCATAAATTTCTACTGATGTTGTATTTGCTGGTTTTATTTCTACTTCGTTTCTTAAATTCAAAGCAAGTCCTAATGTGTCAAATCCAGGACCTAAATTTGCACTTGTTGCTGGGACTGAGATTACCATTAAACTCCTTCTAAATGGCTTTTAAAACATAAAGAGGGGATGTCTCTTTACTAAAATCGTCTAAATTTAATATCTTAGGGAGTTTAAATTCACCCTCTTTTAAGTTTTTTTCTAATGAAATTATACCCTCTTTTTTTATAAAAAAAGTGTTACCAACCGCTTTTATTGGAGAGTTATTGTTAAAATAGAAGCCATCAGTTGCAAGAAGAGTTATATTTTTGGTAATTTCAAGCATCTTAAAAAATATGTATGATAGTTTTATTGCCATATAACTTCCAGGGCCTTTTGAGTAGATTATGTGTTTGACTTCATACTCTTTTAAGATTTTATCAAAAATTTCTGGTAATATGTCGCTTGTTTTGCCTTCTTTTTTTATCTCTTTTATGAGTTTTTTATCTTTATAAATTCCAATAAGAAGAGGAGAAGCAATAGGGATTGCTACTATATCAACTAAACACTTTTGCAAGGCTTTTTTCCTTTTGTAAGTCAAATTCAAAAATTTCGTATGCGTTTTGCGCAAACACTTCTTTTGTTAATAGATGGTTTAGATGATGTCCACTTGCAAATGCTTTGTAACTTCCAATGAAGTTATATCCAAGTAAGCTCATATCCCCAATTGCATCAAGAATTTTATGTCTTACAAATTCATCTGGAAACCTTAAAGAATCATTTAAAATTCCTTTATCATCAAGTACAATAGCATTTTCTAAACTTCCTCCAAGTGCAAGTCCTATGCTTCTTAAATATTGCACTTCTTTTAAAAATCCAAAAGTTCTTGCTTTGGCAATCTCTTTGATGTAATTTTTAGTTGAGAATTTAAAATTATATTTTTGATGCCCAATTACTGGGTGATTGAATTTAATTTCAAAGTCAAAATTTATTTCATTTGAAGGGAGTATCATTGCAAATTTATCTTTATCTTTAACTTCTACTTTTTTTGTTATTTTTAAAAATTTTTTAGGAGCATCTAACTCTTTTATTCCAGCTTCTTTTAACATCATAACAAAACTTATAGCACTTCCATCCATTATAGGAATTTCATCATTATCAACGACAATCCTTAAATTATCAATTCCAAATGCATAAATTGCACTCATTAAATGTTCAATTGTAGAGATAATTGCCCCTTCTTTTCCTAAAACCGTTGCCATCTTTGTATCAACTACATAATCTTTGTCAAGAGGAATACTAACTCCTTTATCACTTCTGTAAAAAACAATTCCACTATTTTCCATTAAAGGTTCAAGTCTTAATTTAACGGGTACTCCTTTGTGAAGTCCAATTCCTACTACTTCTACTGGCTTTTTTATTGTTCTTTGTTTCATTCTAATACCTTTTTTCCTCTTTCTGTAAATAAAGTTAGTTTATCTGTTTTTTCAAGCTCTTCTCCATTAAAGATTATAGTTCCTTTATTTTTCTTAACTATTACAAATTCACCATTACAAATTATAAGTCCAGCATTTTCGTCAAATATTTCAATATTTGATGAAGTTTCTATTTTAGCCCCTTCATTTATTCTTTTTGTAAAGATTAAGTGCTTATCGCTTATAATCTCTTCGCCACTTCTTATAATTCTATCATAAATTTTTACTTTTTGAGATATTGGGTTAGTCTCTTTTTGGAAGGGAGTTTTTGTAATTTTTATCTCTTTTATAGTAACTTCTTTATTTACGATAAAATATTTTAGATTTAGTGATTTTAAAAATTTTTCAATTTCTTCGTTCTTTTCATTTAACAAGAAGTAGTTGTCTTTAAAAAGCGGTAATTTTTTAGCTATTTTTTTAAGCTCTTCTAATGAATTGACTTCAATTACTCTTATGCTTTTTTGTTTCATTTATTAATCATCCTTCTTGCTGAATTAATTACATTTGAGATGTTTACTTTTATCCAGTGTTTGTCCATCCATTCAATTGGTTGGACTGAATGACCTTGGATGTATACTCCAAAATGCAAATGGTCTCCAAATACCGCCCCAGTTGCACCTGTATAAGCAATTACCATTCCTTTTCTTACCTTATCTCCTTTTTTTACTTTAAATTTGCTGGTGTGTCCATAGAGAGTATAAAGTCCAAGTTTGTGGTAAATAATAAGAGTATTTCCATAAATTCCTATATATTTGCTTGCTATAACTTTTCCATAGTTACTAGAATAAATTTTTGCGTGTTTTACTTTTGCTAAGTCAATTCCTTTATGAATTGATTTTGAAATCTCTTCATTTTTATAAAAATAATGTCTAATTTCTCCAAAGTCAGCTTTTTTTGCACTTCCTGGAAGTGGATTGAATGGATTTAAATAAAAACTACTTACTTTATCTTCATAAATTTGTGAAGTAATTTGGGATATCTCTTTTTCGTTGATTTTTCTTAATTTTTCATTTACAAGTTTAAAAATCTCTACTGGGTCGTTTGGGATTTCAAATCCTATTTTGCTTAGTACTCTTTTTGCTACTTGGTTTATAAACTTATCAGTAATTATAATTTTTGCTATTTTTGGAGAGTAAATTCTTCCACTTCTCCAATAATAAGGAATATGCATTGTTGATTTGTTTCCTGCTTTGTCAATTGCTACAAGCGTTGCATCAAAGCTATCTTCTGTAATTGGCCAAGCAAGAAGTGAAGCGTAATATCCATCTTTTATAAAAGGGGTTAATTTAAATTTGTATTTGTTATTTACTAAAATATACTTATCTTCTAAATTTTTATCTCTTACTTCAACAACCGCAGCCGCTGAGCCACCTTTACCAATTCCATAAGAGTGAGTTAGAATATCTATCATAGGAGGAGTTTTGTCTACTATAAGCTCACTTTTGGCTTCGCTTTTATTTCCTGTAAAAAAGTGCCATTTTGAAGTATCGTATGCTTTTATAATAAGTGTTATGGTTTTTGCGTTTATATTTTTTGGTAAAGAGAGGTTAAGTGTTATTGATTTTTGATTTAGATTTTCTTGATGAGCAAGTTGAGTTGCTCTATTGTTTGCAATCATAATAATATCATACCCTTTAATTCCTCTATTATCGCTTATTTCAATTTTGATTGGATTTTTTAGGTTTGTATAGCCGTTATTTAAGATAGTAATTTTAGGTGGGATTTTTTCAAACATTGGAGAGAAGTAGACAAATGCGCTTCCTCCTATTATTAAAATAAAAAGTAAGATAAAAAGTTTTTTCATTTATCTTCCTTTAAAGCCTCTTTAATATCCTCTTTTAGCATATTTTTAATTTTCTCAAAGTCAAACTCTTTAATAGTAGCCCCAGCTGCTCTTATGTGACCTCCACCTTTGTATTTAACTGCAATTTTACTAACATCTGCGTAGTTTTTACTTCTTAGGCTAATTTTTATTCCATCTTCATCTTCTCTTAGCATACACGCAATCTCAACTGGTTCAATGTTTCTTACGCTATTTACAATAGTATCTGTATCATCGCGAGTTGCTCCTGTGATTTCTAACATCTCTTTTGTAACTTCTACAAAAGCCGCTTTTCCATCACAACACATCTCAATTGTATCATACGCTTTTGCAAGTAGTCTTAGGCGAGAGAGACTATCTCTTTGAAAAAGCATTTTTGCTACATATGCTGGATTTGCTCCATGTTTTATAAGTTCGCTTGCTATTTGAAATACTCTCTCATCTACTGAGTCGTATTGAAAACTTCCAGTATCTGTTAGGATTGCTGCGTATAAAGAAGTAGCTGCGTCTTTGTTTATAGGGAGTGAGTTTGCTTTTAAAAATTCAAACACTATTTGAGCCGTTGCTGCTGCTTTTGGGTTTATTATGTTTATATCTCCATAATTTGTGTTTGAGATGTGATGGTCAATATTTATTAAGAATGGAGGTCTTTTTTCAATTCCAATTCTATCAAAACTTGCGCAATCAAGACTAATCATCAAATCATACTCTTTTGGGAGAGTGTTTGTAACTTTATTAAAGTTTGGCAAAAAGTCAAGGTATTTTGGAAGAGGGGAAGTAACATTAAAAACAGTTACTCTTTTGCCTATCTCTTTTAATACCGCATACATTCCAAGAGAACTTCCAAGAGCATCTCCGTCTGGATTTTTGTGTGCTGCTAAAACTATATGGTTTGCGTTTTTGATTTTTTCAAAAGCTTCTTTAAACTTTTTCATTAGCTTCCTTTTTTAATTTTTTAAAAAACTCTTCAAGAGATTTTCTTATCTCTTTTCTATTAAATGCAAGGGGGGATGGGTGGTAACAAATCCCTATTTTTTGCCCATTTATTGTATAAAAGCCACATTTTTTAAGTTTTTTAACTTCTGGCATTATATAAGAGAATGCTTTTATAGCTGAATTGCCAAGTAGCAAAATCATTTTTGGTTTTACAATCTCAATCTCTTTTTTTAAAAGCTTAGCTCCTATTTTTAGCTCTTTTGCTGATGGGGTTCTGTTTTTGTTTTCTTTAAAGGTTCTAAATGGAAAAGCGTTTGTTATTAAAAAATCTTTTTCTCTATCAAGTCCGCTAAGTTTTATTAAATACTCTAAATTTTCCCCAGCTTTTCCTACAAAAGGTGCTTTTTGTTTTACTTCATTCTCTCCTGGGGCTTCTCCTACAATCATTATTGGATGTTTTGTTTTTTTGTCTAAATGTGGGTCAAATACTTCCGTAAAGTCAATATTTTGAGTGAAGTGTTTTTGAATAAACTCTTTTCTTTTTTTATAAAACTCTCTAAGTTCCATTTATTGCCTTTAAAATCTCTTGAAGAGTTTTTTGAATATCTTTATTTTCAATTGTTAAATGAGCAAGTTTTGAGTAGATTTCATCTCTTTTTTCATAAAGTTCTTTTGCTCTTTTGATATCTTGAAAAAGTGGTCTTTTTGAGAGTTCTTTTTTGTTTAATCTTTTTACGATTTCGCTAAATGGTACTTTTAAATAAATTACAAACCCTGCTTCTCTTATTTGGGGGATAAATACTGGAAATCCACCTCCAACTGAGACTACGCTATTTTTTACATTGTCTCTGAGCCATTCAAAGCAATATCTCTCTTTTTCTCTAAATCCCTCTTCTCCTTCTTCTTTGAAGATTTGAGTAATTGATTTGTTTTCAAAAGTTTCAATTAAGCTATCGGTATCTAAAAAGTAACTTTTTAATCTCTTAGCAAGCATTCTTCCAATTGTGCTTTTGCCACTTCCCATAAAGCCAGTTAAAATTATGTTACTCATTTTCAAGCTCTTTTAATTCAAAATATTTTTTTTGCAAAATTGCGTTTTCTTTTTTTAGTTTCTCTACTTCTTTTTTTAAATACTCTTTTTGCTTTTCAAGTTCAGCTACTCGCAAAAAGGAATTTCCTCCTACGAGTAGCTCAAAAAAGTACCATCCAATAAAAATACTCCCTCCAATCCAAATAAAAATCCACCCTTTTTTCACTATTTAAATAGCTCTTTTCCGATGTATTCAGTGTTGTATGTGCTTCTGTTAATTTGTAAGAGTCTGTTATATTTTGCGGTTCTCTCGCCTCTTGCTGGTGCACCCGTTTTGATTTGTCCAGTATTTAGGGCTACTGCAAAGTCTGCAATAAAGCTATCTTCACTCTCACCGCTTCTATGACTCATTATACATTTGTAGTTGTTTCTTTGAGCAAGTCTAACGCTCTCCATTGTCTCACTTACGCTTCCAATTTGATTTGGTTTAATTAAGATTGCGTTTGCAACCCCAAGCTCAATTCCTTTTTTTAGTAGTTTTTTGTTTGTTACGAATAAATCATCCCCAACAAGTTGAATTTTATCTCCAAGTCTTTGAGTTAAAAGTTTCCATCCTTCCCAATCTTCTTCTGCCATTCCATCTTCAATTGATACAATTGGGAATTTTTCTACTAGTTTTTCATAAAACTCTACCATCTCTTCTTTGGTAAGAGTTTTTCCTTCACCTGCTAAGATATATTTTCCATCTTTGTAAAATTCACTACTTGCCGCATCAAGTGCGATTACGATTTGTTCTTTTGGTTTGTATCCAGATTTTTCAATTGCTCTTAGAATATATTCAATTGGTTCTACATTATTTTTAAAGTTTGGAGCAAATCCACCTTCATCTCCAAGTGCTGTTGAGTGACCATTTTCTTCAAGGAGCTTTTTTAAAGTATGATAAATTTCACTACTTGCTCTTAGTGCCAAGTCAAAATCATCAAATCCAATTGGCATAATCATATACTCTTGCAAATCAACATCATTATCTGCGTGAGCTCCTCCGTTTATAATATTTAGCATAGGAGTTGGCATTGTAAGTGCGTTTGCTCCTCCTAAATATCTATAAAGTGGCAAGTTTAAACTTCTTGCAGCCGCTCTTGCTACTGCCATACTTACTCCAAGGATTGCATTTGCTCCAAGTTTTGATTTATTCTCAGTCCCATCAAGTTCAATCATCGTATAATCAATCTCACCTTGGTCATATGGGCTCATTCCAATAAGTTCGTTTGCAATAATTGTGTTTACATTTTCGCATGCTTTTAATACCCCTTTGCCGTGGTATCTATTATCTTTATCTCTTAATTCAAGTGCTTCGTTAATTCCAGTGCTTGCTCCACTTGGAACAATTGCGCTTGCGCTTGTTCCATCGCTTAGAGTAACAGTTGCTCTAACGGTTGGATTACCTCTACTATCTAAAACTTCGTCTGCAAAAATATTTTCAATTACTACCATTTACTCTCCTTTTTTTTCAATTGCTTCAATCATATGAGAAAGTTCAACTCCAAGAGCTTCTTTGATTTTTTGTTCAATTTCTTCCATAATCTCTGGATGTTCTTTAAGATAGGCTTTTGCGTTTTCTTTGCCTTGACCTAGTTTAATAGCGTTATAGCTAAACCAGCTACCGCTTTTATCAATTATATCAAGTTTTACTCCCCAATCAAGTATTTCACCCTCTCTACTAATTCCTTTTCCAAACATAATATCAAACTCTGCAATCCTAAATGGAGGGGCTACTTTGTTTTTTACTACTTTTACTTTTACCCTATTACCAACTTCTCTATCCCCTTGTTTTAGAGTGGCAATTCTTCTAACATCAAGTCTAACTGAGCTATAAAATTTAAGGGCGTTACCTCCTGGGGTTGTTTCTGGATTGCCATAGCCCATAGTTCCAATTTTCATTCTAATTTGGTTAATAAAGATAATAGTTGTATCCATTTTACTTACGGCTGCTGTTAATTTTCTAAGTGCTTGGCTCATAAGTCTTGCTTGAACTCCAACTTGGGCATCTCCCATATTTCCTTCAATTTCCGCTTTTGGAGTAAGTGCTGCTACTGAGTCTATTACGATAACATCAACTGCTCCACTTCTTGCAAGAGTTTCTACAATTTCAAGTGCTTGCTCACCATAATCTGGTTGAGATACAAGCAAATTATCAATATCAACTCCAATATTTTTTGCGTAAATTGGGTCAAATGCGTGTTCAGCATCAATAAAAGCGGCAACTCCCCCTTTTTTTTGAGCTTGGGCAATAATTGAGAGTGCAAGAGTTGTTTTACCACTACTCTCTGGACCATAAATTTCAGTAATTCTCCCTTTTGGCACTCCCCCAATTCCAAGGGCTAAATCAAGTCCAAAAGAGCCTGTTGGAATTGCTTCAATTGGTTCTATCTCTTTTTCTGAGAGTTTTACCAAAGAGCCTTTTCCAAATTGTTTTTCAACCTGTTTTAAAGCAGCTTCAAGAGCCTTTTTCTTTCTTTCGTCCATAAAAGTCCTTTGTGCGAAGTTATGCAATTATATCAATTTTGCTATAATTTGTAAAAAGGCTTTTTATGAAGAGTTATACGCTTGCCCACTCTCCTGATGCTGATGATATTTTTATGTATTATGCGGTTAAATTTGGATGGGTTGGAGATGGGTATAAATTTTTTAATGTAGCTGAGGATATTGAGAGTTTGAATAAAAAGGCTTTAAATAATTTTTATGATATAAGTGCGATAAGTTTTGGAGTCTATCCTTTTATAAAAGATGAGTATGCGCTTTTAAGAAGTGCTATAAGCTTTGGTTATGGGTATGGACCAAAATTTGTTAAATTAAAAGGGAAAAAATTAAAGCCCAATTTTAAAGTTGCCCTTAGTGGTAAATTTACTACTAATGCTTTAATTTTTAAAATCTACTATCCAAATGCAAGAATAGTTTATAAAAATTTTTTAGAAATTGAAGATGCAATATTAAGTGGGGAAGTTGATGGAGGGGTTTTAATTCATGAGAGTATTTTAACTTTTGATGATAGGCTTGAAGTTGAAAAGGAGCTTTGGGATATTTGGGTTGAGCTTGTTGGAGATAAGCCTTTGCCACTTGGGGGGATGGCAATAAGGAGGTCTTTGCCTTTAATTGATGCTATTAATATTGAAGATATTTTGACAAAAGCCGTAAAAATTGCAAATTCTCATAAAAAACTTTTAGCAAATATGTTAATTCAAAGAGGGCTTGTTAGGGTAGAGGATGATATTTTGGAGAGGTATTTGTCTTTGTATGCAAACGATAAGTCAATTGCTTTGAGTGAGGAGCAAATTGATGCTATTAATACGCTTTATCGCTTAGGATGGGAGCATAATTTGTTGCCTTTTGTTGGAGATGTTAGAGATTATATGATACCAAGAGAGTATAAGGAGATAAGGTTTGTTTAAGGAGTGGTTAAAAAGAAATGAGCTTAGCTTAAAGTGCAAACCTCGCACTCAAAGACAGAGTTATGTTGAATTTTTTGAAGGAGAGTTTAAAGGCAATAAGGTTCCTTTGTTTAAGAGAGGAGAGATTTATTTTGCAAAATTAACATCATCTTCCAAGGTTAGACCATTTTTGATTTATCAGAATGATTATTTGAATAGAGCGTGTTTTGAGGGGGTTTATCACACTATTGTAGTTTTGCCTTTGTCTGGACAAATTTTAGGAGGAGATTATAGAGTCTTTATTCCAAAGAGGGATTTGATGAGAAAAGATAGTGAAATTGTAGCAACTGCGATTGGGATAATTTCTACTGGGAAAGTTTTGTTTGATAGGGGAGTTGTTACTAAATTAACACAAGATGAGCTAAAAAGAGTTGATGATGCGGTTATGAGAGTTGTTGGGATTAAGAATGAAGATTGACTTTTCAAGGTTTTCTTCTATTAATATGGGAAGATTTGTTGAGGTTAGGGTAATTGATGAAGATAATTTCAATGGAGAATTTATTATTGGAAGGGCTACAAATACTTTGGTAGTTAGGGGAGATAATCTTGGGATTTTGGATAAAAGATATAATTTTATTGAGGTAAAAAAAGGTTATTTAAGGGTTGGGGCTAAAACTCAAAATAGAAGACTTTATAATTTTTGCAAAAGAAACAATATAAGAGGGTTTGAATTTTTAGCAAAGCTTCCAGGAAGTATTGGAGGAAGTGTTAGAATGAATGCTGGGGTTAAGAGTGAAGAGATTGGTAAGAGGGTAGTTGCTATAAAAACTCTTAGTGGTTGGAGGGAGGATGTTGAGTTTGGATATAGATATTCAAATATTAACGAACCTGTTTTTGAGGTTTTGTTTGAGTTAGAGAGTGGGTTTGATTATGAGCTTGATTTATATCTTAAAAATCTTCGCTCAAATCAACCAAGCGAGCCAAGTCTTGGAAGTGTTTTTAAAAATCCAAAAGGGGATTTTGCCGCAAGGCTTATAGAGGCAGTTGGGATGAAGGGGGTAAGAAAAGGCGGGGTTGAGGTTAGTAAGAAGCATGCAAACTTTTTTGTAAATGTTGGGGGAGGGAAGTGTGAGGAGATGCTTTTTTTGATTAATGAAGCAAAAAGAAGAGTTTTTAATGAGTTTGGAATAGAGCTTAAAGAGGAGATAATTATTGTTTAGGAGTTTGAATGGATATAAAAATTTATGATAAGTTGGCAAAAAAGTATGACTTTATGGTCAATTTAGTTAGTTTTGGGATTGAGGAAATTTGGAGGAGGATTTTTGTAAAAGAGCTTAAAAAGCATATTCAAAACGGAGTTTTAGTAGATGTTGCAAGTGCTACTGGCAAGATGGCAAAGAGTCTTGATTTTGATAAGATGTATTTAATTGAGCCAAGTGAAGAGATGGTAAAGGTGATTATTCAAAATTTTAAAAAGTTAGGCTATATCCAAGATGGATTTAGGCTAAAAAAGAATAATAAAGAAATTTATATAATAAAAAGCACGGCTGAGGATTTTAGAATAGATGAAAAAGCAGATTTGATAGTCTCTTTTATGGGAATTAGAAATTTTGATGATATAAAAAAGGGAATAAAAAATTTGGATAGCTATTTAAAAGTTGGTGGATATTTTGGGATTGTAGAGATGGTAAGAAGGGATGATTTTTTAGGAAAGCTTGTTTTATGGTATATGAATAAAGTTGTGCCATTTATTGCTTCTTTTTTTGGGATGAAAAGGGAATATGAAAAGCTTGGAGAGAGTGTTGCATCTTTTAAAGAAGAGGATATTTTAAAAAATTTCAAAGAGTATGATATAATTGTAAATAAAAGCCTATTTCCAATGGCTAAAATGTTTATTTTAAAAAAGGAGAAATAATTAAAAATAAATACTTCATTACCATTACTACTATAAAAGGGACAAAGCACTACTCCGTCCACCAGGTAGTAAAATTTATAATCATTTCAGTTATTGTAATTATTCTTTTAGTATTTGGCGGAGGGTTTGCTTATATAAAGTATTTAAAGTCAAAAGTAAAAAACATAGAAGCTCAAAAGGCTCATTTATCAGAAGAGGTTTATAAGCTTAATTTAAAGATGGTGGATTTAAAAACTAAAATGAATAAGTTAAATGAAGAGCTTTTAACAAAGCAAGTAACTCTTGGGAAACTGGCTGAGAAGATTAATGATTTAGAGACTAAAATAGGGCTTAGAGGAAATATTGAGTTTGAAAGTGTTGATATTAAGAATTTAACCCCAGAGGAGATAAATAAACTTTTAATCTTTTTTCCAAATGGTTCACCAATTAAGGGTAGATATAAAATTACTTCAAAATTTGGATGGAGAATTCATCCTATCTTGAAAAAAAGAGAGTTCCATCCAGGAATTGATTTAAGAAGACGAGGCAAGGTGCCAGTTTATGCAACAGCAAATGGGATTGTAGCTGGTGCTGGAAAAAATCCTTATGGGTATGGATATGTTGTAAAGCTTATAAATGGATATGGATTTACAACTTTGTATGCTCATCTTAGACCAAATATAAAAGTAAAAACCGGGCAATTTGTAAAAAAAGGGCAAATTATCGGATATATGGGAAATACTGGACTTAGTACCGGGCAACATTTGCATTATGAAGTTAGGTATAATAATAAACCTTTAAATCCGCTTTACTTTATGTATTGGAGTGGTAAGAATTTTTACAAAATATTCAAACTTGAAAGGAGAGTACCATGGGAATCTTTGATAAAAGCGAGCCTGTCAATAATAACGCCTCAAAAGAAACAACACTAATTTCAAAAGGGGCTTATTTTAAAGGTGATGTAAAAACTGATGGTAATGTGCATATTGATGGTAAATTTGAAGGGAATTTGGTATGTAAAGCTTCTATTTCAATTGGAAAAAGTGGGTTTGTAAAAGGGGATATTAAGGCTGAAAAATTAATTGTGAGTGGAGTGTTTGAGGGGACTGCTGATTGTGATGAGATTGAGATATTAAAGGATGGAACAATTGAGGGGAGTGTTTTGGTTAGAAATATTGTAATTGAAAAGGGTGGTAATTTTAATGGAACTTGTAAAAAGAAAGATTCAAACCCTAAACCTTCAAAGCCACTCAAATAGTTTTTCAACCTCTTTAACTTCATAAGTTTTAATTCCAGGCAGATTAATTTTGCTTGGAATTATAGCTTTTTTAAAGCCAAGGTTTGCTGCTTCTTTTAATCTTTGCTCAATTCCTGCAACTTCTCTTATATCTCCAACTAAGCTAACTTCTCCTATAAAGATACTCTCTTTACTAATTGGGCGGTTTTTAAAGCTACTGACAATTGCCATAATAATTGCTAAATCTGCCCCAGTTTCTGTGATTTTAATTCCTCCCGCAACATTTATAAAAACATCGTATCTATTTAGTGGGATATTTAGTTTCTTTTCAAGCAAAGCCAAAATCATATTAAGTCTATTAATATCAAATCCAGTTGCACTTCTTTTTGGGATTGAGTAACTCTCACTTACTAATGCTTGAACTTCAAGAATAATTGGTCTGCTTCCTTCTAAAATTACGCTTACTACACTCCCAGGAGTTGGTTTTTTATCAAAAAATATTCTATTTTTTGCTACTTCCAATCCGCTATTTTTCATCTCAAATATCCCAATTTCACTTGTTGAGCCAAACCTATTTTTAAAAGCTCTTAGAATTCTAATTTCATTTGAGATTTCTCCTTCAAAATATAAAACGCAATCTACCATATGCTCTAAGACTCTTGGTCCAGCGATTGAGCCCTCTTTTGTAATGTGTCCTACGATAAAAATTGGAATTTTATTCTCTTTTGCAACTCTCATAAGCTCAAAAGTGGCATTTCTTACCTGAGAAACACTGCCAGGGGCGGATTGAATTTCATTGGAGTAGATTGTCTGGATAGAGTCTATTATTACAAGGTTATAATTTTTTATCTCATCAATAAAATTTTCAAGCACAATTTCTGGCATAATAAAGAGGTTTTTATTTTTTAGGTTAAGTCTGCTAGCTCTTAGTTTTATTTGAGATGGGGACTCTTCTCCTGCTATGTATAAAACTTTTTTATCAATATTTCCGGCAAGTTTTAGCATTAAAGTTGATTTCCCAACCCCGGGGCTTCCGCCAATTAATACAAGCTCACCCGGGACAATTCCTCCCCCAAGGACCAAATCAAGCTCGCTATTACCTGTACTAAATCTTTTGATTTCCTCTTTTTCAATCTCATCAAGTTTTAAAATTTTTGATTTTGAAGAGATTTTTCTTTTTTTCTCTTCTTTTGCTTCAATAAAACTATCCCAAGCCCCACATCCTGGGCATTTACCCATCCATTTTGGACTTGTGTATCCACACTCAATACACTCAAATACCTTTTTACTCACTATATAACCCCTCTAAAATCCCATCAACAAACTCCTCTTTGTCAAATTCAACTAAATCTTCTGGTTTTTCTCCAATCCCTACAAAATAGATTGGAAGTTTTAATTCATTTACAATACTAAATAGTGCTCCTCCTTTTGCAGTCCCATCAAGTTTTGTAACAATAATTCCATCAACTCCAATAATTTCATTAAAAACTTTTGCTTGGTTTATAGCACTTTGTCCTTGGGTAGCGTCAATTATTAAAATTATTTTATGGGGAGCTTTTTCGTAGGCTTTTTTAGCTACATTTACAATTTTTTTAAGTTCGTTTTGAAGATTTACTTTATTGTGAAGTCTTCCGGCTGTATCAATTATGGCTATATCAATCCCTTTTGCCTTTGCACTTGAAATTGTATCAAAAGCAACAGCTGCTGGGTCGTGTCCTTGGCGGGTTTTAATAATTGGAATATTAAGCTTATTAGCCCAAAGACTAAGCTGCTCAATTGCAGCGGCTCTGAATGTATCCCCCGCTCCTAAAATTACCGAGTAGCCTTCATTTTTGTATTTGTAGGCAAGTTTTGCAATGGTTGTTGTTTTTCCAGCTCCGTTTACCCCTATGATTAAGAATGTATAGGGTTTATCGTTAATCTCTATTCTGTTTTGAGGAACCTCAAATATTTTTAGAAGCTCTTTTTTTAGTTTCTCTTTTGTAACTTCTTTTGGGAGTTTGTCAAGTATCTTTTCAACTAACTCATAATCAATATCAGCCTCAATCAGTGCCTCTTCTAAAAGTTCTTTGTCAATTTTTTCTTTTTTCTCACTTCCAACTACGCTTTTTATTGCTTCTTTTGTTTTATCAAGTGCTTTTTTAAAAAATCCAAACATCAAAATCCCTCCGCTTTTAAAATTTCATAAGGTGCAAAACCTTCATATTTGATTGTTTTGTTTTTGTCTAAAACAATGGTTGTTGGAATATTTTCTATTTTAAAATGTTCCATTAAAAAGGTGTTGTATGTTTTTGAGTAATTTACATTAAGTTTTTTTAAAATGTCTTCTTGTGACTTACAAATGTTAGAGTTATCACAAAATAGTATTACTCTTTTTTGATTTGGATAGATTAGACTATCATTTTTAAAAGTTAAGTTAAACTCTTTTAAGCTAACTATTTTTATGGTGTTTCCCTCTTTATCAGTTATTGTTTTTGTTATTTTGTTATTTTTCTCCTCTTTTTTAGAGCAGCCTATCAAAGATATAGTCAAAAACATTAAAATAAATGGTAAAATATATATCCTTTTCATTTAACTCCTTTTTAGAAATTTTATCAAAAAGGCTAAGAATTGAAAAATAGTTTTAGAAAGTTATGTTTAGAGAATTTTAAAGTAAATCGCTATTTAGCTTCAAAAAAGATTGAAAAAGAGCTTTTAAAGATTGCGAAAAATTATAAAAATATTCTTTTGTTTATTCCTCTTAAAAATGAGCCTCAAATAAGAGGGCTTATTAATAAGTTAAGAAGAGAGAAAAAAACTATTTTTGTTCCATTTATGGAAGATTTGAGTTTTAAAATGGTAAAATACGCTTTACCTTTAAAAAGGAAAAAATTTTCCATTTTAGAGCCTCTAAATAAGCAAAAAACTTTACAAAAGATTGATTTAGCAATTGTACCTGTTGTTGGAATTGATAGCGATTTTAGGCGAATTGGATTTGGCAAAGGAATGTATGATAGATTCTTTGCTTCTTTAAAGTATCGTCCTAAGGTGGTATTTGTGCAAATTAGACCTTGTATCTCAAAAAGTAAGCTTAGTGATAAATTTGATGTTGTTGGAGATGAGTTTATAAGTTTTAATGTAAGGAGAAAAAATGATAATAGAAACTATTCTCGTTTCTTTTTTATTCGCTCTGGGGGGATTTTTCATAGCAAAAAAGATTGAATCTTCAAAAAGGGATATCTATCTTCAAGAAGCAAAAGCCAAGGCTAAGGCAATAGAAAAAGAGGCTGAACTTATTTTGCAAAAAGCAAAGCAAGATGCTAAAAGTTTAGAAGTTGAGCTTTATAACGATTTTGAAGTTAAAAAAAGGGAGCTTGATAGAGAGTATAATGAAAAATTAGAAGATATTGCAAAAAAAGAGGAGCAGATTTTAGAGACTTTAAAAAATCTTGAAAAGAAAAATGAATTTTTAGAGAAATTAAAAAGGGAGTTTGAAGAGAAGCAAAAATCTCTTTTGAAATTAAAAGAAGAGTATAAAAAGAAGCTTGATGAAGTTGAGAGAGTTATTTTAAATTCGGCTGGATTTACAAAAGATGAGGCAAGGGATTTTATTTTAAAAAAGACAAAAGAGGATTTAAAAGAAGAGATTGCTCATATGACTCGTAAAATGTTAAAAGAAGCAACTGAAAATGCAAAACAAAAAGCAAATTACATAATCGCCCAAGCTACTACGCGGTATGCGGGAGAGTTTGCGGGTGAGAGGCTTATTAGTGTTGTTTCAATTGGAGATGATGAAATGAAAGGAAGAATTATTGGGAAAGAGGGTAAAAACATCAAAACTCTTGAAATGGTAACTGGGTGTGATATTTTAATTGACGAGACGCCAGGAGTTATTAGTGTTAGTAGTTTTAACATTTATAGGCGCCAAATTGCGGTTGAGACAATTAAAAGACTTATTGAAGATGGAAGAATCCATCCAGCAAGGATTGAAGAAGTTTATAAAAAGGTAGCAGAGGAATTTGAAGAGAAGACTAAAAAAGAGGGTGAAGAGATTTTGCTTGATTTGGGGCTTATGAGTGCTGGAATTCATCCAGAGATTGTAAAATTAATAGGGCGTCTTAAATATAGAGCAAGTTATGGGCAAAATGCACTTGGACACTCTCTTGAAGTTGCTCATCTTGCGGGAATTATGGCAGCTGAGATGGGAGGTGATGAGATGCTTGCAAAAAGAGCTGGGCTTTTACATGATATTGGTAAAGCTTTAACTCACGAAATAGGAGGAGATCATGTTAGTATTGGATATGATTTGTGCAAAAGATATGGGGAACCTGAAATTGTGTTAAATGCAATAAAGGCTCATCACGGTTATGAGGAACCAAAAAGTATTGAAGCGGCTGCTGTTTGTGCTGCTGATGCACTCTCTGCTGCAAGACCTGGTGCAAGAAGAGAAGTATTAGAAGCTTTCTTAAAAAGAGTTACTCAAATTGAAGAGATTGCAAGAAGTTTTGAAGGAGTTGTGAGAGCGTATGCTATGAATGCTGGAAGAGAAATTAGAGTAATAGTAGAGGCTGATTTAATAAGCGATGATGAATCTGTATTGCTTGCAAGAGAGATAGCAAGAAAAATTAGCAAAGAAGTTAATTTCCCAGGTGAGATTAAAGTTAATGTAATAAGAGAAAAAAGAGCAATAGATTTTGCAATAGCTGGATAGGAGTTAGGATGGAGATTTTAGTAAAACCTTGTGGGGAGTTTTATACAAATTGTTACATAGTGGATAAAAAGATAATTATTGACCCAGGAGTTGAGGCGTTTGAGTTTGTAAAGAAGTATGCAAAACCTCAGGCTATTATCTTAACTCACGGGCATTTTGACCATATGTGGGATAGTAAGAAGATAAAAGAGTATTTTAATGTCCCCCTTTATATCCATAAAGATGATGCTTTTTTTTTAGAAAACGACCCTTTTGGATATAATCCTCCAAAAGTTAAGGCTGATGTTTTAATGGAAGAGGGTAGCTATAAAATAGGGGATTATGATATTTTAATCCGTCATTTTCCGGGTCATACCCCAGGAAGTGTTACAATTGAGATTGGTGATGAGATGTTTAGTGGGGATTTTATTTTTGATGGAAGTATTGGGAGAGTTGATTTTCCCTATTCTGACCCAAAAAAGATGAAAGAGTCAATTAAAAAGTTTTTACAAATTCCTTATGATAAAAGGGTCTTGCCAGGGCATGGAGCAACTACCACAATAAAAAAGGCACAAAAGTTTTTGCCTATGTGGCTTGAATATCTGTAAGCTCTTTTGAAGGGCATCCGTATTCTAAGTAATCAAACTCAAATACTTCGTTAATTAGCTTTAAGAGAAGTGGAAATCCCGTTTTACTTACCAAATTACGCCATAAAGCCCTTGCTTTTAGGCCCTACCCAATCAGCCAAGGGGATATAAGGTGATAAAAGATTTTTGGGAGTTTATCTTCTTTGGAAATCTTTTATCAATTTGTGTTATACAATAATTTTTGATATCATACAATAATGAAGTGCGTAGATAAAAACAAATCAAACAGAAATGTTGTTTATTTCTCTTTGGACTAACAGCTATTTTGTAGCAACGGTAGGTGGAGCTCCGCTTGAAGTTATCAAGCAATATATAGAAAATCAGCAAACAAGTGAAAGAGAAAAAGAGAAGAAAAAATGGAATGACTATTTAAAGAGGTTAAGATGATTTTAACCTATAAATACAAACTCTACAAAACAAAAAAATTAAGAAAAATAGATGAAGTCATTAATATAGCTGGAATTATCTATAATCACTGTATAGCTTTGCATAAGAGATATTATAAACTTTATGGAAAATACTTGAATAAATATCAACTTCAAAAGCACTTAACAAAACTCAAAAAACTTCCAAAATATCAATACTGGAAAAAAGTTCCATCACAAGCAATTCAAGATATAACCGATAGAATTGATAAAGCGTTTAAACTGTTTTTTAGAAATAAAAAGAAAAAAATTAAATCATCTCCGCCATCATTCAAAAAAGTTTCAAAATATAAAAGTTATACGCTTAAACAGGCGGGGTATAAGATAGAAAACAATATTATCTGGCTTAATGGCTATAAGTTTAAATTTTGGCTAAGTAGACCAATAGACGGAAAGATAAAGACCATAACCATTAAGCGAGATAATGTGGGAGATTATGTAATCTTAGTAGCAATAGAAAAAGAGTATCAAAAAATCAATGCCTCATCGGGTAAAATCGTGGGCATTGATTTTGGATTGAAAACTTTTTTAACTTTATCAGACAAAACACAAATTCAAGCTCCAAGACATTATCTCAAGTATCTTAATAACCTTAAACAACTTCAAAAGAAGTTATCAAAAAAAGTTAAAAACTCAAACAACTACAAATCAGCTAAAAAACAATTAGCAAGACTACATCAAAAAGTAGTTAATAGCAGGAGAGATTTTTTTCACAAATTAGCAAATGAACTTGCTAAAAAATATCAATATATCGCAATAGAGGATTTAAACATAAAAGCAATGCAAAAGAGATGGGGCAAAAAGATAAGTGATTATGCTTTTAGTGAGTTTGTATCTATTCTTGAATACAAAACAAACTTAATCAAAATTGATAGATACTACCCATCTACCAAAACTTGCAATGTTTGTGGATATGTAAATGAAAATCTAAACTTAAACGATAGAAGTTGGATTTGTCCTGAATGTAACACAAAACACGAT
>Ga0256838_1000552_pt1 | contig 21932 bp, 21 predicted proteins | sample 4571419metaG_FD_185978 | JGI IMG/M metagenome (GOLD analysis project Ga0256838, IMG submission 185978) | Hydrothermal vent microbial communities from Guaymas Basin, Mexico - 4571-419 | ecosystem: Environmental > Aquatic > Marine > Hydrothermal vents | place: Mexico: Guaymas Basin | collected...
GTCAAGTCTGTTGGCTGCATACGCGTACGCAAAAGCAAGGACAACACCGAGGGCGATGCTTATCTGTATCATCCACCAGTTCAACGGCGCGCCGTTGAGCCTGGCTGGGCTGTCGTGGGGCACCCAGAGCCGTCGAGCGGGGAGATGCACTATTATCGCTATTATGAGCCATAGTGCGAAGAACAGCGCTGTTAGTCTCGCGAAGTCTCGCTTGTAGGATTCTATGGAGGCTGTTGTCGCAGCCGGCACCACGGCTGCACCGACTACTGTCGGATAATGTTAACCAGATATAAAACTAGTTATCAACTATCTAATAATGTTTATCATTATAGAAGTGTTCTTGTAAACACGGAGACTAACTTTAACAAATGTTAACTTAACTAGGTACCTCTTTACAGTAGAGTAGGCCCACATACTGCGGGCAACGCCCTCTAGCTAGGGGACAAAAACCGCACAACGAGAGACCATACGCGTCCTGGCCTCTGAGCAGATGACGGGCATGTCGCCACAACCGCTCAGCTCTCCCTCAGGCCTCAGCGCTTCGACGAGGAGGCGCACCGCATCCGCCAGCTTCTCCTCGCAGCCTTTAACCGGTCTGAGAGGGGGCAGACCCATAGCTATGTGCACCCGCCGCCCTCCGTCTACAGAAACTAGACAAGACTTTCCTCCCTCAGCTTTTAACCGGGTTCGGAGCTGAATGCGGCCTATGCTGTTTTTAGATTCCCCGGGCGGGGGTGGCGCTGAGCTGGCGCACCCGTCTTGGCGGGAGAAGGGGTACCACCGGGAAGGGAGGGCCCCGGGTGAGCACCATGCCCTCAGTCGAGGAGTGCATGCCGATAGTAGAGAAGATGTACAACGAGGGACGCCCCGTAAAGGAGATAGCCAAGATGTGCGGCAACAGCATGTCAACAGTCTACAAGGCCCTTGACCGACTCGAGGCGATGGGGCGCGTAAAGAGGAGGAAAGGCCACTACAAGAGACACCGGAGGCTTACACCGGAGGAAATAGAAGAGATAAGGAAGCTCTATCTAAACGGCGCAAGCATATACGAGATCGCCAAGAGGCTCAACAGGCCAGAGTCAACGATATACTACGCGCTAAAAAGGCTTGGACTCAAGAAGTAGCCCCGTCCTCTACCTGGGGCACCCTACCCCTCCTTTCTCTCGCCAGGCCGTTACACCCAGCTGCTAGCTAGGCAGACTACATACACTCTAGAACCTGCTTTACGTGTATCCGGTGTTCCTCCTTCACACGATAGGTCTCGACTATCAGGTCGCCTATCGCTATCTCGCCCTTCTCGCAGAGCAGTCTCTCAAGGCCTTGAAGGCCCTCCTCGTAGCCGCCAGCCTGTAGGACTAACGGCTCTAGACCCCAGAGGATGGCCAACCTCCTAGCTATGCCGGCTGATGGTGAACCTATCACTACTCTTGTAGTGGGCCGTGCCGCCGCGAGCAGGGGCGGTAACGTCCCGCCGAGGGTATAAGCGAGGATTATCTTGGCTCCTATCTTCTCAGCTGCCTCTACAATGCTGGCAGCATAGGCGGCGCGGCGACTGCGTGGCGGGTATCTGGCTGGCCTTGTGGCTTCCTCGGCCCGCCGCGCTATCCTTCGGAGCCATTTTACCGCCTCCAGAGGGTACTTGCCTATTGCGGTCTCCCCGGTGAGCATTAGAGCGTCTACACCTTGCTTGACCGCCACATATATGTCGGTAGCCTCCGCGCGCGTCGGGACAGGGCTCTCTATCATGCTCTCCAGTATCTGTGTTGCCACTATAACTGGCTTGCCTTCGCTCCTCGCAGTATTCACTATGAGTTCCTGCAAAGCTGGTATCTCCTCCAGCCCATAGTTCATCCCGAGGTCGCCACGCGCAACGATGACTATGTCGCTGGCCTCGACGATCTGGCGGAGGTTCTCTACGGCGCTACGGTTCTCTATCTTCGCGGCAACCGCCTGCCGGCCACCATGCTGCATTATAATCTCCTTCAATGTATTTATGTCCTCTGCGCCACGCACATAGCTGAGCGCTATGTAGTCGAAGCCCTTTTGCACCGCAAACCTTACTGCCTCTACGTCGCGGCGTGTGAGAGCAGGCAGCCCTATATCCTTCCCAGCGACGACAACAGCCTTCCTGGAGGTTATCTCGGCCGGGGTCAGCGCCTCGACAACTACGAGGCCCGGCTGCACCTCAACCACGCGCAGCCTCACACGCCCGTCATTGAGTACAAGTATGTCACCCTCTTCCACGGCCTCGAAGAACCTCGCTATGGGCAGGGGTATGCGTTTCTCCTCGCCTCCAGGCGCTTCCTCCGCGAGGACTATCTCTGCCCTCTCGCCCGGCTGCAGCCTCACAGGCTTGTGCAGCACGCCGAGCCGGATACTAGGGCCCGCGAGGTCGCCTATGAGCGCAACGGGGCGCCCAAGCTTAGCCTCAACAGCTCTAACGTTATCTACGAGTTTCTCCCAGAGCTCGGGCGTACCATGCGCGAAGTTTATTCTAAACCCCGCTACACCGAGCTGAACCATCCTCTCTACAAGGCTTATGTCCCTTGCCGAGGGCCCAAGCGAGGCAACTATCTTCACACGGCCACCATAGCTACTGAACACCATGGCCAACACCTTCGACTCTCTATGAAGGAAGTTTTTCATCTTAGAGCTCTCGTGCCATCACATAGGCGTCCTCACCATCTAGGTAGTACATGGGTATTTTCTTTACCTTCCGGAACCCTAGCTTCTCGTAGAGCCTTATAGCGGGCTCGTTAGAGACTCTAACCTCAAGGTAGACCTCCTCGCAGCCATACCTCTCACGAAGATTCCTAAGCGCCTCCTTTAGCAGCGCCGTCCCTATGCCGCGGCGGCGAAAACCCGGCAGCACCGCTATCGACACAATATGTCCTTTCCGCACCAGCCTGCGTAGATCAAAGTTCGACGCACCATACTCTACGCGGCTCATCACATAGCCTACGATTCTTCCCTCGACCTCTGCAACGAGGAATGCCTCCCCCCAGCGGTTCAGATGGTCCTCAAAGAACCATTCAGGGTAATTCTCGGGCAGTGCAACACGGTTAATCACGATAACCGCCGGGAGGTCCTCGCGGCGGGCCTTACGTACAAGGAAGCCCTTGCCAGCCCTGCTTTCAGCAACTGTCTCCAAGGCGCCTACCACCGCGCAGCCCTATTGCCCGGAGCCGCAGCTGGCAAGGCTAACCGCGGCTCCGGAGGAGGAGCCCGCCTCCATCTCTCCCCGGACTCTACCCCCTTTGGGCTGGATTTTTCGCTGTGTCTTCTAAGCAGCGTACTTCTAGCTCTCTTCCGGGCTCCGATCACGCGATGAGGGTATACCCGATCTCCTTGCATTTCTAGTCTTGACTTTGACCAGTCTGTCCTTGAATATTGACATTACTTCCTCTATGGTGTAGGGCGGCTGCTGTTGCGGCTCCCGAGAGAGGCGGTTAGCGGGCGGATGTTCAGCGTAGAGGGGGTTTCTTGCAGCTATGCGGTGCTCGAAGGGAGACCTTGTCTTGTTGACGTAGAATATTCCTAGAGGTATTCTTCTGCCCCATTCTTGGGCCCGAGCTAAGGCTGCTGCTTTCTTCTCTGTCTCTTCGTCGGGGCTCCGGACTATAGGGTCCCAGTCTGGTTCCTCATCCTCTATACGGTAGAGGGCCTTCCGGTAGAAGTGGACAGTATAGACGTTGTTGTAGGTGACGCATGGCTGGAGCACGTCTATGAATGCTGCACCTCTATGTCTTATCGCCTCCTTGAGCACGCTCTTCAAGTGCTTTATGTCGAGCGCGTAGCTGCGTGCCACGAAGGTATACCCTGACGCTATTGCGAGCGCGAGCGGGTTTATCATGTCCTGGATGTTTGGCTTGGGGAGCGACTTTGTCTTGACGCCGTAGGGGAGCGTGGGGGACGCCTGGCCCTTTGTGAGCCCATATACCTGGTTGTTGTGGAGTATCACAGTTAGGTCTATGTTTCTTCTGCCCAGGGCGACGAAGTGACCAGCGCCTATCCCCAGGAGGTCTCCGTCACCACCCTCTACTATGACTGTTAGCTCTGGTCTCGCTAGTTTTATCCCCGTAGCGTAGGGTATTGCACGCCCGTGGAGAGTGTGGACGCCATTGGCGTAAACGTAGTGTGGTGTTTTGCCCGAGCAGCCTATGCCGGAGACTATCGCCGTCTTCTCCGGCGGCAGACCCAGCTCTGCTAGCGTCTCGGTGACTGCCTGGAGGATGCCGTAGTTACCGCAGCCGGGGCACCAATCTACCCAGAGCGGCGTCCTATACCTCCTAGGGTCATGCTCCATGACCTAGGTGCACCTCCTTCAAGCCCTTCTCATGTATGGCCATGAGGGCCTCCACAAGCTCGTCTATGTATATCGGCCTGCCAGTGTACTTCAAAACATGAGTGTCAAACACAACGCCAGACTTCATTGCTGCTATCTTTGCTGCCTGCGCCGTATAGTTGTGTTCAACGTTGACTAACCTGGCACCGGCTTGATGCGCCTCGGCTGCGATGCTAGACAGGAGCCTAGAAGGGTAGGGGGAGAAGTAGTGAACCCTTACGAGCGCTGCACGTAGTCCCCGCCGTCGGAGCATGTCTACGGCCTCTGCCGTCACCCGAGCAGCAGTCCCCCATGAATGGATCAACATGTCAAGCCCCGAGGGATCGGCATCTTCCGGGTAGAGGTGTAGTCTGACACCCTCCTCGGGGATATTGCGAGCCGCTTCATCTAGCTTCGCGAAGCGCTTCTTGACCATCGCTATCCGGGTCTCTGGCTCCTCGGTTATATGGCCGTACTCGTCGTGCTCGTCGCCCGTGTACCACATGACAGCGTCGCCTATGAAGGCACGCGGCGACACGGGGCCAGGCAGGGCGAACCTCCGGTAGTCACTGCCCGGCCGCGGCTCTATACTACCCCTCCTTATCTGAAAACTTGTGGTCATCGGCGGAGGCAGCGTAGCCACACTGTTCGCGAGAAACTTGTCAAGCAGGTGTATGACGGGAATCTGGTACTCTTCTGCAAGGTTCTGCGCTTCGACAGCATCCGTTAGGGCCTCTTCGTGGCTCCAGCTTGCAACCACTATGCGTGGACACTCACCGTGTCCAGCGAAGGCCGCGTCAAGCAGGTCCTCCTGGCTGCCCCGCGTAGGCAGGCCGGTTGATGGGCCACCTCGTTGGTATAGCGTGACGGCCACGGGGGCCTCGTTTATGCAGGCCCAGCCGACACCCTCTATCATGAGGTCGAAACCGGGCCCACTGGTTGCTGTGGCTGCACGAGCACCCGTGAGGGCGGCGCCGGTCGCCACCGCTATCGCCGCCAGCTCGTCCTCGGCCTGGAATACTACGATACCCGTCTGGTCCTCATGGGCCTCCATGTAGAAGCTCTCATCCTGAGCCGGCGTTATTGGGTAGTAGGCTTGGAGCCCTACCCCTGCAACTGCCTTACCTATCGCTACCGCCTCGTTGCCAGTCATAACCATGTAGTGGTCGGGGGGCTCCTGCGGCTCCGGCAGAGCAATCTGGGCCACGTTCCCCAAGTGACTGTATACACGCCTAGCCACGGCCATGTTTCTCTCGACGAGAGCCGGGCGGCTGCGGAAGCGGTAGCGGAGTCCCTCCTCCAGCTCCTCGAGGCTGAGGCCGGTCAACTTAGCCACGCTTGCAGCGACAACCATGCTTATGTAGCGGCGTGCCTCAGCATAGCCTATGCCGTATTCTCTCCGCAGACTCGAGAGCAGGCCACGGTAGCTGAAGCCAACGACCTCGACGCCCATGCTCTTCATGTACTTTGTGACGCCCACTACTGTGGGCTCGACGCCTAGCTCCTCTAGTTCCCTGCGGAGCCTCCTCTTAGTCTCAGTCTCCATGCTCACTATGCGCTCGAGACTCACATTGTCAACGTCGGAGTCGTAGAACACAATGCTTCCCCTGTCTACGTCCTTGTAATGAGTAAACACGCTCTCAGCATCCATAAAGCTGGCAACGTCGACAGGATAACGGTGACCACGAGGAACACGGGCAGGATCAACACCTAGCAGTATGTAGCTATGTCGTCCAATTATGTTAGAATGGTACTCTCTTGACGCAAGTACTCGGTAGCCGAGTGTTGCGTAGGCGACCGTAAGAACCTGAGCAGATGTCTCGAGGCCCGCCCCCTGGGGGCCTCCTATTAACGCCATGAGAGGGGGCGGAGGCTTATCCATTGACACCGATGCACCTCGCAGCAAGCTAAGGATCACGGAGCCTCGGGCTGAGAGCATACAGCCGAAGCAGAGCCGTCAAAGCTAGACGGTTTTGTTGCTGAGAATTATTATCTTTCCGCGCGGGCAGTCACGGCAGGTTAGACCACCAGCGGGACACACGTCTCAAAGCCTGGACCCTTGGTCCAACTTGAGTCACCTGGACGGTTACAGCCCCGGCGCCTCTCCGGGCCTATCTCGGGAGAGGCGCCCACAATACTCGGGGAGAGAGGGAGGCCTTGAGCCGCATCTACACACGTGGCGGCGACGATGGCTATACATGGTGTAGCCGCAGCCGGCGCCGTGTACCCAAGACACATCCCTGCATAGAGTTTGTCGGCGCTCTCGACGAGGCAGAAGCCGCACTCGGCCTCGCCCGGAGCCTTATGAGGCCCGGCGACGATGAGCTTGCAGGCATTCTCCTAGAGCTTGAGGACATGTTGTTCCGCGTAGGCTTTGCGTTCAGCACAGGCAAAGCATGCATAACGAACCAGGACCTAGAGAGGGTAGAGGTCATGATAGATTCCCTTAGCTCAGAGATAGAGCCCGTGTTTACGATGAACCCTGGCTATCCAGCAGCCGCTGCCGTGAGCCTAGCACGCGCAGTCACAAGAAGAGCCGAGAGACGGTACTGGGCCTGTCTCGAAGCCCTAGGCGAGCAGGGCGAGCTAGATAGGTTGGCAGGCAGGATACTCAACCGCGTCAGCGACCTGCTCTACGTGGTTCAGCTCTTGGCGGCGAAGCAGCACGGAGATAGACCCCCCAGAGCAACATGCAGTGGGCTAAAAGGAGAAGCAGCAAAGAGGGGACAGAACAGCTCTTTGAGGCGCCACGAGGGCTAGGCCCTCATTCCCCGTCGGCCTGTGAGGAGCGATGGGCGGCGTGAGCCCGGGGCCCGCGACTGCCCCGGGCCTTGATGACGCCATTGTAGCGCCGAGGCCGCCGCTTGCGCCGGCAGTGAGGGCGAACCGTAGTGCGTGTCGCTGCCTTCGCGGTGGGTGGCTGCATCGACAACGTAGATAGTGTCGCGAGGCTCCTGGAGGACCTAGAGCTCGATGTCGTCTTGGCGGCGGGGGACTTTGTCTGCCCAGACAGCGTCTCTCTGCTAGAGAGGATTAGCAATAGGCTTGACGTAACTATCTATGCCGTTACTGGGAGAAGGGATGATACGCACATAGCTAGACTCCTCGAAGATACAGCTGAGATCCTCGATGGACGCTTCATCTATGTCGGCAAAGGCGTATACCTGGCTGGCGTTGGCGGGAGAGAGCCTCTAATGAACATTGAAAGGCTTCGCGGGGAGATTAACCACGTGGCTGATGGTAGGATTCTCCTTGCTTCTTACTATCCTCTTCACGGTGTGTTTGACTCCTCGGCCTTAGGGCCTGCCCGGGGGCTCTTTGAGTTGGCAGACCTGGCTGCACATGTCAACGTTGTGCTTGCTGCCCAGTGCTCACCGCGTGGCGCAACACTATCCTACAATGAGCCCAGACACGTGTGTCTTTACGCTGTAGCTACGTCTCGGTGTGTGCACATATTCAGCGAGGAGGAGGCTACAGTACGTTGTCTCTAGGGGGTCTGGGTTTGGAGCTGGGCGAGGCGTTCTGGAGAGCCCTACGGGAGGGCACGGAAGAGGCGAGGTGGGTGCTCGTTAAGAGATTCATCTCCTCGCCCGATGAGGTTCTAGGGGAGCTGGGTAGGCGTGTTGGCGGCGAGCCGGTGCCTGACACCGTTGTGGCTGCACGGGCTGTGGAGGTTGTGCTCGCTTCGCTGGCGGTTAGAGGGCGTGGCCTGCGCCTGGTAGTGCCTGACGAGCCGGTGCCTGGCTGGGGGCCCTTGGCTGCGTTGGTGGAGGAGCTGCCGCGGCTGGGCCTTGGATCCGTCTATCGGGTCCCGTTCTGGCCTAGGCCACGGCTACGCGCGTTGGAGGCTGTCAGGAGAGCCGCGAGGGTGCTGAGGGGGTTCTCCGCGCGTATCGTGGATGTTACTGATGCGAGTCCCCTCATTGCTGCTGCCGCGCAAGCCGGGGGTGCGCGGTGGCTCACGGTGCTGGTAGACTATGGCCATGTGGCTGTGTTTGACAAGTTCTGGTTTGTGAGGGGTTAACGGAGCCAGGTTTCTGCCAGCACTAGGCCAGGGAGGGCCAGCGCTGCCTGGAGGAGGCTTGCCAAGAGAGCGCTCCTCAGCACAGCCGGGTCGCGAGACCCCATCCGCGCGTATAGGGGCTTGTTAAGTATGCCGGCTATCGTGGCTATTGTGGCTAGCTGGGCTACACGCTGAGGCGTGGCTATGCCAATGGAGTAGACTGCTAGTATCGTCGCGCTGCTTGAGACGAAGCCTCCTATCGCCGCTATTATCTCTAGGCCGCCTATCCCTGTCTCTTTGACTATGTATGAGACGTAAGCTATTGCAAGGTAGAGTAATGTTGTTTTTAGTGCAGCCCAGAAGCGGAGCGGATTCTCTATCTCAAGGTTTGTCGATATCAGTGTTTCGAGGCTTCTCCTCCACGAGACGACTACAGGTAGTGATGTAAGCAGCGCTGCCACCAGGAGGGGGGCTACAGAGGCAGCTGCTAGGCTGTGTGTAGGCATAGTATAGGCAGCTGCGATAGCTATAATCACGTTCCTAAGGACCATTGCAGTATTTATTATTACTGTAATGTCAAAGGCTACGCGGCGCGCAAATCTACCCAACAGCTGGATTAGAGCCATTAGCGTTGCCTCGCTATTAGCTATTCCGCCAAATAGGGCTGTATAGGCGAGCCCCTTTCCACCCATAAGGCGCGCCGCGACGTAGCCTAGATAGGAGGATGCCAGGACGAGGCTGAAGAAGAGGTAGAGGCTGCGCAGACTCACGCCGTAGAAGGAGGCTTCGGATGTTAGGAAGAACGGGCCAACAACTATCAACACAACACCTAGCTCAAGGGCCCAGAGCAGCTCCTCGTACCTTATTAGACCAACTATTCTTTCAGCCGGGAGCTTTATTGCAAGCACGAATGTTGTCAACACGGCCGTGCTTGCAGCTAGTAGTATCTCGCCGACACCGCTTAGGAAGCCTAGTATGAAGTCAACCAGGAGCACAACAATTGTCGTTATGCCTGCCATCCTAGCCACCATTAGACGGAAAGCCGCAAATACTACAATAACCGAGACAAAGCCACCGAGCATGACCGCGGTAAGCGTGCTGTCAATTGTGCCACTCGACCAGAGATAGCCTGCCGCTGCGGCATAGATAGCGACGAGCGTGAACGTCCTTATGCCCGGGAACTCCTTTGCGACTATCTCCTCGACGCCGGGTTTGCGGTGCCTACGCCTAGCTAGGGCTGCGCGTGCCTTCTCACGCTCTATGCCTATCAGCATACCCGCTAGGAAGGCAACTATCACTCTAAACACAGGCTCATGGAACAACCACTCGTATCCAACAGCGCTGCCCGCTACTTTCATCACCTTCGCCATATACATGGGAGCTCATACAGCCGACGAGAAGCTTGCCGTAAAAGGCTTAGGGCTTCTCGGCCTCGAGCGCTTCCTTGCGGAAGCGCCACACGTACTCTTTAGGGTCGGGGGCTGGCGGTGGACGTCGCTTGTGCTCGCTAGCCCGATGTAGCTCTACCACACGCTGCACCTTCCAGGGTTCAACACCAGTAGCCTCAACGACCTCGTCGGGCCTCATGCCTAGGTCGAAGAGACCATAAAGTATAAGGTCTATCTCCTCATAGGGTATGCCTATCTCGGCCTCGGCTAGCTGGCCGGGCCACAGGCGTGGGCTACTAGGCTTTCTGGCTATCCTCTCCGGGACGCCCAGGTGGCGTGCAAGCATCCTCACCTGGCTCTTGTATAGGCAGCCGATGGGTAGGAAGTCGACAGCACCGTCACCGTATTTAGTGAAGTAGCCTATGAGTATCTCGCTCCGGTCCGCCGTGCCGGCTACGAGCATGTTCTCCATGTTTGCGTAGAGGTAGAGAAGACTCATCCTTATCCTTGCCCTGAGGTTGCCCAGGCTCTTCTTGTCCGGCGTCTCGCCCGTTGCAGCAAGATAGGCGTCCACTATGGGCCTTATGTCTATAGTCTTGTAGGCAACGTCAAAACGTTCCACGAGCTCCCGAGCATCCCTGATGTCCTCAGGAGGCGTGACAGCTGAATCCGGCATAAGCAGCGCGAACACCCTGTCGTTGCCGAGGCTGCGCACCATCAATGCTAGAACAGCGGCGGAGTCAACGCCGCCACTAACCCCTACCACGACGCCCTCAGCGTTAGCACGGTCCACTATTGCACGCGTGAACTCGGAGAGAGCCGAGGCAACAGCCTCGTAGTCTAGCTCGAGTATGTCGCTCATCGTGATTCGCCTAGCCGTAGACATACCCTCAACCCCGCATATGGACCGTGTCGGAGCCGATGACGCTCCATGCATCAAAAACACGCCAAAACTCCTAGGGCTATCACCGCCCTGGAGCCTGCGCCCCTGGCCTAGCTAATGTAGCTGCACCTAGGCCGAGATAAACGAGTTACCTAGAGACACCAGCCCCGCGGAGGCGTCCCCGTTTGAGCCGCGTCATTCTGGGCCTAGGTGCGACCATATCCTCGACCGACGTAGCCGTGATAGACAGCAACTCTGAGGCTCTCGGCGTCCCACGACTAGTTCTCATGGAGAATGCTGGCCGCAGTGTGGCAGAAGTTGTCGCCGAGCGTCTACGTCCTGGGGCCCATGTGCTTGTCTACGCGGGCCCCGGCGGCAACGGCGGCGACGGTCTCGTAGCCGCTCGCCACCTAGCGTTCCGCGGCTACCGCGTCACAGTAGTACTGGCGTCTAGGCCGGAGAGCCTGCGGGGCATGGAGACGCGGTCAATGTACGAGGCTCTCGAGGCTATGGATTATAGCGTTGAGGTTGAGGTCGTGCGTGACCCCTGCCGCTTCGTGCCCCCGGAGGCCGACGCTGTCATCGACGCACTATTGGGCGTGGGGCTCCGCGGCGCGCCGCGGAGCCCCTACCGGGAGCTCATAGAGGCAATAAACGCCTCCAGCACCTCCCTACGTGTAGCTGTGGACGTACCGTCCGGTCTCAACGCCGACACCGGCGAGACGCCGGGTGCCCACGTTAAGGCCGACGTCACCGTCACTTTCCATAAGCCGAAGCCTGGTCTGCTGCGTAGACCCGACGTTGTGGGTGAGCTTATTGTTGCGCCCATCGGCGTGCCACCGGAGGCCGAAATGTACTACGGTCCAGGCGATGTAGAGCACCGTGTGCCCCGTCGGGGCTGGGAGACGCGGAAAGGTAAGGCAGGCCGTGTCCTAGTTATAGGGGGCTCCGAGCACTACATTGGAGCCCCAATACTGGCTGCCATGGCCGCAGAGGCCGGAGGAGTGGATCTCGTCTTTCTGGCGTCAAACCGCGCCACGATAGAAGCAGCTATGTCGAAGAGGCCTACACTGGTGCCGGTTAAGCTCGAAGACCCATACCTTGCCCCCCACCACATAGACAGGCTACGCCCCTACATTATGCGGGTAGACGCCATAGCGATAGGCATGGGGCTTGGCGTGAAACCGGAGACGGGCAGGGCGCTGGCCCTGGTCCTCGACGAGGCAAGAAGGCATCAGAAACCTGTAGTCGTAGATGCCGATGGGCTAAAGCTGCTCCACATGGTTGGACTCGATAGGCTGCAGGGTGTATTGGCCGTGCTCACCCCGCATGACGGCGAGTTCGAGAAGCTCTTCGGGAAGAAGCCCTCACCCGTGACATGCATGCCAGAGCGTATACAGGATGCTGCAGAGGCGGCGACAGCCGCCTATGGCTCAGTTGTACTCCTAAAGGGCCCAGTTGATGTTATAGCCTCACCCACTCGGGCAAGGCTCAACAAGACCGGCGCACCATCTATGAGCGCCGGCGGGACCGGCGATATCTTGGCAGGCCTAGTAGCCGCCATGCTTGCCAAGAAGTTGGATCCCTTCGACGCTGCCGGGATAGCTGCCTACGTGAACGGTGCAGCAGGCAGCTTGGCATACAGTGAGAAAGGTGACGCGGCTACCGCGCTGGACGTCCTAGAGAAGATACCGCTCGTGCTCCATGAGCCCGCTAGCTTCGCGAAAGAAGCAGTCCTCTATCGGCGCCTACCACTGAGGTCGACATGTAGAGCCTAGCCGGGCCAGCCCAGCACCGCGGCATATCATCCCCGAGGGCTCCACAGCGGCTTGGCCCCGCGTCTCCGCCCACAGAGAGGCGGCGGCCGCATAGACGCTGGCGGCCCCGTGGATGTGGCTGGCTGTAGGCCGTGGCGGCGGGGCTCTACGCCCACCACGGCCTCGGGGCCGCATGATGCTTTTGGGGCGCTCTACGCAGCACGCCGTGCCCCTCCGTGGGCGGAGACGCGGTTTAGCCCCCTCCGTCTTACTCTTCGTCCCGTGGGGGGTGTCGGCGTGAGACTAGGCCAGTCATACCGGGTTCTCTCTTGGTCCTAGACTGCCCGCCTCCCCATCTCCCCGAGTGATGCTCTGGCCTAGAACGCCTGGGCCCAATAATATTCGCGTCTGGGTAGGCGTTCTAAATTCCTATACCCGCGTGTGACCGCTTGGCTTATATAGGGGGTTTATTAGGCCCTTTTAAAGGGGGCATGAGGGTTATGGAAAAAGCTTCTGCAGAACAGGGTAAAAGCGTTCAGACACCTCGTGAGGGAAACGAACCCAAACCCTCTGTCAACATTGAGAACATCGTTGCCACAGTGTCTCTGGACCAGGAGCTTGACCTAAACCTTATAGAGAGGGTTATACTGACTGCCGAGTACAACCCTGAGCAGTTTCCCGGCCTCGTCTATAGGCTTGAGGAGCCCCGCGTAACTGCATTAATCTTTAAGTCCGGCAAGATGGTTGTGACGGGTGCTAAGAGCACGCGCGACCTCATAGAGGCTGTTAAGAAGATAGTCCGTAACCTCAAGAAGCACGGCATACAGATAAGGGGTAGGCCGAAGGCCCAGATACAAAACATTGTTGCCTCGGCGAATCTAGGCGTCTGCGTTGACCTAGAACGAGCAGCGCTCACCCTCGAGAATAGCATGTATGAGCCCGAGCAGTTCCCTGGCCTAATACACCGCATGGATGAGCCGCGCGTGGTGCTGCTGATATTCGGCTCCGGCAAGATGGTAATTACGGGCGCGAAACGCGAAGAGGAGGTCTACCAGGCCGTTCAGAGGATCTACGAGAAGCTGAAGAGGCTGAGAGCAATAAGGCCCTGCTACTAGGGGCCTATTTCTACGCCAAGTTTCGTAAGTGCTGCTATGAGTCTTTTTGCCCTGCTTCTGCCTTTCACGCGTAGTATCATTACGTCACCTGCCTTCTCTACTTGCGCGCCGTGGAGGCGTGCTGTTTCCTCTACCTGTTCGTAGTTGCCACGTGGACGCACGGGTATGACATAGTAGCCTTTAGGGTCTGTTTTTCGCAGCAACTCCTCGTAGGACGTTAACCTGCTCCACCCCCATAGATTACACTATATAGAGATTTGAAGTAGCTGCTATCTTCTGCGACGAAAACATCTATTAGCCATTTTATCTTGTCGGCCTTTTTGGCTATCTCTGAGCTGTCCATTCTACGCAGAAGGATGCTAAGGGCATACATTCTCGAAGCAGCCGCGAATACCAGAACCTCACTGGCTTCTAGAAAGAATGGTGCAAAACCGCCTAGTCTCTCAGCCTCCTCGATAACAATTGTTACAAGCTTAGCTATGTGGACCGCGTAAGCAGTCATAGCGCCGGAGATCAGACTGTAAACATCCTCCGGAAGACTCTCCATATGTCTAGACAAAGCCTCCATAGAGAAATCTAGTGCTAACTTTGCTACACTACGATACTCTTCTTCAAGGTCAACGGGCCGCTCACAACCACCGTGTTTCCTCACGAACTGCTTAGCTATGTGCACGACCTCAGCCAGGAGAGGGGGGTTACGCACGCCCTCCAGCGCCTCGCGTATCCTCTCTGCGAGTACCTCCAAGTAGCCCATGACGTGCTTCTGGCACTCCTCGCCCCCGACACCCATGGGTCCTGGCCCCTCGTCGTTCAGTGGCGCTTCGTCGGCGGAGGCTCAGTAACCTACCCTTTCATCAACAGCTTCGGCCATGGCCTCAGGAACGGGGTGTCTCCTCACCGCCTCCAGAGAGGCTCACGAGCGCTCTCCCTTCAGCAGGCGTTGTATCTCCTTCTTCATGAGCTTTATCGCCATTTCTTTTCCAGCTACTTCTCCTGGAGGCAGGTATACTACATGCACGCCGGGCAGAGTCCGTGCCTGTGCTGCGAGCCGCCTGTCGCCAGTGAAGAATATGACCTTACCATGTTGGCGCGATAGCTCCTCAAGCAGCTTGAGGACATCGTAATCGTCTCTGGCGGGCTGCTGGAAGACACGCTCCGAGACTTGGAGAGGCCCCTCAAGGCCCCTACCTATTATCTCGTGGAACACTAGCTCCTGGCTCTTGAGCTCCCTGTCAAGTATCTCGGCGAACCTCTTGAACATCTGGTCGAATACAACCGCGGCTCTACCCGCCCTCACCGTGCTCTGCGTTTTCGACGCCGAGGGGGCGCCTACAGAAGGCGCTACCGCGGCCGAGCCGATGGGTTCCGTGAGTGCAGCCACCTCATCTGGGCTAAGAGAGACTATAGTCTCGCAGCGGTCTATGCGTGCAGCTTCCTTACAGCCAGCTAGCGCCTGCAACGCCTCGCTTAGGCTTCTGTAGCTTCCCCTTGGCTTGTCCCCGCAATAGGCTAGGTACGTGCGCAACCCCTACAGCACCCGCAGGATACAGCCGCTGCCCCGAAGTACACATCCCCTACCTATAACCGTCCGGGAAGCTGTATCTCCCTGCGGCCACTGATCTTAATGAAAGAGGCTACCTCACTATCATCACTGAAGAGGCGCTGTTAACAACCACGGATAGCGCTGTGCTGCCTAGTATTATGTCCTCGTTTGTCGTGCTGCCACGCGCACCCATTATCACGAGGTCGTAGCCGCCGCTGATTATCTCGGCCAATATCTCGTTGGCAACACTGCTTATCTGCGGGTTGAACACGCGCACCTTGAAGTCCACGTCTACTCCCTTTTCCTGCGCACGCTTCTCTACAGTCTTCTTCAGAGACTCTATGTCTGCGCTGCCTGTGGCTACGTGAAGGACTGTTATGCGGGAGCCATAGCGCTGCGCAAAGTCTAGCGCTATGTTCAGTGCCCGTAAGCTGTTCTCAGAGCCGTCAACGGGAACCAGTATTCGCCGAAAGAGGAAGCTAACTGCATACATTGGTTCAAGCTTGAACTCAAGGCTACTCATAATGACCACCCTTTGGAGTACCTTGACCTAATACGAGTGTTGAGGGGCTTATGCTGGCGCCGCGGGTATGCGGCCACGTAGCAGGCCCAGGGTCTTGTCAGTGACTGCTATGGTCTCCTCGGCCGTGGACGCTAGCTCGGCTACCGCCCTTATCGCATCTATATTCTCCGGGACGACTATAGATTCCTGGTGCACTGCCTGCATCCACATGACCTCGTCGCCGTTGACTGTTATGCTGTTCTCCCATATTACAAGCTCTGGTATGTCGTAGCGCTTCCTCCCGAGGTCCCTAGCGTACTCTACCAGATCAGCCGTGCTAGCCAGGCCCATCGCGTCGTCCGCCAAGAGTATGCGCGGCGCATCAAGGAACGTATTGACGACGTCTTCCTTCTGCACGTTCTTCCCGAGCCTAGCATACACCACATGCACGTGCATAAGGGTCGTGGGTACCACAACAGCCATAGTCACTATGTCGAGATCTGGTATTACGGTCTTTACATCGACGGCGTGATGGCTGGGTGCCCTGGCCGGGTTCGGCACAATCGCATTGACTGGCCCCCTCTTGGTCTCTTTGGGGTCAGCGGCTCTTCTGACTATTGTTGCCCGCACATGCCGTATCGGCGCAAGGCTGCGGAGTGTACAGATGCCCCGCAGGAGGGCCGTAGTGTTGCAGGAGACCACGCGGAGACTCTTCCTACCGAGGGCCTGCTCATAGTTGCACAACGTGCTAAAGGATAGCTCAGCTACCTCTGGCTTTTCGCCTCCCTGGAATATTGCTTTAACGCCATGCTTCTCGTAAATGGGCTTATATTTTGCCCCGACGCCGCCCGGGGTCGCGTCGACTACGACATCAACTTTCTCTAGGAGCTCCTGGAGTGTCCCGGCGACGCGGAGCCCCATCTCCTGGAAGGCACCCAGCTTGTCCTCCGGCACATAGAGCGCTATGCCCCTCGAGACAGCATAGGCTGCCACGTAGTCGGGCCTAGTCTTGACAACCCCTACTAGCTCCATATCTGGCTGTAGCATTACCGCCTCTGCAACCCTCTTCCCTATCGTGCCAAACCCGTTGACCGCTACACGTACACGACCCAAAACAGTCACCTCCCCCATGTTGGGTCTATGCATTCCCTATGAAGGGAACTATGCAGTACACTGCTTAAACAAGGTAATGCGATAGTGGGCTAGGGGTGCACCTCGGGGCTTTTCTACTCTGTCTGGGGTCCGAGCTTTAGGCTTGGGAAGTACTTCTCGGCGGAGATGCGGAGCGCCGTTAGTCCTGGCAGCTCCTCGCCTGCAAGGAAGAGCAGTAATGCACCCCCGCCGGTGCTTATGTGTAGGTTTTCTCTGTCGCTTAGTCCAAGTTCGCTCACTATCGCGTTGAGATGGCCGCCACCTATTATTACGAAGGCGTTGCTCTCTACGGCTGCTTTCACGAGCCGCCTGCTTCCCTCCCGGAACCTTGGGTCTTCGACGACCCCTGCAGGGCCACGGAGCACTATGAGCCGCGCTTCCCGCATTATCTCAGAGTACATCTTTACAGTCTGCGGCCCTATGTCGCGTATTATGCCGGTTATTGAGCCGACAGGCTCTATGCGTACCTCGTCGCCGACAAGCGTGACGAAGTCGACAGGCGTCTCTAGGGGGAGCCCGCGCAGGAGCAGGCGACGGGCGCGCGGCACCAGGGCCATTATGCCCTTTGACTCGAGTATTCTACGGTTAGCTTCACCTATATCCATTCCCTTAGCAACCATGAACAGCTCTGCGACTAGGCCTGCAGTCAATACACGATCCGCGGCCTTGTTTGCATGTAAGTGTTCTAGTATTCTGAGCGTATCATGCACCTTGCCGCCGCCGAGAACGAAAACTCTGGGCCTCTCCTCGCCGCTGTATAGCCTGGCGAGCGCGCGCAGCTCCTTCTCCATTACACGGCCAACGGCTGAGGGCATAACGAGCGGGAAGCCCACGATGCTGGGCTGGCTCCGATGCGACGTAGCGAACGCGTCGTTGACATAGTAGTCCGCCACGGGGGCCAACCGCTGCACGAAAAGGCTCTTAGCGTGACGCTCAGGCTTTGCCTCAATAATCTCCTCTGACATTAACCTCGTGTTGTCGAGGAGCACAGCCTCCCCGGGACCAAGCCTCTCTATGCGGCGACGTGCCTCCGGCCCTATCACGTCGTCAACAAAGTCTATGGGTGCGCCTACGTGTTTTGCCAACAGCTCCGCGTGCCGCGCCAGCGTGACGAAATCCGGCTCGCCTGGCCGCCCCTGGTGGGAGAGTATCGCTACCCCCGCGCCACGCTCAAGCAGCTCACGCACTGTCACCGCATGTGCCCTTATCCTCGCGTCATCCAGTATCTCGCCGGTTTCAGGGTCTATCGGGCTATTGATGTCTATCCTCAGCAACACCTTCGAGCCACGCAGACCATAGCGCTCGTCAAGGTCGTCCAGCGTCGGCAGAAGGAACGAGCTGTTACGCAACTTGCACGGCAATAACTCTCTCCCGGGTCGTCTGGCCTATACGCTGCCCCTGCAACTAATAAAAACTGACGCTACGAGTGGGCACTAGAATCTGCACATTAAAACATGTTAAGATACATGGCGGGCTACGGGCGCCTGGAGCCGCTCCGCGGGCAAGAGTCCTAGAAAAGAGGGCAACACCTCCCGAGGACAGAGCGGCGGGCTATGAGGAGATACCCCGGGATCGAGCCGACCCGAGGGTGACGAGGTGGTCCTTCGCCGAGCCCGCACAGCCCTAAGAAGGACTAGACGGTGGCGACGGCTCTGACCCCACCGCGACGCTGAGCGAGCAACTCCATGACGCGGCGGTGAAGCTCCATTAGTAGCCTCTTCCTGTCCTCCATTAACACAACGTCACTGTGCCCTCTAACCACTATGTGATGTGCGAAGGGGCTAGGCACCTCGACCGGCCCGAAGACCTCCACCACCACCTCTCCTTCATGTATCCAGCGGAGCACGCGTCTCGCATTCTCTATGTCCATGTAGTCTTCAAGTATCTCTCTGTACGCTTCGCGCAGCAGCGGGAACCCCTCTATGTTCTCAACAGCCTCTAGGAGCGCTTGAGCGTTGAGCTGAAGGCGGTGAGGATCGCGCTTACGTCCACGATATCTCCGCAGTATCATGAAGCCCCTCTCTGCGCAGTGGCGGAACCGTCTCTTGAGCAGCTCCGTATTTCTAAGCACACGCACAAGTATGTCTCTAAGCTTCTCGGGCTTCACACTATAGGCTAACCTCTTTGCGTCAACGTCTCTTATACCGGAGACCGTCAGCATGAACGCATTGTCTGTTATCGCGATACGAACATTAGTTCCAAGCATAGTGCTCAACATGTAGGCATAGGCCCGAGAGAGCGTATCATTAACGCGGCGCCCGAACAAGCTATGGAATATTATGTTAGTTGACTCGTTCTCGAGGTCGTGGTACACCTCTACAAGCACGAGCTTATCGCTTGGTACAAGGCCTCCCGTGTACTCATACTGTTCAAGCACATAGTTGTAGATGTTCTCGGCCGCGTGCGGCTCAAGTCTATATTCTTTCATTATCCACTCTATAGCCTTGTCCTTGGGAACGTTCTTCTCTATCATTTCGGCGACTTTGCGGCGGAATTCGCCAACAAGCAGAGCAGAGTCAAAGGCCAATGGCAGCATCTCAGAGAACCAGCTCGGCACAGTGGGCCGCTGCCCTTCTGCAGGCTTAACGTAGACCTTTATTCCCTCTGTCTTTACGAACTCATAGGTCCTGCCTCCCAGTACGAATATGTCGCCGGGAGTGAGTATCTGGACGAAAGCCTCCTCCAGGTCACCGACATAGCGCCCGTCAAGTGTATAGACGTGGAGTTTGACCTCGTCGGGTATTGCTCCGCTGTTTAGGTAGTATATCATCCTGGCTCCACGCTTGCGGCCAAAGACGCCTTCCTTCTCGTCGAGCCAGATCTTTGCATACACTTTGTGCTCCTCGAGGCCATAACGACCTGCTAGGAAGCGAAGTACATCAAGGAAGTCCTTGTAGCTGAGTGTGTGGAAACTGTAGCTCCTACGGACAAGCTTGTACGCATCGTCTATGCGCCACTTTGACTCTAGGGCCATTCCCACCAGATGCTGCGCCAGTATATCGAGCGGATTCCTCGGTATGTGCACTCTGTCTATCTTCTTCTCCATGCCTGCCTTAGCCAGCACGCTGCATTCTACCAGGTCGTCTCGGTCAACTACGATTATTCTGCCCTTACTTACCTGGCGTATGTGGTGGCCCGCTCTCCCTACGCGCTGCAGAAGCCTTGAGACGCTCTTAGGACTACTTAGGAGCACCACTAGATCAATGTAGCCTATGTCTATGCCTAGCTCGAGGCTCGTTGAGGAGACAACTACCTTTAGCTCACCTTTCTTTAGCTTTTCTTCCACTTGTAGCCTTAGGTCGCGGCTAAGGCTACTGTGGTGAGCCTCTATCTCGTCTATATCTGCTATGCCGTACTGCTTTAGCAGCTTCTTTAGCTTATATACGACTCTCTCAGTCGCGCTCCTAGTGTTCGTGAATATGAGCGTAGTCCTATGCTTTCTAATGAGGTCAACGAGCAGCCTGTATATTGCCTCGTTGATCTCCTCTGGGGGTGTATGTATTAGGTCCTTGACGGGGCAGAGAACACGGATATCTATCGGCTTAGCAAAACGAGCATCAACAATCTTACAGTCACGCGGTGTACCGTCGTCACGGAAGCCTACGAGGAACTTTGCAACCTCCTCCAGCGGCGCTATCGTGGCCGAAAGCCCTATCCTCTGGAGCCGGCGGCCAGCGAGATTCTCGAGCCTCTCCAGGGCCAGGCTGAGCAGAGACCCACGTTTGCTTGAAGCGAGCTCGTGTATCTCGTCTACTATGACCCATTTTGCCGTAGCGAGCCTCTCTCTGAACTTTGGCGAGACAAGCGAGATTGAGAGGCTTTCTGGCGTCGTTATCAAGATGTGTGGAGGCTGGCGCAGCATTCTCTGCTTCTCTGTGGGGCTTGTGTCGCTTGTCCGCACGGCTACGCGTATGTCGCCAACCTCTAGTCCCATCTCCTTAGCGACTTCCCGTATCCCCTGCAGCGGTTCTAGGAGGTTTCTTCTCATGTCGTTATTTAGGGCCCTCAGCGGCGAAACATAGATAGCATATATTTTGTCCTCTAGGCGTCCCTCTTCAGCTAGGTGGAACAACTCGTCTATTATGCCTAGGAAGACAGCGAGCGTCTTGCCGGTCCCCGTAGGGGACGAGACGAGGACGTTATGGCCTTGTTTTATGAGTGGTATCGCGCATTTCTGTGGAACTGTGAAGCTACCGTATCTCCTGCGGAACCATTCGGCAACGTAGCCGCGCAGCGTATGGTACACTTCCTCGTCGTCAGCACAGTTCCTTACCCACTCTATCGGAGCCATCCACCGCACCACCTCTCCTGCGGTTAACCGGCTCTCCTGCGGCTGGAGCACCCTCTGCTATGGAGGTGGAGCCACCTCAACGAGCGTTATAGTGTTACCCTGTGTCTTGCCATCCTTTCTTCGTGTCAGGAGAAGCGCTCTAGGGGTTTAAACCGTGAGACAAGCTGCTCTCTAGCTATAACCCTCCAAGCGGGGTGCTTGGAACCGTGGCGACGGTCATAGTGTCTTTCAAAGCACCTGCAGATCTCGTCGAGCAGCTCGACGAGCTCGTCCGTATGGGGGTGTTTAGTAGCCGCAGTGAGGCTTTGAGAAGGGCGCTCGTTATGCTAGTGACGCGGTACCAGGTGCAGATCAGCCATGAAGAAGCTAACACGTGATGAAATTAACGACCTCTATAGGCTTAGAGACTTAATATCGAACCTGCGGACCGAGGAACTCTATGTCTTCATGTACGTCTGGGACAACATCTCTGTCGGAGAAATAGTGTTTGAACGCGACCTCTCAAGGATATACCACGTGAAGAAGCCCATACTCGTCGCGGTCGAGATGAGGGAGAAGGGGCTCCTGGAGCGCGGCGAGGGCTGCTACAACCTGCCCCGCTGGATTAGGCGCCTACGGATGAAGATAGGGCGTTTCGAGGAGCTTCGTGCGCTCCTCGACCGCCTCCCCTAGACGTGGCGTTATGCCGCGAAACGTTTCTCAGCGGGGGAAGACGTTATGGCCTCTGGCTACCCTAGCGTAGTGGAGCGGCTCTATCGGAGAAAGCAGGATGATTTCCGAGAAAAGCTGAGAGACATGATTAATCCACGCGTCGTCTACGTGACGGACCTTGTATCATGCAGCCATAAGAGGGTTATGAGGCGCCAGTTTCCTCTGCTGGCTTTCCGTTTCGAGCCCGCGCTTGTGCTTGGGGACCTTGTGCACGCAGGGCTGGAGTCCCTACTAGCGGGAGACGATGGATGGGGAGCCGAAGT
>Ga0256838_1000553_pt1 | contig 21926 bp, 30 predicted proteins | sample 4571419metaG_FD_185978 | JGI IMG/M metagenome (GOLD analysis project Ga0256838, IMG submission 185978) | Hydrothermal vent microbial communities from Guaymas Basin, Mexico - 4571-419 | ecosystem: Environmental > Aquatic > Marine > Hydrothermal vents | place: Mexico: Guaymas Basin | collected...
CTAAGCCTAGATGTCCTAATTTTTTTGTTTTTATTTTATTTATTTTTGTAAAACAGATGGTATATTCCTAATATATATATTTATTTCTTATTATATTACTTTAAGTTTATAGGGGTGATGAATGTCAGTAATGTTACAGACCATGGAGATTTTATGCTGGATGCAGGAGCAAATGCTATAGAACCAATTTGGAAAGATTAAGATTGCTAGGGTGCGTTTTCAACGCACCATTTTAGATTCCGTGTCAAGCACGGAATGACGAAAGGATTCACACTCTAAGACCATCTGAACCAGTTTATTACTTTTTTAAATATCCCTATTTTATCTTTTTTAGTAATATGTGATTTCTTAGATCTATTTATAACCTCTTCTTGTTTCAGCATATTTTCAAGATAATATTTTGATTTTCTTATTTTTGAAGGTCTAAAGTCATTCAGCATCTAATACCTTTTCAATCTCTTGCATAGCCTCAGTATTTTTTAGTTTAAATTTAATTTCAATTCTTCTTGAAGCCTCTTTATCCTCTTTCCCATTAACTTTAATTGTATCCATATATGCTCTTCCACTTGCAATAATTAAAGGTTTTATTTTATATTTTTTTACAATATCCAATGTTAATATATAGTCCATTACAGCCAATGCTCTATTTTGAGAAAGTTTTAAGTTATACATATAACCACCATCACTATCTGTATGACCTTCTATAATAATTTGGTCAATATGTGGCTTAATATCTTGATTAGATAAAAGTGCTTTAACATAATCTTCAAATGATTTTTTAAGTGCATCTTTTGCCACATCTTTAAGCTCATCACTTCCACTTGTGAACAGAATATTAGAAGATAATCTAAGGGAACCATTAGTTGAATCAAGAGAGATTTTATCTCCTAATTCTCTTTTTAAAGCTGTTATAACCTTAACTCTAATTCCAGTTAAACCTCTTATTTTAGCTCTTTGTTTTTGTAAATTTTCTACAATTTGATTATATTTACTATCTTTTTCATCAAGAGCATTAAGTAGTTCAAGTAATTTATTATCTTTTAACTGAACACTACTTTTCATATCTGTAATTGTATTCGATAAAACCACAACTTTATTTTTATAATCTTTAAGTTTTTTATCTTGTTTTTTAAGAGTTGTATTTGTATCACTTAATACATTTTGAATAATAACTATTTTATTATTTAATCTATCTTTTTGAGTATTACTTTGAAGAAGCAATCTATTTAATTTTTTAATCTCACCATCTCTTAATAAAATAATCTTCTTATCTTTATCTAAATCATTATTTAAATTTGATAATTTTTGTTCTTTTATCTTAAGATTTTCCTCTACTTTTGTTAATTTATTCTCTTTTTCTTGAAGATGAGACTTGAGAATAATTGATTTTGATACAATTGCACCTATTACTAAAATAAATACAAAAAGCAATCCTGCCATTAAATCAGCATAAGATATCCAAAAGTTACTCTCTTGCTTCTCATCTTTTTTAATAAACATAACTATATCACTTCGTTTTTATTATCATCATTTATTAAATTTTTAATCTCTCTTTGTCTATTTTTTAAATTTATACTCTCTTGTATCTCTCTATTTTGTTTGCTAATAATAACTGCAAAATCGGCTAATTTCCCAACTATATCTCCAATTTCACTATCAAGTTTAACAAAAGTTTTATCAACTGAATTATCAAATTTATTAATAGTTATCTCTAAGTTTTTAGCATTATTATTAAATGCTTCAATATTGCTAGAGATTGTATCAACAGCATTTATACTCTCTTGCCTTGTATGAATTATCTCTAAAGTCTCTTTTAAATTCTCTGAGGCATTATCCATATTTTTGCTAAGAGTGCTAAATACTCTACTTGTATCATCAACCACAATTTTAAAGTTTTTCATATATTGCTCATTTAAATCTTTTACAAACTCCATACTAAAAGTCTCTTTAAGCGTTTTAATTATCTCTTGATCTTTAAGTTGAGTCTGCATATGTTGATGCTTGATTAATTCACTTTGTTGCCAAATATGATTTTTATAAGTTTTTTCCAATTTATATATATTATTATCAACTTTAGATAAACCTCTTTTTTCAAAATATGTCCACCAAATAGATAAAAATATACCATAGATAGATGCATAAAAAGCTGTTCCTACACCTGAAAGTAAAATTGTTATCTCTTTGTCAAGAGCATTCATATCACTAACAGTAAAATTTGGCATAGATAATGCAATGGCAATAAATGTCCCCAAAATTCCAAGCATAGGAAAAATACTGGAAGCTATATTTGCGAAGTTATCATTTCTAATATCTTTATAATACTCATTAATATATGCACGAATATTTAATGTAGATTTAGTTTTATCCATTATGCTAAGAGCATTATCTTCTAGTGCTTCTTTTAAAGAACTCTCCATCTCTTCATAACTACCGTTCATTTTACAAACAGAAAAGTTAGCATTATGTTGAATAAATAGAAAGAATATAAGAAATATAAATCCTATAACTATAATAGTATGCATCTCAACACTTAAAGATATAATATTTAGATAGCCTAGTATTATAAAAATAAAAACCAAAAGTGGAATAGATAAAATAACAAAAAAGTGAGGTGTACAATTTATTTTGTTTTTAGGTTCAATTAAGTTCACGATTTCTCCTGATAATATGATTTAAAACAATTATATCATAAAAAATCAATCAATAGTTATTCTAATCTGATATAATTATTTTAAAAACTTATTTATGGGAGTAGTTATAATGAAAATTGTAATATTAGATGCAAAAACTCTAGGTGATGATTTAGATTTAACATCTATTAAAGATATTGGTAATCTTGTAATATACCAAACAACAACAAAAGAAGAGACATTAGCAAGAGTACAAAATGCTGATATTGTAATTACAAATAAAGTTGTTTTATCTGCCGAGATTTTAGAACAGTGTAATAGATTAAAATTAATATGTATCTCTGCTACAGGGATGAATAATGTAGATATTGAATATGCTAATTTAAAAAATATATATCTAAAAAATGTAGCTGGATATTCAACTAAAAGTGTAGTTCAACATACTTTTGCAATGCTATTCTTTTTACTAGAAAAGATGTCATATTATGATAAAGTTGTTAAAGATGGAATCTGGAGTGAATCTAAACTGTTTACAGATGTATCTAAACCATTCTTTGAAATTTCAGGGAAAAAATGGGGAATTATTGGATTTGGTAGAATCGGTCAAGAGGTAGCAGGAATTGCCACAAGTTTTGGAGCAGAAGTATCATATTATTCAACTACTGGAAACAACTTAAAATCTGCATATCCTCATAAAGCACTTGATACTATATTGGCTACTTGTGATATAATCTCTATCCATGCACCATTAAATGAAAAAACTAAATATTTATTAAATGAATGTAATTTGGGATATATCAAAGATAAAGCTATTTTATTAAATCTTGGAAGAGGTGGAATTATAAACGAAACTGATTTGGCTTTTGAGATGAATAGAAGAGAGATATACGCAGGACTTGATGTTTTAGAGAGCGAACCAATTGAAAAGCTTAACCCATTAAATAGTGTAAAAAACCAAGATAGACTTTTGATCACTCCACATATTGCATGGACAAGTATTGAAGCAAGAAAAAAACTTATTAAGGGTCTAGAAAATAATATAAGAAAATTTTTAGAAACTAATCCAATTGAGGATAGCCCAGATGATAAGATAGAAGAGGTGAAAGAGGTAATTAAAGAGCTAGAAATTAAAGAAAAAAAGAAGAAAAAAAAGGATATAGAAGATCCATTTAATTTAGGATTACATTAATATGGTGAATATTTTCGAAAAAGGTGATTATCAAATAATACCAAATTCATTTAAGATGAAAGGTATTATTGCAACTTTATAATAAAAACTCATATCCACTTAAAGAGATAGAGGATAATTCAATAGATGCACTAATAACAGATCCACCTTATGGAATCTCTTATCAAAATAACTATTGGGATAAAGATTTACCATTAAAAGAGATTTGGGAAAATAGTTTTAGAACTCTTAAATATGGTGGTTTTGGATTGGTTTTTAGTTCGGTTCGACTAATGCATAGATTAATGGTTGATTTAGAAGATAGTGGATTTATTATTAAAGATGTACTATTTTGGTCATATCTTAATGGAATGCCAAAGAGTCGTAATGTTGGGCTTTCTATTGACAAAGAGTTGGGAGTAGAGAGTAAAAAAATTGGTGAATATAAATATGTGCAAGGTTATAAAGAGAAAAAAGATTATAAAGCAACTAAAAAAGATAAACTATCTCCAGCTTCAGAGTTGGGTATAAAATATGATGGAGCAGGACTAGGAATTAAACCAGCCTATGAGCCAATTATACTCATTCAAAAACCACTAAAAAAGGGATTAAATGTATCTCAAAATATAATTAAATATGGAACTGGTGCATTGAATTTTGAAAATACAAGAATACCATATCAAGATGGAGAGGGGAAAGTAGGACATAATCCACATCCAAAAGGTAGAATTCCATCTAATATAATACGAACAGAAACTCAAGATGATGGATATGATAAATTTTTTGTTGTGCCAAAAGTTCGGCAAAAGAAAGATGATTTTAATTCTCATCCAACTCTAAAACCAGTTGAACTTATGCATCATTTAATTAAACTTATAACATTTGAAAATCAATTAATACTAGACCCATTTATGGGTAGTGGAAGTACGGGAGTTGGAGCTTTGGAGCTTGAACGAGATTTTATTGGATATGAGTTAGATAAAGAGTATTTTGAAATAGCTAAAAAAAGGGTAGAGAATATGAAAAAAAATTTAGAATATTCTCTATTTTAAAAGTTTAAGAGATAAAATTAAGGTAAAAAAATGATAGATATATTAATAATTGGTTCAGGTGGAGCAGGGCTTACAACTGCACTAGAAGCATCTCAAAATGGTGCAAAAGTGTTAGTAGTAGGAAAATCATATCCCACAAATTCGCAAACAAGTATGGCTCAAGGTGGAATAAATTCTGCTCTTGGGAATATGGATGATGATAGTGTAGCTTCTCATATTGAAGATACTTTAAAGTCAGCAAAAGGTTTGGCAGATGAGGTAATGATTAGAAAAATGTGTGAAGATGCTCCTGATTCAATAAAATGGTTAGAGTCAATTGGTGTTGGATTTTCAAGAGATAAAAATGGTAATATAGCTCAACGAAAATTAGGGGGAGCAACTCATAAAAGAGCTTGTTATTCTCAAGACTATACAGGATTAAAGATACTTCATACTCTTTACGACAATGCTCTAAAAGAGAATATAGAATTTTTAAATGAACATTATCTTCTTAATTTTATAACTGATAATTCAAAATCAAAGCCAAAAGTTATAGGGGCAACACTATTTGACATAACAAAAGGTGAAGCTATAGAGATTAAAGCCTCTTGTGTTGTGGTTGCAACTGGTGGATATAGTTCAATTTATCATGGATTCACAACAAACTCTTTTGAAAGCTTAGGAGATGGTATTTCGGCTACTATTAGAGCAGGTGGAGATGTGAGTGATATGGAATTTGTACAGTTTCATCCAACAGCACTTAAGGGTTCTAGTATTTTAATATCTGAAAGTGCAAGAGGTGAAGGTGGTTATCTTTTAAATAGTGATGGAGATAGATTTGTAGATGAGCTAAAACCACGAGATGAGGTTTCTCGTGCAATTATGGATGAGATTGAAAAAGGTAAAGATATATTTTTGGATTTAAGACATCTAGGGGAAGAAAAGCTTATGGAACTTTTGCCTCAAGAGATACATCTATGTAAACTTCATGAAAAGATTAATCCAATAGAGCAAATTATTCCAATAAAACCAGTAGCACACTATACAATGGGTGGAATAGATGTTAATCACTCATTAGAGGTTAATGGATTAGATGGGCTTTTTGCTGTTGGAGAGTGTAGTAATTCTAAAGTTCATGGTGCAAATAGACTTGGAGGAAATTCACTTTTAGAGATTATATCTTTTGGTAGATTAGCAGGAAAAAATGCTTATAACTATGCAAAAAATTCTAATACTAAAGATATAGAATCATCCCAGTTATCATTAGACAAAGAGTTTATTGAGCAGATTTATAACTATAAAAACCAAATTAATTTTTATGAGAAAAAAGAATTTGTAGGTAAACTATTATACAATAATGCAGGGATTAAACGGAATGAAAAAGATTTACTTATTGCATTAGATGAGATAAAAAAAATAGAATCAGAGATAGAACTTATGGGAATTGGAGATAAGAGCAAAGAGTATAATAAAAACTTAATGGAGTTTGTGGAGTTTATTAATTCATTAGAACTTTGTAAGATATTACTACAGAGTGCTTTAGATAGAAAAGAAAGTGTAGGGGCTCATTATAGATGTAAAGAATAACTTCCAAAGGGCAATCCCTTGTGGTTGCCATTGAATTTTAGAAATAATTAAAATATAGTAAAGTTAAAATTTTTATTGTATAATATAAAAAAGGAGTTATTATGGGTGCATTTAAATATGATAATTTTGTATATTACACTTATGAAGATTATAAACATTGGGAAGATTCATGGGAGCTTATAGATGGTATAGCTTATGCAATGTCTCCTGCTCCATACCCAAAACATCAAAGAATTGTGGCAAGTATTTGGAGAGAGCTTGATGAAAATTTAGAGTGTTCAAGTGATAATTGTGAGGTATATATCTCTCCTATAGATTGGAAAGTTAATGATAATACTGTGGTTCAACCTGATGTTGTGATTTTTTGTGAAAAAACTAACAAGCAATATTTTAGTAAAACTCCTCCATTAATTGTTGAAGTATTATCTAAATCAACTGCTTATAAAGATGTTACAACAAAGATGAAATTATATGAGACGCAAGGGGTTAAGTTTTATATTATAATTGAACCAAATAGTGAGATTAGTGATATATTTGAGCTTATAAATGGTGAGTATAAACTTCTTAAAAAAGTTACAAAAAAAGATAAATTTAAATTTGATATATCAGAAAAATGTAAAACTAAAGTAGACTTTTCTAAGCTTTTTAGGTAATAGAAAAATCTATTAAGTGATAATCAATGATTTATGCTTCTATTTAGATTTTTTTCAATAGATTCTATTTTTGAGGTTAATTGATTATATGCTAATTCTATAATCTAAGATTGAACCTGTTTCTATAATTAATTGTACCCATTGGAGTTAGTTGATATGCCACACCTTGTTTATCAATCGCATCAATAATTTTTGAAACTTTTTTAGATATGCTTGAGCCACCTCTATAATCATCAGATTTTGGAAATATTAAAAATTCTAATGATACACTCGTCAGACTTATTTAATCATATTTTTTGGTTCTATTATCTCTTCACTTTTAGTTTTTTTTCCTTTTGAAAACCCAGCACCCTCTTTTGTTTTAGCTTTTAGCTCTAATGATTCAACAATATTGTTATAATCAATACCCTCTTTTTCCATTTGAGCAAAACATCTTACAATTACAGCAATTGTATTTGGTACTTCATGTTTTTTTTTATATGATTGTAAATTTTTTTCACTAACTTTAATTAATCTACTAAATTTTGGCAAAGTAATATCAGCATCTAATAAAAGTTTTTTAAATTCTATAAAGGTCATATTGTCTCTTTTGTATTAAAATTGTCATATTGTAGCATATTTTATTACTATTCTATATAATTAAGGAGTATTTAAGAATAATTAATATATTATTACTATAATTTATTACTTATCGTAATAAAAAACAAATTTAAAAGGAGTCCATATATGGCAAAAGTATCTAAAAAAGAGTTAGCAAAAAAAGAGGCTAAGAAATTAGCTAAAAAAGAGGCTAAGAAATTAGCTAAAAAAGAGGCTAAGAAATTAGCTAAAAAAGCGGCAAAGAAAAAAGCAAACAAGAAAAAAGCTGCTAAAAAAGCTAGTAAAAAGAAGTCTGCTAAAAAAACAAAAAAGAAATCTAAAAAATAGATTTTCTCTTTTAAATTGAAGATAGATTTTTATCTATCTTCACCTCCCTTAATAATAAACACTCATATTTAATATATAATTTCATTTAATTTGGTAAAATTCTAAAAACCAATAATTTGGAGAATTAATGAAGCTTTTTGGAACAGATGGAGTAAGAGGTAAAGCTGGTGTAAAAGTTACTGCTTTAAACTCTATGAGATTAGCGATGGCAACAGGTATATATTTTAGAGAATTTAAAAATACAAATAAAATTCTTGTAGGAAAAGATACCAGAAGAAGTGGTTATATGATAGAAAATGCTATTGTATCAGGTTTGACTGCAGTTGGTTTTGATGTGATACAGATTGGTCCTATGCCAACTCCTGCTGTTGCATTTTTAACACACAGTATGCGTTGTGATGCTGGAATTATGATCTCGGCTAGTCATAATCCATTTTTTGATAATGGTGTTAAATTTTTTGATGGTGATGGAAATAAGCTTGATAGAACCAAAGAAGAAGCTATAGAAAAAATATATAATAACCTTGAACTTATTGAAGAATCTCAGGTGATAGACAAATATATCGGAAAATCAAAACGGATAGATGATGTAATAGGTAGATATATTGTTCATATTAAGAATTCATTTCCAGAAAACTTATCTTTGCAAAAATTAAGAGTGGTTATAGATTGTGCTAATGGTGCTGGATATAAAGTTGCTCCTGCCATTTTATCTGAACTTGGTGCAGATTTAATAATTTTAGGTGACTCCCCTGATGGATTTAATATTAATGATAATTGTGGGGCTATGTGTCCAAAAACTATGGCAAAAGCTGTAGTTCAATATCGTGCAGATATTGGTATTGCTCTTGATGGTGATGCTGATAGATTGGTTGTCGTTGATGAGAAAGGTGATGTTGTTGATGGGGATAAACTAATGGCTGTTCTTGCCGTTCATATGAAAAATCAAAAAACTCTTAAAGCTAATTGTATGGTGGCAACTGTGATGAGTAATCAAGGGCTTGAGGATTATCTTGAAAAAAAGGATATAAAACTTTATAGAAGTGCTGTTGGAGATAAGCATGTTGTTGAACTTATGCATCAAAAAGGTACAAATTTTGGTGGTGAACAGAGTGGTCATATAATTTTTAGTGATTATGCAAAAACAGGAGATGGAATTAGCAGTGCATTACAGGCATTAGCATATCTAATTATCTCAAAACAAAAAGCAAGTAAAGCATTTAATCCTTATGATTCATATCCTCAAAAATTAGTTAATTTATTTATTCATGATAAAAAAGATTTTACAAAAATAGCTGGTTATAATGAGCTTATAAAAGAGATTAAATCAAAAGGTTTAAGAGAGCTTTTCAGATACTCAGGAACAGAAAATAAAATCAGACTTTTGATTGAAGGGAAAGATAAAAAGATTGTTAATATGATGATGGAAAAAACAGTTAAATTCTTCAAAAAGGTTTTGATATGATGAGACATCTTACTATCTTTATGCTCGTAATAATCGGTACTTTTATTATTGACCAAAATATTAAATCTCTTTTTGTAAACGGATATTTTTTAGATGGCGACTGTATATCTCTTGAACTTCATTATAATAAAGGTGTGGCATTTTCTATGTTTGCATCATTGGGTGAATATGTAAAATGGTTGCAGATAACTTTGGTTACATTCGTGATTGGATTTATATTTTATGAGGGATATATCAAAAAATTTCCTTTTGCTTTAGGATTATTAGTTGGTGGAGCGATAGGTAATATTGTTGATAGATTTTATCATGAAGGTGTAGTTGATTATGTAGCATGGCATTGTGGATTTAACTTTGCTGTATTTAATTATGCTGATGTGATGATTGATATTGCTATTGTTTGGATATTAATTGCATCTTATTTAGAAGATAAAAGAGAGAAAAAACTTTAATATAAGCTTGAAATTTAGGTATAATCACAGAATAAATTTTGAGGATAAATAAAAGTGCAAAGAATAGAATCTTTTTTAATAATATTTAAAAATAAAATTATACTATATTTAAATAATATATGAAAAGGTATATGACAAATATGATAATTATAAAAATTCAATTACGAGAGACGATAAAAGACTAATATTCTTAGAAAAAGAGTATCTTGAAGCTACTCAACTTTTAGACCTTACTCTAATTGAAAGAGATGATTTATTATCTCGAATTAGAGCAATTTCCAGTGTTGTTAATGCAGTTGGAGTAGAGAATGAATAGTTCTCTTTTAGGATTTAATTTCCAAAGGGCAACCACAAGGAATTGCCCCAATACCAATAAAATAAGCTTTTTTTGGACGAGATGGCTTCAGCCTCTTCCTAATATACGGAGCTAAAGCACCGTGTCCAAAAGCATAATAATCCTTAGTGAGATTGTGGATACTCGTTATGACACCACTCTTCTCCTGCTGAACAACATCCATTACTTACACCAATATTTTTAAGAGCCTTATCAAATGCCCAATAGTGGCTATAACTACCCTCTTTTAAAAATGTAAATGTCTCTATCAAATCATTTTTACCTTGCGAATCAATTATATATTTATCTAAATCATCAATATCCGTAACCTCAACCATACAAGCCACTTCTAAAGCATCTTTGGTAGATTTTATCCCTTTGTTATATAGCATGTCATAAAGTGATTGAATAGGAGCGATAGCATATTTACCAACAGGCATATTTTGAAGCTCACTTACAGAATAATTAATTGTATAATCTTCAATATTTGTAATGTTTATATCATAATTTTTTATTAAAGTTTCCACTGCACTAATATGTTTTAATTCTGCTTTTTGAATATTTGTAAATTGTTTAACAGGATGAATTTTATTCAATTCATAATATATATCAAATGCTAATTTTTCTTCATGCCACATAAAAGCAAGAGCATATTTTTGAGCCTCTGTTAGTTCAATTAAAGTATCACTTACCTCCATTGTAGGGGGAGTAGTACCATTGGCACTATTTCCTTTTCCACCACCATTACCTCCACATCCAACTAATATTAATCCTATACTAAGAATAGATAATAATATTTTCATTTTATTCCCTTTTACTTTATTTAAAGAATTATATGATACTAATGTGAATTTTATATGAATTAAAATAGCCATAGAATTTAATACTACTTTCTTTAATATAATTTAGATAAAATTGTGAATAACTTTTAAGATTACTTTGAAATTTTTTTTTACAGTCTATCTCATCTTGTAATATTTTTGCCATAGATATCATAGCTTCAAAGAATTGATCCAAATCTAATGGTTTAAATATATATTGTGATATACCCATATTTGGCATTTGAATATCACTTAAAACTATATCTGCGTCTACTCTTTTATATAACTCTAATCCTATCTTTCCATCAGAGGCTACATATACTTCTTTAAAGTACATATTCAATATATCTGTTAATATATTTCTTGTAAGATCGTCATCTTCCACATATTTAAATTATTTTTGAAATTCAAGGACAACCACAAGGAATTGCCCCAATATCAATAAAATAAGGATTATTATGCTTTTGGACACGGTGCTTTAGCTCCGTATATTGGAGAGAGGCTAAAGCCATCTCGTCCAAAAAAAAGCTTAATTCATTAGCATTGGAATTAAGCCCCCCTATAAAATAGGGATATCCTTTGTGGATACCCTAAAATATGGATAAATATTTATACAAAGTGCGTAACATTAATAAAGATGATAGAGTTAATATGATTTTTTTTCTATAAATTTTAGTCTATTTTAACTATTATTTATGTATAATTTCAGTTCAAATCATAAAAAATATTTTATGAAAATTTAACTACCAATCAAGGGGGTCATTATGGCTTTAGATACGGCGAAAAAAGCAGAAATTATTGCAAAATATGCAAGAGGTGACAAAGATACAGGTTCAACAGAAGTTCAAGTAGCTCTTATTACAGAAAGAATTACATATTTAACTGAGCACCTAAAGATAAATAAAAAAGATCACTCTTCAAGATTAGGACTACTTAAACTAGTTGGTCAAAGAAGAAGATTAATGAGATACCTTAGAAAATGTAACTTAAAAAGATACAATGTTATTAAAGCAGAACTTGGTTTAAGAAACTAATCTAAAATAACTAATACACAAGAATCTCTTCTTGTGTTATATATAATTTAACTATTCAAAAAAGAATTTAAAATGCCAATAATTAATTTTAATATAGATGCTTTAAGTAGCATGAAAAAATATCCTAAAACCTTATCTTATAAAGGTGATTTATCTCTTTTAAAACGACCAAAAGTATCTATAGTGGGATCACGCAGACCCTCAAGTTATAGTAAATTATATACAACCAAACTAAGTAAAGAGCTTACCAGCAGAGGTGTTGTGATTGTTAGTGGTGGTGCAATGGGGATAGATTCTATTGCCCATCATGGAGCAGGGGTTTCTAACACAATAGCTATATATGCTACAGGAATAGATATTAAATATCCTGTTGTTAATAAAACCTTACTTGAAAATATTGAGAATAATGGTTTAGTGATAAGCCAGTTTGATGATGATTTTAAAGCAACTTCTTGGAGTTTTGTAACTCGTAATGAGCTTGTAGTGGCACTGGGAGATATTCTTATTGTTTGCGAAGCTGATCTTAAAAGTGGTTCAATGAGAAGCGTAGAATATGCACTTAAAATGGAAAAAGAGATTTTTGTTTTGCCTCATAGATTAGGTGATAGTGAAGGTACAAATGAATTGCTTAAAAAAGGGTTAGCTACACCTATACTTGATATTGATAAATTTTGTTTAAGATTTGGATTGTCAATAGATAGTGATATACCTAAAGATGATTTTTTTTATTTTTGTCAGACTTTTCCTACTCTTAATGATGCTGTTAATAAATTTGGTCAAAGAGTTTATGAAGCTGAATTAGAGGGAATTATTAATATAGATAATGGAGTTATAAGTTTAATTTAAATTTGTAAGCTTGAAAGAGATGAATAAACATCTCTCTCAAGGTATGCGAAACTACTGTAATAAATCTATGAAGATCTAATTATAGTGGAGTTACGTTCTCAGCTTGAGGACCTTTTTGACCTTCGCCAACTTCAAATGTTACTTTTTGACCTTCTGCTAGAGATACTCTTCCATAACCAGTATGGTTTACTTGACGAAAATGTACAAATACATCTTTACCGCCATCTTCTTGTTGGATAAATCCAAAACCTTTTTCTTCATTGAACCATTTTACAGTTCCATTTTGCAAATCTGCCATTGTTATACCTCTATGGGAAAATACACTTAATAATAAAGTGGAATAGGATAGGAGAGTCGTTCGTTTAGTATAAAAAAAAGTTTCAGTTACACATAAAAGACAGACTCAAGCCATATCTTTCATCAACCATATTATATCTTTTTTTTATTTAAATAAATAAGACAAATAGTCTTTTTTAATATTATTTCTCTATTTTATGGTTTAATATCCTCTTTATTGTATCAATTGAGCAAAAAAACACTGCATCGAAGACAGGATTTAGCTTAGTTTGGTCTTCACTGATCAAATTAAAAGCTTTTATTTTAAATCCTGAACCTGTTTCTCTATGAAGAGGTTTAATTGTAAATTCAATTGGTTTTAAAGTACGAACAAGATTCATAACACTTTTATAACTTTTATCACTCTTGCTTGGAAAGAAATTTCCTCTTTTACTTTCATCAATTCTTGTTTTAATTAAAAGGTTAATTTTATCATTAAAGATAACCTTATTCCATTTTATAGTTCCTAAATGAAATCTAAAATCAGAATGTCTACTTGTTAATGGATGAGGTTTTGTTGCTCTTATCTCTTCTAAAAGTTGAAGAAAAAAGTTTTGCCCTCCAAATGAATCTGCACAGTTAGTTAGTTCAAGATGATATTTTAATTTATCTTCTTCATTTAAATTGTTAAAATCACACATAATAATCTCCTTTTTTATTTATAGTTTTAAAGGGCAACCATAAAGAATTGCCCCTACAATAATAATTTGTAGGGGTACCTCTTGTAGGTACCCTAGGTTATTTTAATCAGACACCCAACCAAACACCATTTATAAAATAATATCTTATAATATAAAATGAAACAACAGTTAAATAAAAACTATTAAAGAGTAATGATACTATTTGCCATTTTTTATATTTTAAATTTGTTAGATGTAGCACAATAGTTGCTATGCCACTAAAAGTTCCTATAATAATTGATGTATATAAAACATATCCAATATAGTAATAATCTTTTTGCAATATACAAAATGGGCATTTATGAGTTGGAAGTTCATATATATAAGGTGAAAATATAACTATCAAAGATATTAAAGATATAATAAAAAAAGAGATATTTAAAGCACTAAATAGTTTAATATATTTAAAACTTAAAAATAGAGCAATGAAATTTAAATAAAATAAGATTAAGGCATTAGTTGGCGCTATTGTTATTAGCGAACCAACAAAAGATTTTTGAGTTGCATTAAATAGATTACCACAACATGATACAATCTGTTTTGGGTCAAGAGCATTAAAGTGATAAAATTCCATAATAATTTCTGCAAAAAGTATTAATGAAATAGGTATAAAAAGTATAAATTTAAGATGGCTAAATTTTCTATCAACTCGTTTATTGTCTATATTATCTAAAAGTAACCAAAGACCAAAAAGATATATACTTATGATTTTAATCATCAATAGATAAGCTCCAACGCTAGAAGCTGTTACAACTCCTGCCCCACACATTGCCCCAGAGATAAAATCTGAAAGTACATCTTGTGTATATACAAAAAATATTAATGCTGGGATTTTGATATAAAGTATAAATTTAATAACAATTGAGCCAAGATATGAGAGTTTATCTAACTTGTATTGCCTTTGTGTTGTGCTATTTTTATCATAATAAAGTGATATTCTAATTGAAACATATAATGCAATAATAGTAAAAATAAAAATAATAAGATTTAATATAAAGATTGTGATGATATTTGGATGATTAAACATTGTTATCCTTAGTGTAATTAAAAGCTAATCTTGCCATTTGTAACTCTTCATTTGTGGGAATTACTGCAATTTTTATTTTTGATGATTTTTTATTTATAAAAGTTTTTGACTCTATATTTCTTTTTCTATCTATTTTAATACCTAAGTGATTTAGCTTTTCTAAAATTTTTTCTCTAATAAATGGAGAATTTTCTCCAATTCCACCAGTAAAAACAATAGCATCAACTTTTGCATTAATAGTAGCGATATATGCTCCAATTTGTTTTATAATAGCATAACAAAACATCTCAATAGCAAGATGATAAATATTACCTTTTTTTGATAAATTTATAATATCACGCATATCTTGAGTATCAGTTAAGCCTTTTAAACCACTCTCTTTATTTAAAATTTTATCTATTTCATCAAGAGTTAGATTCTTACTTTTTGCTAAAAATATGGTAATTGATGGGTCAATACTGCCACAACGAGTTCCCATAATTAACCCTTCAAGAGGAGTAAATCCCATTGTTGTGTCAATACTTTTACCTTTTTTGATAGCTGTTGCACTAACCCCATTACCAATATGAAGAGTTATCAGATTTGGTTTGTTTTTCTTTAGAATTTTTGACATCTCTGATAATATATACTGATGAGAAGTTCCATGAAATCCATATCTTCTGATTCTATCTTTTTCATAAAAATTATTTGAAATAGCATATCTATAGGCATAATTTGGCAAAGTTTGATGAAAAGAAGTATCAAAAATTGCAATATGTATTGCATTTGGATATAAACTTTGAGCCTTTTTAATACCCAATAAATTTGATGGATTATGTAGTGGGGCAAGAGGTATAAGTTCTGTTATTTTATCTATAACTTTTTTATCTATAATAGTAGCACTGTTAAAAAAATCTCCGCCATGAACAACTCTATGAACCACTTGTGATATATCATCTTGTTTTATATTATTTTCTTTAAGTGTGATAGCCATAAGTTTAAAAGCATCTTTATGAGAATTTAATTTAATTTTTGTAATGGATTTTTGATTATTTATAGTAGTTAGAATAGTGCTAAAATCTTCACCTATTTTTTCTACAAGAGATGATAAAAGTTCTTTTTGGATTGGCATATCAAAAAGTTTAAATTTAATTGATGAACTTCCTGAGTTAATTGTAATTATTTTCATAATTAAAGAGTTAATTAGCAGAGGGTGCAAAAGCACCACTTCTGCATAATTTTATTAAAAAAGAATTAAGCAGCAGGTACTACTGATACTTTTTTCTGTCTTGAAGTTTTGTTAGTAAACTTAACAACACCTTCAACTAATGCAAAGATTGTATGATCTTTACCCATACCAACACCATTACCAGGATGTACTTTTGTACCTCTTTGTCTAATAATAATATTACCAGGGATTACAACTTCCCCACCAAATTTTTTAACTCCTAATCGACGACCAGCTGAATCACGATTATTCTGTGTAGAACCTTGACCTTTCTTATGTGCCATCTCTTCTCCTTATGCTATTGAAGTAATTCTAACTCTTGTAAAGTCTCTTCTGAAACCTCTTTTTAGCTTAGAATCTTTTCTTCTTCTTTTTTTGTAGATGATAACTTTTTTATCTCTACCTTCATTTATAACCTCACCTTTAACAACAGCACCCTCAACTAGTGGAGTACCGATAGTTAAATCACCATCGTTATCAAGAGCAAGAACTTCGAATTCTACTACACTTTTAGGCTCAAGGCTCATTTTATCAAAACAGATAATATCACCCTCTTGAACTTTAAATTGTTGCCCATCTGATTTTATGATTGCGTACATTTGCAAACCCTTTATATCTATATTATTTTAAAAAAGTGTTGCATTATATCTAAAATATATTTAATATAAGCATAATCAACTATTAAAAATGAACCTCTGTATTAGTTAATGCTATACAATCTATCTCAATTAAAGCATCTTTTGGCAATCTTGAAACTTCTACTGTACTTCTTGCTGGTTTATGACTTGCAAAATAATGTGCATAAATTTTATTAACTTTATCAAAATCATCCATATCTTTTAAAAAAATATTACATTTAATTACATCGTTAAAATGACATCCTGCTTTTTCAAGTATATAAAATAGATTTTTCATAACTTGATGAGCTTGATTCTCTATATCTGATGCTACCATTACACCATTCTCATCCATACCAATTTGACCAGAAGTATAAACTAAACCATTAACCTCTATAGCTTGTGAATATGGTCCAATTGCTTGTGGTGCTTCTTTTGTTGAAATTACTTTCACTAAACTCTCCTATTTATCTTCATAAAATATATAACTACTAGAGTAATCAGAAAATTCAAAATATACTTTTTTCTCATCATCTTCTAATATACCATTTAAATTTTTATCATTAAATCCATATCCATATCTATATGGTCTTGCTTGATTAGAGTCTGTACCATAAGCAGTTGATAATTTATCTATCTTCATAAATCTTTTTACCAATTTATCTCCTGCATATACTTCAAGTATCCCTGCTGTTCCTGTCCAATTTTGTAATGAACGACTAAGTTTGTTTTGTGTCTCTTGCGTACAACTAGCAAAAAATAATACCATTGAAGCAACTAAAATATATTTTAATTTCATATCTTTCCTTATTTTATAGAATATATTATGTATTTTATCAGATTTTTATTATATTTTTCATATGTTTTATCTTTTCTTTTAAAATAGTAGATTTAATTTTATGTTATAATATGGTTGGTTAAGGATTTTATAATATTTTTTTATAAAAGTAATAAGTAATCACAAGACCCTAGAGTTCCGTAGATTCCACAGAGCTTAGGAATAGAAGTAAATTGAAACCAAATTTTTAAGATTACTCGGACACGATGGCTTCAATGAAATAAGGATTATTATGCTTTTGGACACGGTGCTTTAGCTCCGTATATTATGGAGAGGCTAAAGCCATCTCATCCAAAAAAAGCTTAATTCATTGGCATTGGGCTGAAGCTATCTTATCCAAAAAATTTTATAGGTTTTATTTATTTTCTAATCTTTAATGATATATAAATTCACTCATCTAAAAGGAAAAAATAATTGAATGAAGAGAATATAGTAAAACAGACATGTAAAGAGTTGGGTGTTACGCAAAAAGAGTTGGCTAAGATAACATCTATTTCACTTCCAACAATAGAAAGATGGAGTTCTTCAAATAAAATCCCAAAACAAAATATTATTTTTCTTAAATTACTTGTTAAGAATAATAATATGCAAAATGAACTAAATGAGATAAAGAATTTTTTTAAAATATTTGAAAAATATTCTAATATGGCAAAGGGGTACGACAAATTGTCGCACCCCTTGAAATAATGGGCGAAAGTTTTAACTCGGACAATTTGTCCGAGTTAGAATTATTTACCTCTAATATAAAAAATGTAAAACTTTTATCTAAAACAGGTGTTATTCTTTTAGCAATGTTTTTAAAGAAATCTGAACAAGCAAAGAGATTTAGAGATTGGGCAGAAGATTTAATATTGAGTTCTTCAACACTACAAAACCATCTCAAACAAAGAACAGAAGAGTTAGAATATACACAGCAACAACTTGATATTTTTGAGAAAGCTTTTTTCAAAATAGGAATTACTGATAAAAATGAATTAGCAATAACTTCAAACTCTGCTGTAAAAAATGAGACAGGTATTGACTTTATAGAATTATCAGGTAAAAAGATAGTTAAGCCTAGTAGCAAAAATATTCAGTTAATAAAAACTGTAGTAACCACTAATAACTTAATAGGTGATAACCTAGAGAAAAAAGAGAAATTTTTGAAAGATATTTCAGATATACTTACTAATTATCCTGATGGGATTTCTCAAAGAAACTTACTTGCTAAAGCTGGATATTATCAAAGTGAAAAGATGAGAAGATGGCTTCAAGAGAAAATTTCTATTTTATGGAATATGACTATTATTCCTGGAAAAGGTTATAAATATACAATTAAATCTTGATAATGTTCCCAAAAGCTAAATATGATTTTTATAACTTTCTAGTAAGTAATCACCCTTAAAACATACTTTAATCTAAATATAATATAATACCACATAAATGAAAAATATAAAAATCAAGCAAGAATTTGCAATAAAAAAACATCAAAATTTAATTTGTATATAATAATGTAGATTCCTATCTAGACAGATTTTGATAAAGGGTTGTTAAAATAACTAAGCTCCGTAGATTCCACGAAGCTTAATGATATATAAATTCACTTATCTAAAAGGGAAAAATAATTGAATGAAGAGAATATAGTAAAACAGACATGTAAAGAGTTGGGTGTTACGCAAAAAGAGTTGGCAGAAATTATGGGAGTTAATGTTGGAACTCCTGCACAATGGAGTTCAAAAGGAGATATTCCTAATATGGCTAAAAAATTTATGATAGTTTTAGTTGAAGATAAAAAACATAAAGAACAGTTAATAAGTATTAAAAAATTGTTTAAAATACTTGACGAGACAAAGGGGTTGTAAAAATTACAACCCCTTTGTATATATGATTATTTATCATATAAAATATAATATATATGACTATTTATCATAAATTACTTGACATAAGTTATTGTTTATAATATAATTCTCCTATTATAATTAAAGGAAAATTATGCAAATTGCTATATTTAATGATACTCAGCTACATCTACAAGAAGATAAAACTCATGAGTTTTTAATATCTAACAAAGAAGTTGCTTTAGGATATGGAACAAATATCCAAAATATTGCTCATGCAAAAATTAATCATCAAGACGAACTTATAGAAAATAAACATTGGCTAAAACTTCAAGTACAAACAAAAGGTGGTATGCAAAAAGTTATCCATTGGACAAAAAGAGGAATTGTAAGATTAGGATTTTTTATTAAATCTAAACAAGCAAAGAGATTTAGAGATTGGGCAGAAGATTTAATATTGAGTTCTTCAACACCACAAAAAAACCCTCTCAAACAAAGAACAGAAGAGTTAGAATATGCACAGCAACAACTTGATATTTTTGAGAAAGCTTTTTTTAAAATAGGAATTACTGATAAATATGAATTAGCAATAGCTTCAAACTCTGCTGTAAAAAATGAGACAGGTATTGACTTTATAGAATTATCAGGTAAAAAAATAGTTAAGCCTAGTAGCGAAGATATTCAGCTAACAAAAACTATAGTAACCAATAATCACTTAATAGGTGAGAACATAGAGAAAAAAGAGAAATTTTATAAAGATATTTCAGATGTACTTACTAATTATCCTCATGGAATTTCTCAAAGAAATTTACTTGCTAAAGCTGGATATTATCAAAGTGAAAAGATGAGAAGATGGCTTCAAGAGAAAATTTCTATTTTATGGAATATGACTATTATTCCTGGAAAAGGTTATAAATATACAATTAAATCTTGATAATGTTCCTAAAAGCTAAATATGATTTTTATAACTTTCTAGTAACTAATCACCCTTAAAACATACTTTAATCTAAATATAATATAATACCACATAAATGAAAAATATAAAAATCAAGCAAGAATTTGCAATAAAAAAACCATCAAAATTTAATTTGTATATAATAATGTAGATTCCTATCTAGACAGATTTTGATAAAGGGTTGTTAAAATAATGAATAACTAAGCTCCGTAGATTCCACGAAGTTTAATGATATATAAATTCACTTATCTAAAAGGAAAAAATAATTGAACAAAGAGAATATAGTAAAACAGACATGTAAAGAGTTGGGTGTTACGCAAAAAGAGTTGGCAGAAAAATTAGGAATACATTTAACTACGGTTCAAAAATGGGTATCTTCAAATGAATTTCCATTAAATGCAGAAAAAACTATAAAATTAATAAAAGAAAATAAATTGTTAAAACTTAAGCTAGAAAAGTTTAAAACAGCCTTTATTCTTATTGAAGAAGCAAGGGGTTAATATAATATTAACCCCTTTTGTAGATTATTTATATATAAAATGAATTTTTACATATTTATTCTATATTTAGTCTTGATAAAAAACTATTTATTATGTATAATACCCTTTATAAGGCAGATTTATTCTGTATTTATTCTTTGAAATCATACTAAAGGAAAATTATGCAAATTGCTACATTTAACAATATCCATCTACATATACAAGAAGATATAACTCATGAGTTTTTATTATCAAATAAAGAGGTTGCGTTAGGATATGGAGTAGCTATACAGAGTTTATCACAAGCGAAAACTAATCATTGTGACGAACTTATAGAAAATAAACATTGGCTAAAACTTCAAGTACAAACAAAAGGTGGTATGCAAAAAGTTATCCATTGGACAAAAAGAGGAATTGTAAGATTAGGATTTTTTATTAAATCTGAACAAGCAAAGAGATTTAGAGATTGGGCAGAAGATTTAATATTGAGTTCTTCAACACTACAAAACCATCTCAAACAAAGAACAGAAGAGTTAGAATATGCACAGCAACAACTTGATATTTTTGAGAAAGCTTTTTTTAAAATAGGAATTACTGATAAATATGAATTAGCAATAGCTTCAAACTCTGCTGTAAAAAATGAGACAGGTATTGACTTTATAGAATTATCAGGTAAAAAAATAGTTAAGCCTAGTAGCGAAGATATTCACTTAACTGACATTCATCACCCCTATAAACTTAAAGTAATATAATAAGAAATAAATATATATATTAGGAATATACCATCTGTTTTACAAAAATAAATAAAATAAAAACAAAAAAGTTAGGACATCTAGGCTTAGTGGCAGGGATGTGTAAAGAGCTAAATATATCTGAAATAGTCAATAACCATATAGTCACAGGAGACCAAAGAACCCTGAGTCATGGGGACGCTGTGGTCGCTATGATCATCAATGGCTTGGGATTTACAGGTACTCCACTATATATGACTCCACAATATTTTGAAGATAAACCAATAGCTCAAC
>Ga0256838_1000554_pt1 | contig 21919 bp, 22 predicted proteins | sample 4571419metaG_FD_185978 | JGI IMG/M metagenome (GOLD analysis project Ga0256838, IMG submission 185978) | Hydrothermal vent microbial communities from Guaymas Basin, Mexico - 4571-419 | ecosystem: Environmental > Aquatic > Marine > Hydrothermal vents | place: Mexico: Guaymas Basin | collected...
CCTCCGCCAAAATCGCCAATGGAACCATCACCTCCAGCGACCTCTCCAGCTCCCTAACCTTCGTCAACATCACTGGCAACACCGGCGATTCCCTCGCCCTCACCAACGCCGACCACTCCCTCACCATTACCGGCTCCAACGGCATCACCACCGATGTAGACGCCTCCACTGGAACGGTTACGATATCCCCTGTTCTTGGCAACGGTCTGACCGTCTCAGGCGGAAAAATCACCGCCAAACTTGGCACCGGACTTGATTTCGACGGCTCCGGCAACATTGAACTTAATACCTCCTACACCGATGCCCGCTACGTCAACGAGGGTCAGGCGAATTCTATTACGTCTGACATGATAGTTGACGGTGCAGTCACCTCCGCCAAAATCGCCAATGGAACCATCACAAACACCGACATATCTGATACTACTGCTTATGTTTACGTCCAGAACTCTTCCGGCACAACTCAGTTCAAAATTACCGACGGGTCCCGTGGCCTCCGCTTCGCCAGCAGTGGTATCGTTTCAATTGGTTTTAACCCTCTGTATCATACTGTTACGATTTCTGCCACAGAATCGGACCCAAAGGTGGGCACCCTTACATCCAATAAATGGTGTACATCGGACGGCTCCAAGATAAACTGTACTGCCAATCCGCCAGTGACTTCTTGCTCCGCCTGCAGTGGAACATTCATCGATGAGGGTCAGTCCGCGGGCGGCGACCTTTCCGGCACCTATCCGAACCCAAAGGTTGTTAAGATTCAGGGCCGGCCTGTTTCCAGCACAGCACCCTCCAGCGGCCAAGTTCTCAAATGGAACGGGTCTCAGTGGGTCCCAGCCGATGACGAAACAGGAATAACATCTGAAAGTGACCCCCATGTCGGATCTACAAACAACAAATACGTCTGTTACGGTACTGGCAGCCAGGTAACTTGCGCCGACTCTACCTTCCAGTTCGATTCCTCTTCCGATACTCTTACCACGAAGTATTTGAAGATTTCTGGCAGAACTGGCTGTAGTAAACTCTATACAGACTCCTCCGGCAACGTCCTTTGCGGCACCGACGAAACTGGTGTTTCCGGGTCTGGTGTGGAGGGATATGTCCCAACTTGGGAGTCATCTACAAAGCTTTCTACGACGTCTCCGATATATATTGCAGCAGGGGGTGGCCATAAACCCATATACATAGGTGATGATCTTTACGTTGGACCCCCAACTCCTGGCTCAACAGCAACATTTTCTAGATACATTCTGTTGGATCCTGCGGTTCGCACAGTTAACGGAGATGATTATTCGGATGTGGAAATTCGCGGCAATCTTTGGATCTACAACGATGATAGCAACGATTTCCACGGGATAATCAGTATTGCCAAAGGTGATGCCCCAGGGTATGGTGGTTCGACATCCGTTCCGGACCACTGGCGCATATATTACTACAAAGACGGTGCGTTGTATGTTGATAGGGGGACGGACGGCTCTAACTTTACGAACGTATTGAAGCTTACGACATCTTCTGCGAAATTCTACGTCCCACTTGACGTGGACGACGTTACATCATCGGGCACTATCTCCGCGCAAGATTTGAACGCACAAGAGTTGAATGCCGGCGACATAACTGCCTCAGGTACCGTTTCAGCATCAACTGTGAACGCGTCGTCGTCCATTAACACAAATACCATAAAGGATTCCTCTGGTAATACTCGCATAACATTCGACAACTCTGGCAACGTGATTATTTACGTGGGGTGATGGGGTGAATGTGCGTTTGACGTCCCTCGTGTTTGCGTTCGTTCTGTGTATTCACCCCGCGTTTGCGTATCTGTATGGGGGTATTCCGACATCTAGCTTTTCTGTATGTGGAGTCACCTTCAGCCCGCCATGGTGGTATGTCGCTTCACAGGGCGCCCTGTTAATGCTTGTGGATCACAGTGGGAACGTTCTTGTTAACAGCGATACCGTTAGCAGTAATTCCCCACCTTCGGGTCTTTCCAATGCACTCATGGTCAGGTACAATGGTAGCGATGTTCTTGCAATAACGAAATCTACTGCCTATGTGCCGGGCGGCATAACGTCGAACTGGTCTCCTGGCGAGCTGCACGATAGCGTTGTCTTCAAATATGGCAGCAGCGTTATTGCGGCCATTGCATATAATGGCGGGATATATGCAACTGCTACTGCTGTGTACCAATACAGCCGTGCGGGGTGTTCGTCTTCGCAGTTATGCATTGATGGTTCCTGCGTTGGAAAGTACGTGTACGTGGATAAGGGTTATGATTGTGCCACTGTATCTACCATTAGCGGTTCCACTTTTGTAGAGTGCAGTTCTATTCCCTCAGACGGTAGTAGGGGTACGCATGCTGGTTGTAAGTACGTTCTGAATGGTAGCACAGAATACGCATCAGTTGGAAAATACATCTACAAGCAAGCCTCTGACAATTCTGGCTGTACCAGTGCACAGACAAAGTACTACAAATATAAATGCGTGAGCAGCTCTCACGAAGATGGTACGTACTATGATTGGTCTTATGTGGGGCCGGAGTGCGTTGGAAAGTACGTGTATGACAACAAAGGGTCCAGTTGTAATTATAACGGCTATGCTAAAATTTGGGTTTGCGATAGTATCAGCCCCGATGGATCTAACGGGACTACGTCGGGCTGCAAATATGTCAAAGGCGATGGTACTACACACTATGACACCCAGTATATTTACGTGCCGACAGGTGGCGATTGTAGCGATGGTGTTGAGCTACAACCCTATGTTTGCAGCCAGCAAACGAAAGATGGTTTTGTCCACGAGGTGTGGCTGCAGTATGGCAACCCGATCTGTAAGAAACTATTCCCTGGCACGTGACAATCTGGGTAGTTATCCTTTATTTTCTCCAAGATCTGGTGCCAACTGCCAGTTCTTGCCATATCTCCTTGTGTGGTGGCAGAGCCAAAATACATGTGGGCAAGGAGAATAGTGGAAATGTGTGAGGGGAGTTCAACTCCTCCCCCACCGCTTCGCCAGCTCCTGATACTCCTGAATCTGCTCAGGAGTGAGGGATGGCTTCACCTTCTTCAGTGCCTCCTCGAAGTGCCGCATTGAGACGCCCTCTATGTGCTCTTTGCCTTCTCGGACAGCCTCGCGTATCGCTGCCATCCCCGCCTCTCTGCAGACTGCCGCTATGTCCGCACCGGTGTAGCCCTCCGTTCTCTTGGCCAGCTCCTTGAGGTCCACGTCGTCGGCGAGTTTCATGCCCTTTGTGTGAACCTTGAATATCTCGTAGCGTCCCTTCTCGTCCGGAGGTGGCACGAATATTAGCTTCTCCAGCCTGCCCGGACGGAGCAGCGCAGGGTCAACAAGGTCGGGCCTGTTCGTCGTTGCTATGACTACCACGTCCTTCATATCTGCTATGCCGTCCATCTCTGACAGCAACTGGGCAACTATGCGCTCTGTTACCTGGTTTGTGTCGCTGCCTCGCACGGGTGCTATGGAGTCAATCTCGTCGAAGAACACAATGCTTGGAGCCACGAGCTTTGCCCTGCGGAATATCTGGCGTACTGCCTTCTCCGACTCGCCGACCCACTTGCTCAATATCTCTGGGCCCTTGATGGCGATGAAGTTGGCGTTCGCTTCATTCGCTACTGCCTTTGCTATGAGCGTCTTGCCCGTTCCTGGTGGGCCGTAGAGGAGAATACCTCTTGGCGGCTCGATACCAGCCTCCTTGAAGAGCTGTGGATATTTGAGGGGCCACTCTACGGACTCACGGACCTCCTGCTTGACGTTGTCAAGGCCACCTATGTCATTCCACGAGACCTTGGGTACCTCCACCGTTGCCTCGCGCATGGCGGATGGCTCCACTCGCTTTAGCGCCTCCTGGAAGTCGTTGAAGGTTACTACCATCTTCTCAAGGAACTCCTTGGGGAGCGGTCCCTCTCCTGCCTTCTTTATGTCCGGTATTGCCCTGCGGAGCGCTATCATACCAGCTTCCTTGCAGAGGGCCGCGAGGTCAGCGCCGGTGTACCCGTGTGTTCTGTCTGCGATTTCCTCGAACATCCTGTCCTTGAGCCGGTCTTCGAGCTTTCTCCTTTTCTCCTCTGGGAGCTTCTTTGCCATCTCCTTGGCTTCTTCAATGCTCTTCGCCTTTGCAATCTCTTCAAATGCCTTGTCTTCCCTTGCGAGCTCTTCTGCGACTTCGCGTATTGCAGATATGTCGTAATAGACGTCGAGCGGCATGTTCCTGCTGTGTATTTTGAGGATTTCCACTCTTCCCTCCCTGTCGGGTATGCCAATCTCTATCTCCCTGTCGAAGCGCCCGGGTCTTCTGAGCGCCGGGTCTATGTCGTCGGGCCTGTTCGTCGCCGCTATGACAATGACGTCACCCCTGCTCTTCAATCCATCCATCAGGGTGAGCAGCTGTGCGACAACTCGCCTCTCGACGTCACCCTTCGTCTCCTCGCGCTTCGGCGCTATGGCATCAATCTCGTCTATGAATATAATCGCCGGTGCGTTCTGCTGTGCCTCCTCAAAGACCTTTCTCAGGTTCTCCTCGGACTGCCCGTAGTACTTACTCATGATTTCAGGGCCGTTTATGGCGATGAAGTGCGCATTGGCCTCGTTTGCCACTGCCTTTGCTAGCAACGTTTTGCCCGTTCCGGGCGGGCCGTATAGGAGGACACCCTTGGGCGGTTCAATCCCCAAACGCTTGAACACCTCCGGGTGCTTGAGTGGGAGCTCCACCATCTCCCGTATGAGCTCTATTTCCCTCTTCAGGCCGCCGATGTCCTCGTACGTAACGTCGCTCACGTGCGCTTGGACTGGCTTGTCGGATATGCGCACCTTTGTTCTGTCCGTTATGATAACTGCTCCTGCGGGTTTCACCTTCGCAACAACGAAGGGCACCGCAAGGTACTGGTACCCGTAAGGGATGTACGTATTCACAATGTCCCCGTGCACGACGGGGGTGTTTATCAGCTGCTCCTTAATCTCCTCTGCGTACTCCCTTATTTCCTTGGGGTACTCCCCATCTGGCGGCGCGAGGAGCACCTCTTCCGCATCCTTGACCTCTGCCTTTGAAACTTCTACCATCTCGTCGAGGGATGTTCCCGCGTTCTGGCGCATGGTTCCGTCCATGCGGATAATGTTGGGGTTCCGGAACTCGTCGTCAGGGGCGAGCCGGAGCGCCTTTGCGACGGTCTCCTTTTCACCCTTAATGAGCACCACGTCGCCCTGCGTGATGCCGAGTTCCTCAAATATGACGGACGGGATACGTACAATCTTCCGTCCAACATCCCTGTCGTACGCACGCTTCACCTTAAGGTATGCCATTTTACATCACCTCCTTGGAAGCCCGAGGGCCTCGTCGACCTCCCGGGCAACTCTTTTCATATCTTCAAACATGCGGAGCACGTCTCTCTCGATTTCCTCTATCGTACGCTCAAAGTTCGATGCACGTAACTGCAGGTCGCGCCCTTCGCGGACGAGCAGACCCATGGATATGAGACGGTTGATGTGGTAGACGAGGGTGGTCCTTTTCTCACCTCGCTCCTCTGCCAACGTCCCTGTACCTATCCTGCTTGCCCCCTTTTTCGCTATTCTCATGAGTATCTCTGCGTAGCCCCTGGAGAACCTCTCGGATATGCCTAGGGCCTCCATGAGCCACTGAAGTTCGTAAAGCGGGTCGTCGGTGTGGGGCCGTTCTTTCCTGTTGAGTGTGATGCTCTTCGTGCTCATCGTTGAAAAATTTTTGACGAAATGTTTAAAAATTCGTCAAACAATAATAATATTGGACGGAAGGGGGTGGTGGCCATGATCAGGAGGTGGGACAGAATCTAGGGTCCCCTTCCTGGTCTGGCTGCCTTCCTTCTTCCGTCCCTTTTGATTCTTAGGTTCAGATACTTAGAGGAGGTGAGAGTATGATTTACGACCCCTTTGAAGAGATACGCCGCCTACACGAGCAGATTGACCGGATGTTCAGTGATATGTTTGCCCGGACGAAGGATTTGGATGTTATGCTCACGCGGGCGCCTCTCATAGACCTCGTGGATGAGGGTGACAAGTTCCGCATCGTCGCGGAGATACCCGGTGTTGATAAGGAGGACCTCGACGTTCGCATATTTGAGGATTCCGTTGTGATAAGGGCGGAGAAGAAGCTGGGCAAGGAGGACAGGGGGAAGAACTACTACTTGCGCGAGCGTGGGTACACGTCCTATTACAGAAGTATAACGCTGCCAGAGCCTGTTATTCCAGAGAAGGCGGAGGCAACGTACAAGAATGGCATACTCGAGATTGTGGTGCCAAAGAAGGTTGCAACGCCTAAAGAGGGTGGGCACCGCGTGGAGATTAAATAAGAATGACCTTTCCCATATTTTTTCGTGCGTGGCGTATTTGCACTCACCCTTGTCGTGTCTGCTATTCTTATTCTTCTGGCGCTCTCCTCTTCCTTCTTCTCCGTTGATAGAATGAATATCTCTTTTCTGGACTACAGGAACGCGCTGTACCAGTCGTACCTCGCCCACGACATCGAGTACTCTCTCCACAGGGTGATGCATCTCCTTCGCTCCGAATGCACGGCGCTTACGGCCGCCGGCGAAGGGGATAAGTGTCCGGAGCTTGCCAGCAAGCTTTATTCGTCTTTCGTCGCATCATGGCTTGCCAACGGCGTTTCCATATCTGGTGGAGGGATATCTGTCGCTCCTACTGCGGATGGCATTGATGTTAGACTCAGCTCCGAGCTTCACTGGCAGAAAGGGGAATATTCCGGCGAGATACCTGCTGGCTACGGTGGTTGAATGGACTGGTGGTTCGTTGTGATTTACGTGTCTCTCCTTCTTGTTGTTATCGGCGTACTGGCGTCTACCCCCGAGTTTGCAGGGATTTCACACTTCGCCTGTGCCCTTTCGGGAGACGCGGCGTCTCTGCATAATTATTCCAATGTTCACATATCTGGTTGTCCGTTTTCAGGGAATGACGTTGGTGGCGTCCCGCTTATGGGGAGAGTCGCCCTTTCGCCGGAGGGGATGATGGTCTACGAGTGGGTGGGCAGATGAGGGGATTCGTAGTTTTCCTAGAAGCGCTCCTGGCGTTTCTTCTCCTTCTGGCCTTTCTCGTACAGTTCTTTTTGCCCGTGCCGAACACATTCTCCATCGCCGAATTCGTTGCGAAGAACGACCGATTCAGCGCTGAACTGGAGAGCGGGCAGGTGACGTCCTTTTCCCCCTACGTCACAGGTAGCTCGTGCCTATCTGTACGATACGCCCCGATTGTAACGCCAGCAGGGGTTACCATAGTCCCTTACTGCGTTAAATGACACGTACTGCGCAGTTTTCTATTGCTATCCGTTTCCCTTCCCCGGAATTCACACATTTGAGTCCAGTTACTACCTCTTCTTGCTCTCCCACCTTCACAAGCGTTTTTCCGCTATCGCATAAAATTTTCACGCCAAAAGGGAGATTCAGCTGGATGTTCAAGCCGTCACAGTTATCCGAAACATCCTGCAGAAGTGATGCGACGTATTCCGCCCTTCTTCTGTCCATTCCAGCCATGGATACGTTGAAAATTTCATTGTAGTTATCGAGGAGCAGAAGAAAGGCTCCTGCGAAGGCGGCAAGGACGATGAGCGTTTCAAGCGATGCCTGTCCCCTCATCCTGACCCCATGTTGTTTATTTTCTCCTTTATTGCGTCCACCTTTGAGGAGTAGCTTTCGTTCATATCTTTGGCAGTCGTGTTGAGCTGGTCAATGAGAAACAGGGCCAGCGCCGCCATTGCCGCCAGAATAATAAGGAGCTCTGCCGAGATTTGGGCGCGGTTGTCCATTGCAATATAAATATTGTTTCCCTTTCATAAAAACCTGATGCTTACTGCCCGTGAAATCCGGGACCTCCTCGCGTCCTGGATAACGATATCTGCAGCCTTCGCCATTGCCACATCCAATGAGCCCCTTTCTGTGTTTCCGCTCTATCTGATTGTCGTCGGCACCGCCTTTGTTCTTCACGAGCTGGGCCACAAGTTTGCTGCGATTCATCTGGGCTATTACGCCGAGTACCGCCTCTGGACTGCAGGCCTCGCGCTCGCCGTTTTCCTTGCAGCGCTCACAAGGTACGTCTTCGCTGCGCCCGGGGCAGTTTACGTTTTGGGCTACCCCAACAGGCGCGATAACGGCATAATATCCTTCGCGGGACCATTGGTGAACTTCATCGTCGCTCTTCTCGCCCTGCTTGCAATCGTTATTTTCTCCCCCGGTTATACTCTTACAACGATTCTCTACGCAATCTTCCATGTGAACGCCTTCATAGGTTTCTTCAACATGCTCCCCTTCTATCCCTTGGACGGCTCGAAGGTGCTCGTCTGGTCCCCGACAGCCTACGTCTCTCTCACCGTGCCTTTGGCGGTTCTCGCGTTTTTCTTCTAAGCGTTTCCTTATGTATAAGTGTTTTCACCACCGGGGGTGAACAATATTCTTTATATACCTCCAAGACTTTTTCCAATTGCGGACGGAGGGGGTGATGGAAAAGGTTCGTGGGCCCAGATAAGGACTCCGGGACGGTAAGCCAGCCCGCGTAGGGGTCTATGGGATTGAATCGTTGCTGCCATCCCGGGTCCTTGGGAAGGAACTTCCACCTAACTCCTTTAAATTCTGGTTGCGTATTCTCATCATGGCTGATGTTCTTGAAACGATAAAAACAATGATTCGCCAGGGCGCCAGCTCCGACGAGATTGTAGATACTTTGAAGTCCATGGGTATAGCAGAGGACGAGGCGCGCAAACTTATACTCCTTGCCGAGAGGGATATGCTCCGCGTTCTTCGCAACGAAATACGGGAAATTGCCGCGGACGCCTTTATTGAGCAGGCAGAGCGAATGAAGAAACAGCTCGCCGCCGATGTGGATAGGATGGTCGATACCCGCCTACGCCTTGCCCAGAAGACCTTGACGGACATGATTAGGAAGGAGTTAAACGCATACGTCTCCACCGTTTCCCGCCTCGAGGAGCGTATGTCTCTTGTCGAGCGGAAGCTGTACGACTTGGAGGACCAGGTCGCCCGTATCGAGTCCTATGCGCCTCGCAAGAAGAGCAACGTTGCCATAAAATATGTTGTACCCCTTATCGGCATCGCTCTCCTCATTTCCTCGGTCCTCTTCTCCACTGATAAGACTGTGGCCACCTATCTCTTTGCAGGGGGAATCCTCTTCGTGCTGGGAGGTGTAATCTTTGGCAAATAAGGTGCTTAACCCTTGGCAGTCGCAGGAGCTGCTTTCTGGCGTTGTACCTTTTCCCCCAACTCTGGTGACCCCAGATGTGGACAGGGCACTCTCCTTCGCCCGAAAGCACTATCCTGTGGTGTTAAAGGCCGTGTCTGATGAGGTTATTCACAAGAGCGACGCCGGTGCAGTTGTTCTCAACGTTTCCAATGACGATACCCTTCTTTACCACTTCTACCAGCTGCAGAAGCGCTTTGGTCCGCAGATAATGGTTCAGAAGCAGCTGAAGGGTGTGGAACTTTTTATAGGTGGCAAGAAGGACCCACAGTTCGGCCCAGTTGTCCTCTTCGGACTGGGCGGCATATTCGTCGAGGTGTATAAGGACGTGGTTGCGCGCGTTGCACCCATAAGAGAGGAGGATGCATACGAGATGATGGATTCGCTCAAGGGTGCGCCCATTCTCAGGGGTGCCCGTGGCGTCCATGTGGATAGAGACGCCCTTGCAGAGCTCCTCGTATCCTTCTCTAAGTTCCTTGCAGAGCACCCAGAGATAGAGGAGGTCGACCTTAACCCGACAATAGCCACGCCGGACGGCATATACGCCGTTGATGCCCGCGTGGTTCTATCCGGCAGGCCGTAGTATGCCGGGCCTTGGCTCGTATATCTCCCCGTTCTTCTTGAGCTTCTCTACCAGGTCGTAGACCTCCTGGTCGTCTATTCCGAAGCTCTTTGCTTCCTCTACGAGGTCCTCCAGCGGTATGCTGTCGTGTTCCTGGGTGTACGAGCGGATTATGTTCAGGATTATCTTCATTTTCTCGCGTTTGCTCTTGGACTCTCCCGTTGTCAGTATGTCGTAGTCAAAGACGCCCGTTTCCTTGTCCTTCAGCACCTCTTCCATTGATGACTGTGCAAGCCGTATTGCCCTCTCCGCGTCCTCCACGGTTACCTTGTCCGAGAGGCGAACACGGGCAGATGCCTCCGCAAGACGTATGAGAGCCTCCAGCTGTCGTGCGGTTGTCGGTACAGTTCCGCTCTTCTTGCCCAGCTGGCGGAGGTTCACGTAGAAGTCCTCTATCTTTTTCATTGCTTCCTCCGTGAGTGTTGGGAAAACGTGGGAGCGTGCGTAGGCTATGTACTTTCTCAGAAGCTCTATATCTATTTCTGGTTTGACGTGTTTCTCCGCTTCTTCTACCTCCTCAGCCGTAAGTGACGTGTCTGTTCCCCGCGTGTATGCCATGCGCTTCTCTCCGGCGAGGTGTGTCTTGAGGATGTGCCTTGCAATCTGTCTGTCCCTCTCTGCCTCGAGGACTTCGCGCACAATGAACATGAGGTCAAAACGAGAGAGGATTGTTGGTTCTATGTTTATCTGCTGTATTGGATTTTCATACGGGTCGAAGCGGCCGAATTTCGGGTTTGCAGCTGCGAGAATGGCCGTGTCCGCCTTAAACGTCGTCACGATGCCTGCTTTTGCAACGCTAATCGTGTTGTGGAGTACAAGCCCCCCAGTAACGAAGAGGTGGTGTGGCTCCACGGTGACGTCATAGACCCATTTTTCTCCTCTGTTTGCGACATGCGTTATTCTCTTCACGCGGAGAAAGCGAATGTTTCCGTCGACGTATCGTCGCATCTTCTCAATTTTTGCACGTACCTCGTCTGCAACGCCTTTTGCTATCGTTAGAATTTTCTCCCGCACTTCAGCATCTCTATCTCTCTTGTATCTAAGCGTTGATTCGTGAATTTTCAATTTTTTCGCAATCCAGCGGTTTGTCAATATTTTCGCTATTTCCTTCACATCTTCCCTCTCAATCGCGTCGAGGAGTTTGCCCAATCTTTCTTCAATTCTTTCAAGGTATTTTTCCGCTGTCTCCCTGTGAATGTTCTGCCCTCGCTTCAAGTTGTTTCCAAGGGCACCGTCGTCTATGTGGAGGGTTTTTAGGAGGTACTTAATCTCGCGCACAATGTCTGTAGGCAGCGGGTCCCGGTGGTTTGCCCTTCTTTCTGCCATTCTAATCAAGCTTTCTATTCTCTTTACCCGTCTATCGTCCTTTACAATGTCCAGGAATTTTTCCAGAGAATTTCTGCCGGATACAACGACCTTGTAGTATTTTCTATTCCCCCTGTTCTCCTCCGCTATGTATGAATATATTCCAAGTGAGAGGAGAAGGTCTTGGATATCCTCTGCCATTTTACGTGAGGATGTAATGTATCCTGTCCGTAGCGGGCTGATAAATCCATCTCCTTTGAAGTATGCGTTGAGAAACGCCCTCTTTTCGGGGTCATTTGCAGCCATAATCCGCGCAGGAACTCGCTTGTTATGTGACGGTCTGCCGTCCCCCTTTCCAAGGACTTCGGGAAATTCCTCTGCAATTCTATTGTAGAAATCCTTGGAGATAATTCGTATCGTGTATAGCGTTTTCTTTCTGCCCCTGCTACTTACGCTTACGCTGTACTTTTGCCCTATCTCCTCAAGGACGTGCCGGATTTCCTCTATAATCTCTTCGTTCGTGTTGCAGATACCCACCTCGTAGTACCTGTTTTTCTCGCTACTGTATGTGAAACCCTCTGAGGCAAGGAATCCAAGGAATCTGGCCATTGCTTCTCCTATGTGGTTGGTTGCCTCGGTTTTGTAGTGGTTAACACCGATTGCCAAGTCTCCCGCCCTTATTTCTTCCGCGGGCACCTCTTTTACCGTTCCTTCTCTCCACACCATTACGGGGTGCTCCGGTGTTACGCGTATGCGTCTGCCATTGCTGAACTCTATCTCCACATAGTGCTTCGGTGCGGTGTGCCTGCTCACTCGGTCTGCGCGAACAGGAAGTATCTTCTTCTCCTTCATATCGTATGCTAGCAACTCTATTCCTGGATTTGGCAGGATTTCGGTATCTTTGGCATAAACTACCCTATCTCTGTTCTGTTCTATGATGTTGTCGACCAATTCACCGATTTTTACCTTTTTTCCATCCGCGAGCATAATCTCGAAGTCATGGTGGTAGCTCTGTTGCTCCATCGCTTCATGCAGGGCTGCTCTATCCTTCGCATCAATCTTCTCGAACTCGTCCACGGCTGCTATACCGCCAGAAGCGAGTACGAGGGCACCAGCCTTTATTACCCAGCCGCCCTCCCCCATCTCATCCTTTTCGGCGGAGGCTGTCAGTCCTGCGCCGGATGCCGTTTTACCTGCGACGTATATGCTTTTCGGGGCAATCTGTGCCACGTGCCTCAGGATTTGAGATTTACCGGTACCCGGGTCACCCATCAGGAGTATGTGTATGTTGCCACGTATGCGCGAATGGTCCGGTAGCTCCTTCGGGACACCGCCGAAGAGCTGGAGTGCCACAGCCTCCTTTATGTTCTCATGACCCCAAATGGTGGGTGCTATAGACCTGACGAGCTTCTCATATATGTTCGGGTCCTTTGCAAGCTCCTTTATCTTCTTTATTTCCTCAGGAGTTGGTTCTAGCTCCTCAAACTCCTTCTGCTTGCGTTCTATGTGCAGCGCCTGTATGTACTTTCCGTAGACGGTCCTCCTTCCGTCTGGCTGAAGTAGCTTGAGTATTCCGACAACGTTCACCCTGTCTCCCGGCTTTACTGTGTTTACCAGGTCGCCCTCCAAGTACACGTCTATGAATCTCGCCTGCTCACCACCGCGGAGGTACTCTATGGGCTCCTGTATCTGTATCTTCTGGAAGTCCACCCAGACGGATTGGTCGGGTATGAGCTCGAAATCTTTCTTCCCACAGACACAGACAAAGGGTTTTTTCAGCTTGTTGCCATCCTGGAGGATGTCGTACGTGCGTCCGCAGTGTCTGCATGCCCAGCGCGCCACCTTTAGCTTTGGCATGACCGTCGTTATCTGGCGGACGAGCCCCTCAGCTCCAATAATCTTCCCTATGTACTCGGAGCGTATGTCGCGTACGAGGAGAATCCGGTCTTCGGGGATGTTTGTAAGGCGGACCTTCAGACGCGTCCCCGGCTCAACACCTGGGATTTCGATTCGTGATAGCGCCTCCTCCATGGCGTCAAGGTACACATCGGGGTTATCCAGCAGGGCGTCCGCGAGCTCGTAGTCAAAGCTCTCCAGCCGCTTGAAGTCAACCACGATGCTCGTGGCGTTTGGGTGATTCATTGAGAAGTCTGACAGCTCCTTCTCGTAGGCTATGCGGAAGAACTGCTCGAATTTTGCCACAATATCGTCTGTGGCTCCTCCTTCCGGCCCGGGATTCGGTAAGGGGGGAGAAAATGCGCCCTCGCCCGCCTCTTCCATGAGTATATTTTGGTTGGCCAGCCATTATAACGGATACATTAGAGATTCTTACCCCTGTTCCCCTGTACTTCGCTTTCCATTTTTCCCTACTTTTAACTTTTCCCTCAGATACGGATAGCGGTATCTGGCGCCGCATTCTAGGCATATGAACTCGACGTGCGGCTGTGGTCGCGGTTTTGTCCGTATGATGACGTTTTTTCCCGGTATCCAGAACGCTCCACAGTTTTTGCAGAACCGCCGCTTCCACTCCCGAGGTATGGGTACCTTGTTCTTCGTGCTGAGCTTCCGTGCAAGTTCCACGTATCTCCTTGCCCGCTCGGGATGTGCCTCCGCATTTTCTTCTGCCAGCTGAAAGAGACGGATGATGCGTTCTCGCACGATTCTTCTGAGTATCTTCTTGTCTCGCGGCCGCACGCTACCACCTAGTTTTCTCCCTTTAAATGCTTCTCGTCAAATCCAATTGTGGAGCTCATAAAGAAGGGCGCGGAGGCGGAACTCTACAGAATTATGTATAATGGTCGCCCCGCTGTGCTGAAGCGTCGGATACCGAAGCGCTACCGCGTCCCTATCCTTGACGAGCGTATCCGGAAGACGCGGACGCGGAGGGAGGCACGCCTGCTGGACAGGGCAAGGCGCGCCGGTGTCCTTACGCCAGAGGTCTACAGCGTTGATGACAGGCGCATGGAAATCATAATGGAGTACGTGCCCGGTGAGCGGGCAAAGGAGTACCTTCTTCGAACGGGCGATGCATCTCTTATGAAGGAAATAGGGGAGAATATCGCCCGGCTCCATTCTAGCGGCATTGTCCATGGGGATTTGACCACGTCAAACATCATACTTACCGAGAGGGGGCTGTACTTTATCGACTTCGGCCTCGGTGCTGTGAGCCATTCTATAGAGGACTTTGCAGTTGACCTCGTCTGTTTTGAGAAGTCATTCATTGCCACGCACTCAGACATAGCGGAGGATGGTTGGGCAGCTTTAGCAGATGGATACTCTTCGTTTTCGGAAGCCCCCCGCGTCTGGAAGCGATTCGAAGAGGTCAAGCGTCGGGCGAGATATCTCTAATGGTAAGCATTTTATAACCTACGCTACTTCCTGATTATGACTTCTTTCTGAGGGGAGAGTACATGGCACGCATGCACGCACGCAGGAAGGGCAAGTCGGGCTCCAAGCGCCCGCCCACGAAGGTTCCACCTAGCTGGGTCACTGCCAAACCGGAGGATGTTGAGAACCTCGTTGTCGAACTCGCAAAGAAGGGGTACTCCCAGGCCATGATTGGCCAGATACTCCGAGACCAGTATGGAATTCCTTCTGTCAAGGCAATCACGGGTAAGAAGGTTAAACAGATACTCAGGGAGCACGGCCTCGCTCCCCAGATTCCCGAGGATCTCATGAACCTCATCCGCCGCGCCATGCGCATCCGCAAGCACCTTGAGAGGAACCGCAAGGACATGCACAACAAGGTTGCGCTGGCGCGCGTCGAGTCCAAGATCCGCCGTCTCGTGAAGTACTACAAGGCAAAGGGAGAACTTCCCGCCAACTGGAAGTACTCGCCCGAGACGGTGGCAGTGCTGGTGAGGTGATGCGCCTCACACTCTTCCACAACGGTGAGGTCTTAATCATCGAGGGCGAAACGGAAGAAGTGCTGAAGAAGGCAGATAAGAAGGTGGTTGAATGGCAAAGCGCGTAAGGGCTGTTGACCCCTGGAAGCTCAAGCGTTGGTTCAAAATCATCGCCCCGCGCATATGGGACGAGCGCGAGGTTGGCGAGACTGCTGCAGCGGATGAGAAGCTGCTCTACGGTAGGACCGTTGAGATTCCCGCTTCTATGCTCACAGGCTCCATAGGTCACGCCCAGTACCTTGTCAGGTTCCAGATTGTGCAGGTTGTCGGTTCTGAGGCCAGGACGAAGTTCGTCGGGTATGAGCTTGACCGCGCGTTCATCAAGCGTTTGACCCGTCGTCACTCCTCCAAGATAGAGCACGTGTTTGACGTGGCGACGCGCGACGGGGCGGTTCTCCACGTAAAGGCCATTACGTGGACGGCGGTGAACGTGTCCAACGCACAGAAGACGGCAATCAGGAAAATCATGCAGGAAATGATTGAGGACCGTGCAAAGAAGCTTGGCAAGGACGAGCTAATGAAGGAATTCATCATAGGGGACCTCATGCAGAAGATTGCCGCAGAGGCCAACAAGATTGCTCCAATCCGTCGCACGGAGGTCGCAAAGGTTCGGGTTCTCTCCGAGCCTGCGAAGGAAGCGGTTGCCGAGGCGACCGCATGAACTTCTCCTTTCTTCTCTGGGTAATCCCCGCCTACATTGCGAACTCTACCGCCACATTTTCCAAGTTTTTCCCCTGGAGGCGCCACCCCGTCGACTTTGGCAAGAACTGGATGGATGGAAGGCGCATTCTCGGCGACGGAAAGACCTTTGAGGGCATTATTGTGGGTACCGCTCTTGGTGCGCTTTCTGGATACATTGTATTTCCACTCTTTGACCTCCATTACAACCCCGTGCTCATCGCCCTTGGTGCACTGCTCGGTGATATTCTGGGTTCCTTCGCCAAGCGGCGCATTGACCTGCCAAGGGGCTCACCGGCGCCTGTTTTGGATCAGCTGGACTTTGTTATGGGTGCTTTGATGCTTGCAGGCCCGTTCACCGCTCAGGAGACTGCCCTGATAATAATTATCACCCCCATCGTTCACCGCGTTGCCAACATAATCGGATATCTGATTGGTGTGAAGAATGAGCCGTGGTGATTACCTCCGCTTCGTCGTCGCCTTTCTCATCCTCTACGCAGTCCTGCGTTTCACCCTCGGTTACATTCTCCAGTCACCCACCGCTTTTCTTGTCGGAATACTCGCTGGCTGTCCTGCGAGTGGGAGCTCTATCGTCTGCGGCTATAACGAGTATGAAATCGTCCCGGAGTGCACGGGCATCGTTTCAATCGTTCTCCTTCTCTCCCTTCTCTACGTTCTCCCCCTGAATCCCAAGAGGAAAATTCGTGCAGCGGTGTTTGGCTCTCTTTTCCTCTACATCCTTAACATCTTCCGGGTCTACGCCCTTATTGCTCTCTCCCAGTCGATATTTGCCTTTGACCTTCTGCACGTGCTCTTCTGGTTCGCTTCACCCCTCATTGTAATCCTTTACATCCGCTGGCTCATGAAGTAGGGTTTTAACGTTTTCTCTACGATAGGTTTAATGCTTGGCCCGCGCGTGATGCGCAGCGATATAGCCCCGTGGTGTAGTGGCCAAGCATTCGGGACTCTGGATCCCGAGACCCCGGTTCGAATCCGGGCGGGGCTATCACCTCTGCATATTTTCCAACACATTTTTTGTTTGTGGACGTTGGATCTTAGCGTTCCTCCGTCCCTACGGTGGGGGATACTCAGTCTCTCCATTCGCGAGATATTTGAGTATTTTCGCGTTGGTGGCGGTCTCGGTATACGTTACGGCCCACATACTGCCGAACACCGTTTACCATTCGCACACCCCGTGAAACGCTGAAGCGGGTGGGGATACTGCTTTGAACTGTTCGTTCTTCTTATGCCAGCACTCCGTTCTGCTGGCCATCTCGTAGAGTATCTTTACATGCTGTATTTATACTGGGGGAATGCGCGCCTCTGTTCACTGTAATGAGTTGGCTCGCGAAAATCGCAAACAGCTGCCGCATCAGCCGGCACTGAGTATTGGGGACACGCTTTGTTATTTTTTCATATTGAGCTTCTCCAAATGTTCTTCAATGGCCTCCCGCATCGCATCCATGTATATTTTCCGTATCTTGCTGGCTATAGTTCCTGGGATCTCTTTTTTCCTTACTGCTTTGAGCGCGAGATACGTTTTGACGACCTCTTCTGGTTGCGCCTTTTCGACGTGGTATTTGAAGTTTTCCAGCGCGTATTGCTTGAGCACTTTCTTCCAAGCTTGGAGCGATCCCTCTGTTGCGAGAGCCCCAAGGTAGCCTATGCTTCCGATGATTGCAGGGCCCGCATATCTGCTTATGTGATCTGGGGCTTTGTATGCTGTACTGAGTGCAAAACCGAGAAGCATGAGCCCGGCGCCCTTTAATGGAAACAGAAGTTTCCTTGCGGCAACCTCGTCCTCTTTAATCCTTTCTCGCAACTGTTTTATTTCATCTCTCCTCGTATATCCCTCAGTACGCATCCGTATGTAATCGTCCAAGCCCTTTTCCCAGAGTATCTTCCCGCCATGCTTTAACAGTTCTCTTTCGCTGTAGTTTTTCTCAATTTCTTTAACACTTAATCCGTATTGTTTTGCGAATCTCTTTACGGTTTTGTCCAGCGCAAGCTCGTGGTGATCCGGCAGGAGTTTTTGTATCTTCCGTAACTTGCCTTTGGCCTTCTTTGCGAATCTTTCTCTCTTCATGCAATATACCTGGCATTTGTCAAATATATTTGTTCTGCGCGTGTTTTGTGGATATACTCTTTTATCGTTACTCCGGATCGAAGACTAGAGACAATTAGCGGGCCCGGGGGGATTCGAACCCCCGACCTTCGGGTCCGAAACCCGACGCGCTGTCCAGGCTACGCCACGGGCCCATTCTTGCTGGGTAGATATATGCACCGTTTGTGTTTAATATTTCTGCCATTGTCCTTCATGAGAACCAGTCTGTGATTTTTCTCTGATTTGTTCTTTCCCTTATAAGAACACTCCGCGATACCCATCTTTCGACGGGAATTCGTAGCTTCGGCCGTAGATAGTCGAGAGTTTCCTGCAATGATTCGAACCTCTGGTATTCATTCTCCAGCGCTTCCCTGACGTTTTCTCTTACCTGCCATACGCCGAGCGGTATGTAGTACCCCTCGTGGACTTCTCTGAAAATTACAACTCGCGCCTGCTTCTTTTCCCTCAGCAGATTTTCCATGACTGCAATCCGTGCAGCGTAGTACGAGCCCCCCACGTTGTCTGCATAGCCTTTTCTCCCCCTGTGGTCTTCCCAGTCATTTAGAATGACTGCCCTTTCGCCCTGGTACCAGGCAGATCCAGGTGCCCACGCTTCCAGCAGCTCAAAGCCCCAGACATCTGGCATGAATATTATGTAGAAGTGGTTATCGAAGCGGTGGCTCTCGTAGAGCCGGAACTCGTTTATGGGCTCGAACTCTCTGATTTTGGCAATCTCCTTCCTGTATATGATATCATCCGTTGCGGTTATTGCCCACCTTGTCGGTACAAGTTTTCTGTTTCGCGGGATACCGAGAATGCCTGCAGAAAGGATACGCGAGATGGTGTAAACGTCGTATCCGCCCTCAAAAAGCTGTACGACGGCGTCCTCTGCTTTCATCTCGTCATAATACATCTTCTCTATTCTTCGGTCTACTTTTGGGTTTTCCTGCAGTTCTATACGCTTTGCTGGCGCCTTTGGGCCCATCGGTGCTATGAGTTGGCCGAACTGTACCTTTAACTCGGGCTTTTTTGCCAGCTCCGCCTCGACCGCCACGGGCCTTTCGCTCATTGCAAGTTCCTGTATCTTCAAAACATCTTCCGGCGGGTTCGCAGCGGCGTATACATCGCTGCGTATTGTGGGTCGCAGAAGCGCGGTTCTTACATCTATAATCTCGTCGATGCTCATGTTTCTCCATTCTTTCGGGTTTTCTGCCAATTCTACGTGCTTTATTGCTTCCATCGGCGAGACTTCTACCTTTGGATAGTTCCTCCAGCTAACGAAGACTGCGGGGGGCGTGGGAGCATCTACCTCGCTGCTGCGCGGCGTGTACGCTTTGACTCTCGTCTTCTGCTCCAGGATCGGGCATCTGGGCAGGCCGCACCAGAGGCGCCCCTTGCATCTAACGCAGAGCTTCGGGTCGATTATCTTTACCACGTGTTAATCTGGTCGTTAGCATTAAATACGGGTAACGCATTATGGAAACGTGGGTTACCTGAAGGATATCCTAAATGAGGTGAAAAAGCCAAAATCGGAAAAGGCGGAAAAGAGCGAGGGGTACCAGCCCCAGGGCGAGGAAGATTCCCTTGCCGACATGAAGAAAATACTCATCGAGGAGTATGGGGACGTTAAGATATACAAGGTGCTTGGCGATCCGCTTTACTGGTACGTCGTCCCTGTCCCCCGCCCCACGAGCGGTGAGCGCAAGATTATAAATTTGCTAAAGGAAGCTGCGACCCGCCTTATTTCCATGACGACCTCGCAGATTCGGGATTTGGAGGCAAAGAAGAATATTTACCGCCAGAAGGTTCTTGAGATTATTGATAACGTTCCCGATCTTGGCATCCCCCGAACGAAGCGTGAATTCTATGCAGAGATTGTCGTTCGCGAGATGATCGGGTACGGCCTCCTTGATCCCCTTGTTTCCGACGAGCTCCTTGAAGAGATAATGGTAATAGGCCCGCGTAAGCCGGTATACGTCTATCACCGCAAGTATGGAATGTGCAAGACAAACGTGGTTTTCTACGATGATCAGGAGATTAGAAATATCATAGAAAAGATTGCCCGTGACGTCAACCGCCACATAGATGCTGTGCACCCGCTCCTAGACGCGCGTCTCCCGGACGGTTCCCGTGTCAACGCAACGATTCCCCCCGCGTCCGTGGACGGATCCACGATTACCATCCGCAAGTTCCGCAAGGACCCGTACACCGTCGTTGACCTTATTCGCTTCGGAACATTTGACCCGAAGATCGCCGCATTCCTCTGGCTGGCAGTCGACGGCATGGGTGCCAAACCGGCGAATATACTCGTTGCCGGCGGTACTGGTTCCGGAAAGACGACTACATTGAACGTTCTGGCAGCGTTTATCCCTGCTCATGAGCGTATTATCACCATAGAGGATACCGCTGAGCTAAATCTTCCTCTTGAGCATTGGGTTCGCTTGGAGGCCCGCCCACCGAGCATAGAGGGTACTGGTGAGATATCAATGGACATTCTCGTAAAGAACGCCCTGCGTATGCGCCCTGACAGGATAATAGTCGGTGAAGTGCGTCATAAGGAAGCATCCACCCTGTTTACAGCCATGAATACTGGCCACGACGGATCCATGGGTACAATACACGCCAACAGTGCCGAAGAGACAATAGTTCGCATTATCTCCCCCCCGATGAATGTCCCAAAGATAATGGCAACGGCCCTCGACTTCATCATCGTTCAGAACCGTATCCATGATCGTAGGAAGGGGACGATACGAAGGATTGTGGAGCTCGCAGAGGTTCGCGATGTTGACCACGAACCGAAGGTGTTTACAATATTCTCGTGGGACGCAGCGAAGGATAAAATGGTTCAGGTGGACGAGAATATTGTGTACCTCGCGAAACTTTCGGAGTTTACGGGTCTGAGCAAGTACGATCTTCTGGATGAATGGAATCGGCGCGAGGTGTTCATAAAGAAGCTCTGCGACTCTGGCAAGCGAGACATGGCGTCTGTTAAGAAGGCCGTTCAGGAATACTATATGGAGGCGGAGAAGCGTTGGCGAAAGAAATAAGCTGGGATGATTTGAAGAGAGAGATCGTCGACAATGCAAAGAAGAAGCCCCGACAGAGCACACCGCCTCCAAAGAAAAAGCGGCAGATCGAAAGCGTAGATGAAATTATCCGCAGGCTTCAGGAGAAGTATCAGCAGGAGGGCGCGTACATCAAGGAGGATGAAGCGGAGGAAAAAGAGCTGGATATCAAGGATATTCTCACACCCCAAATTACAATATCCGGATCTCCGGAAGACCTTGCAGAGTACGACTCGCCCTTTATCAGTACGATTGGGAAGATCTACCTGCGGTTTAAGGGTTTTTTTGACAAACTGCTGCGAAAGATTGCGGATCAGAGGTACGTCAAGAGTTTGGACTGGGATCTGTACGCGGCGAATCTTCCCTTCACGGGTCTTCAGTATCTAGCGTATATTCTTGTCCTGTCCTTTGTACTGGCGTTCGCGGCGTTTGTAGTTTCTGTCCCCATTTTCATTAGTGCATCTCCAAATCTTGCGCTCGTAGGCCCTCTTGCCGTGGCATTCTTCGTATTTATGTTTGTCTACGTATTCGGCCGTGCATATCCTCGCAACAGGGCTGTGGCACGCTCCAGGCAGGCAGAGAAGTACTTACCCTTCGCTCTCCGCCATCTTGCCGTTGAGATTCGGGCTGGCATGGGCCTGTACCAGGCAATGCGCGCTGTTGCCGAGGCGGATTACGGGGTACTGTCCGAGGAGTTTGAGAGAACACTCCGGGAGATAGACGAGGGAAAGTCCACGGAGGTGGCGCTTTCCAACCTGTCTGCGCGTATGAAATCAAGGGGAATCCGCCGGGCGATTGCCAACATATTGCGAGCCGTGAGGATAGGTGGGAATCTATCCGATGCGATTATGAGCCTGGCAAACGACGTTTCCTTTGAGCAAAGGATGCGTGTTGTGGCGTACGGCGAAAAGCTCAACTTCTTCAGTGTTGTATTCATGTTTATGGCTGTTGTCTTTCCCGTGATGCTCGCAATGGTTACCACCATAGGATATGCGCCCACCGGCTC
>Ga0256838_1000556_pt1 | contig 21871 bp, 21 predicted proteins | sample 4571419metaG_FD_185978 | JGI IMG/M metagenome (GOLD analysis project Ga0256838, IMG submission 185978) | Hydrothermal vent microbial communities from Guaymas Basin, Mexico - 4571-419 | ecosystem: Environmental > Aquatic > Marine > Hydrothermal vents | place: Mexico: Guaymas Basin | collected...
TTAGAGGGCTTAGCTACTTTTCCATTTATTTTTATATATCCCCTTTTACAAAACTCTTTTACAGTTTCCCTCTGCTTTATAATTCGAGCTAATTTTAAAAATTTATCTATTCTCAAGATTTACCTCTTTAAGATATTTTTGTAATAAAGATAAAGTTCAAAGTGTTCCTTTTTTAAAAAATCCAAAATTATTTTTGAGTGATCAAAAACTATCTTTTCTAAAGGTAGATTATCTAAAGAGAAAACTAAAGCTTTTTTGGCATCGTCTTTACCTTGAGGTTCTCCTCTTGCTAAGCATTTAAAAACGACACTTACAGTGTGAAAACGAGGGTCTCTATTTGGATCTGAGTATACCCCTAAAAGATAATCTATAATAACATCTAAATTAGTTTCTTCTTTTGCTTCTCTTATTACAGCTTCTTCTACAGTTTCCCCAATTTCTACAAAGCCGCCTGGAAGTGCGTAGCCTAAAGGCGGATATTTTCTTTCTATTAAAACTAAACCTTTTTCTTTTCCTTTTTCATCTTGAAGGATAATTAAAGCATCTACCGTTAGATAAGGAGTTTTTAATTTATCTTTCCAACTCATGTTTTACCTCTTTTAAATTATTAATTAGGTTTAAAAAGGCCTTTCCCCTATGAGATATTTTATTTTTCTCTTCTAAAGAGATCTCAGCAAAAGTTTTTTGGAAATCCTCATAGAAAAATATAGGATCGTATCCAAAACCTCTTTCCCCTCTTTCCTCAAAATAAATTCTTCCTTCTACTTTTCCACGCGAAAAAATAAAAAAGTTTTCATTTCTATAAAGACATAAATAAGATACAAAAGCTGCTTTAATTTTTAACTTTTTAAGATCCTCTTTATATTTACTTTCTAAGAGTTTTAAAAGAACTTTTATATTTCTTTTATCTTTATCCATGTTTTCTATAGAAGAAAGAAAATTTATAAATTCTTTTTCATTTAAGGAAAACTTTCCTAAAAATAGACTTAAATTTTCCTTTACAAATTCAAAAAAGCGTGAAGAATAAATTCCAGGTAAGTAATAAGACGACATTTTAAACTCAGGAATATAAACTTCTAAGCCTGAGTCATCGCTTAATATGCTTTTTTTTAAAATTTCAAAGTAAGCCTTTGCTTTTAAATAAGCATTTTCTAAAAAGGAATTACCCTCTTCTCTTGCATCTTTTATATTTTCTGGTAAAGGAAAAATTTTTAAATTTATTTCCTTTAAATTTTCCAAAAGCTTTAAAAATTCTTTTAGCTTTCCTTTATTTTTAGTTCCCAAAATTACTTCCATTTTTTCTTCCCTTTTTAAATTTAATATTTAAACTTTTAGCCAAGAAGCTTTATAAAAATTTTCTACCTCTTTTGTATAAAAGTTATTTTCCGTATAAACAATTAAAGGCGGTAAAATATCAAAAGCATCTTTAGAATTTTTCTTCAATATTAAGAAAGATATTTTTGAGTTTTTTGTTATTTTTGGGTAGACCGGTCTTAAAATTTTTGGCATTAAATTAAGTTCAAAGCTCAATTTAAAAACTTTGGTAAGTCTTTTAGTATGAATCATTAAAAAGTAATTTCCTTTATCTTTTAAAAGATATCTTCCAGCATATAAAAAATCCTTTAAATTTGCTTTTTCTTCACAAAAAGCTATTTTCTTTTTTTCAAGTTTTGGTTTATTTTCTAGATTTTCTTCCCAGAAGGGAGGATTACAAATTACAGCATCAAAAAAACCAGTCTTAAAGTGTTTTTTTATATTTTTTACATCTTCTACAAAGAAATTTATATCTACTTTATTAATTTTTGCACTTTTTTTTGCAAGCTCTACCAAATCTTCCTGAATATCAAAGGCCCATACCTTTAAATTTGGAAATCTTTTTTTTAATAAAATGGATATTAAACCTACTCCGCAGCCTATCTCTATAACTTTTTCGTAACCTTTAAGAAACTGACTTATAAAGTTAAAAAACAAAAAACTATCTGTACAAAACTTAAATGCCGTATTATCTTGATATAGTTTTATTCTTCCATCTAGAAAATTGGATAAAACTATATTACTTTTCTCCATTTTGCTGTTCTTTTTCTAACTCTTTTTCCGCAACCGCTTTTCTTATAACTAAAACTGGACAGGGTGCCTTATTTATTACTGCTCTTGTAGTAGAACCAATTTCTTTTAAAAATCCCATAATACCTTTTTTAGCTCTATATGGCATAACAATTAAAGAAATTTCCTTTTCCTTTGCAAAGTTAACAATCTCTTCAGCTGGATCTCCCATAATAACAACTATTTGAGTATCTAAACCACTTTTTTTTATTTCCTCTTCTACATCTTTTAATTTTTGGATAATTGCTTCTAAAAATTCTCTTTCAAGTTCAGGAAATTCCGCAAATAATGGAACTAAATCTACAGAAGGTGGAAAGGAAAAGTCTGAAAAATAAGGTACAGATACTTCCAAAGGATTAACTACATGTAAAATATAAACTTTTTCAGCTCCAGCTTCTTTTAATCTTTTTATATAGCACAAACATTTTTCTGCAGCTTCGGAAAAATCTGTTGGATATAAAATGTCTTTAAAAAGTGGCATAATTTATCCTCCAGTATTTTCATTATTTTCTTTTTCTATTTTAGCTAAAATTTGTAAAACTTGTCGATTTGTAAGAACCCTCCTTGCCCCTAAATATCTTCTTTTAAAATAAGGATGATTTAAAGAAGATATTGAAAGACCTTTGTAAAAAGATGAAAAATGAATAAATTTTCCATTTCCTATATATATACCCACATGAGAAGCGTAGGGAGCATAAGTTCTAAAAAATACTAAATCTCCTATTTTTAAATCTTCCTTTTTTACTGGAATACCTACCTTAAACTGCAAACGTGCTGTTCTGGGAAGCTCAATTCCAAATTTTTTATAAACATATTGAACAAAAGAGGAGCAGTCCAGACCTTTTTTGGGATTAGAACCACCAAAAATATAAGGCGTATTTTTTAGGTCATCTATAGCTTGAGCTAAAACCTTTAAAAAACTACCTTGATATTTTGGATTATTTAAAATAGCTAAGGTCCATTTTTCTACTTCTTTTGTTAAAAGAGGACTTTTAATATATTCACTTAGATATGCATCCTCTTGAAGATAAGAGTTTACTAACTCCTGAAGCTCGGTGCTTTCCACGGGTACTGTTTTTGAAGCTTTATAAACTATATTTTCAAAAACGTATTCTTTTTCCTGAGCTAAATTTTCCAAAGTTTCTATAGTATATATACTTCTTTTTGGTTTTAAAAGATATCTTTTTTTTCTTTTTCGAGTGGGAATATATATTTTTTCCCCTTTGATAAGATAGTACCCTTTTCTTCTTTTTATTTTAGGATTGTATTTTAAAAGTATCTTTATGGGAACATGAAATTTTTTTGCTATTTTCCATAAGCTATCTCCACTTTTTACAATATAAGTTTTTGCAAAAGCTAAGTTAAAAATTATAAAAAAAGAAATTAAAAATTTAAAAAAACCCTTTAAAATATATCTAAAACTTTTATAAAAAAATATCATTTTCTCACCATGCATATAAAATTTGAGTTTGCCAAGGAAGCCTACTTTCTACATATTTTTGTACATACTTTCCAGCTAAACTTACACTATCTTTTAATTTAAAACCTTTCATTAAAAGACAAGTTAAAGCCGAAGAGTACGTGCAGCCTGTTCCTCTAACTTCAAAAGGAAATTTTCTATATTTAAAAGTATAAAATTTATCTTCCTGTAGGTCAAACAAGATATCATAAACAAAATTTTTACCTTTTATTCCTTTAACTACAGTATTTACTTCAAAGTAATAAGAAAAATTTTTTATAGCATCTTTTAGATTTTTTATTTTTCCAAATAAAGAGGTATATATGTCTATAAACTCTTGATAATTTGGAGTAACGACATCTGAAAGGAAAAACAAAGGTTTTAAAACTTTTATATTTTTTACAAAAGAAATTCCTTTGGTAGGTTTTAATACGGGATCAAAAACTATTACTCCCCCAAAATTTTTCAAGATACTTAAAAAACTTTCATTAAGCTTTAAAGAACGATGGGGAAGACCAAACTTTATGCCATAAATAGGAAAATCTTCCAATAGTTTTTCAAGCTGCTTTAAAATAAATCTGGGAGGTTGAAAATAGACAGAAAAAACACCTTTACTATTTTGAACTGTGTTTGCCGTAATTATACCTTGTCCAAAATATTTAAAATCTCTAAAAGTTATAACATCTCTTAATATGCCGGCTCCCCCGGAAGGGTCAAAGCCGGCTATACTTAAAGCTACTTCCCACATTTTTCTAATTCTTTTTTCTTGAGTTCTACTAAAATGGATGTATTTTTTGCAACATTTACAAGTGCTACAGCTAATTCTACACTAATTCTTGAAAAAATAATAGATAAAGGTAAATATATTAAAGCCGCTACAGCATATATTCCCCCTTGGGCTACAAGGGAAATAGCATATAAAATATTAAAAAATACTAGTATTATAAATACAATGGGAGCAATTTTTGGAATTACATATTTAGAAAAATCTACTTCCCATAATGCACTTAAACTTTCGTATTTACTCTCTAAGTTTCTTAAGTCTTCTTTATTTTCCATTTTTATCCTCCTTAAAATATTTTTTTATATTTTTTAATATATTTTCTTAATAATCTTTTTCAACTTATTTTGTAAAGTCTATAGTCCTTTTAAATAACTTTTATTTATAGCATGCCAAATAAGCCTGCTTCGAGGATTTAAAATATCTTTAACAGAATAGAATCCAAAAATAGAATGTTTTTCTTAACAAAAAATTTCTTTAAAGATTTTCACTAAGCTATTTAATATTTTTTCCTCTTTTTTCTCAAGTTTTAAAACTGGAGCTAATATTTGCAAAAGATGCTTCAACGTGCACAGAAAATAATTTATCTACTGCATCTATATTTTCTAGTGTTGAGTTTATGAAATTCTTTACATATTTTTATGTTATCTCTTTTCGTGGTAGAATCTACCTCAAATATTATTTCTATAAAATTTTCAAAGTTTCCTGCGCTTATTTAAAATCTATTTAAAAAAAGGACGTATTTTATTTAATTTAGCCTATTTTTATTATTTCTTTAAGTTTTCTTTTTTGAAAACTTAAATTTGAATTGAAAAATACTTAAAAAGTTTTATAAATTTAGGCACTGTCCAATACTTATTATGTTATTTACATACTAAAAACTTTTTGTTTTATAATTTAAAATGAAATCTAAATTTAACTTTTTACCTTTTGAAAATTAAATCCTTTAGGAGGAAATTATTATGAAACCTATGAGATTCTATACTGCAAAAACTATGCAAGAAGCTGACAAATTTACTATAAATACTTTAGGCGTTCCTTCTTTATCTTTGATGGAAAATGCATCTTCTTTATTTACACAAACTTTAATAGAACTTGAAGGTGGTATAAAAGAACTTGAAAATAAGAAAATTTTAGTTTTAGCCGGAAAAGGAAATAACGGTGGAGATGCCTTAGCAGTTGCTCGTCGACTTTTAAATTATTTAGAAAGAGAAAATATTTTTATTTTTGTTTTTGGAAAAGATGAAGAATTTAAAGAAGATGCAAAACGCCAACTTCAAATTCTGAGAAATTTGGGAGCTTTAATTTTTAATATAAAGGAAGTTTCCCTTGAAAAATTTGAAGGATATTTAAATCAAATAGATATATTAGTTGATGGTATTTTTGGTACAGGACTTGAAAGACCTGTAGAAGGTTTTTATAAGGAAGTTATAAAAGCTGTAAATAGAAAAAAAGAAGAAAAAAAGTTTAGAGTTTATAGTGTAGATCTACCAAGTGGTCTTAATGCAAGTTTACCTTTCCCTATAGGAGAAGCTATAAAAGCCGATGTAAGTGTTACTTTTGCTGGTCCAAAAGTTGCCCATTTATTTCCAGAAACAATAAAGTATACGGGGAAAACCTATGTAGGAGATATATCCATTCCAAATTCTATGGATTTTGAAGAGTTTACAGCTACATATCTTTTAGAAAGACCTTTTATAAAAAGTATATATCCTAAGCTTGAAAATCCTACTCACAAATATAAACAGGGTTATTTAGGTATTTTAGGAGGAAGCATCGGAAAAACCGGAGCTGTATGCCTTAGTGCTCTTGCAAGTTTAAGAGTAGGCCTTGGACTTTCTACTGTTATTGTTCCAAAATCTTTAAATGATATTTTTGAAATAAAACTTACAGAAGAAATGTCTATTCCGCTTGAAGACAAAGGACTTTCACACTTTGGCCCTTACTCTTATGAGGATTTTGAAAAAAAAGTTTTAAATTCCAAAATAGACGCCTTAGTTTTAGGCCCTGGAATGGGAGTGACTCCTCAAACTCAAGCTTTTGTAAAAAAACTTTTAGAAGTGTGGGAAAAACCTATTTTAATTGATGCAGATGGCTTAAATAATTTAGCCTTTTATCCAGAAATTATAAAAACAAGAAAAATACCAGCTATTTTAACTCCCCATTTTGGAGAATTTGTAAGATTAGCTAAAAAATTCTTAGAAGAATACTATGGAGATATTAGTTTAGAAGAAATTCAAAAAAATATTTTGGAAATAGGATCTAACTTTGCCGAGGAGTATAACTCTATTTTAGTTTTAAAAGGTGAAAGAACTTTAATATTTACTCCTCAAAGAGAAATATTTATTAATGTAGATACAGAACCCTTTTTACCATTACTACGAAAATTAAGCTTTTTAGGAAATCCAGGTATGGCTACAGCTGGAACCGGAGATGTTTTAGCCGGCATTATTGGAGGATATCTAGCTCGTTTAGCAAAGCAAGAAAAGGATCCTAGCTTAAAAGCGGCCCTTATAGGAGTATATATCCATGGACTAGCCGGAGATTTAGCGGCTTTAGATTTAGGAGAGGAAAGTTTAAAGGCTTCTAATATTATTGATTATATAAGTAAAGCTATAAAAACTATAAAAAATTGTGAAAGATGTTATTAGTTTAAAAACCTGATAAAATATGCCCTAAAAATTTTTTGGAGGAGAAAAAGTTGGCCCTTATAGTTCAAAAATTTGGGGGAACATCTGTCGGAAATATAGAAAGAATTAAACATGTTGCAAATATTATTAAGGAAACAAAAGAAAAAGGACATGATGTAGTAGTAATTGTTTCTGCTATGGCTGGAGAGACAGATAGACTCATAGATCTTGTAAAGTCTGTATGTACAGAACCTAATGAAAGAGATATGGATTTTGTAGTTTCAACTGGGGAAATGGTTTCGGCAGGTTTGCTTTCTAATGCTTTAAATTGTATGGGAGTACCTGCTATATCTTTAACTGGATGGCAAGCTGGAATAAAAACAGATAGAGCTTTTACAAAGGCAAGAATTTTAGATATTGATACTTCAAGAATTAAAAAACACTTAAATGAAGGAAAAGTTGTAATCGTTACCGGATTTCAAGGATTAACTGAAGAAGGAGAAATTACAACTTTGGGAAGAGGTGGTTCAGATACCTCTGCTGTAGCAATTGCAGTTGCTTTAAATGCAGATAGATGTGATATTTTTACGGACGTAGATGGGGTATATACTGCGGACCCTAGAGTAGTTCCAGAGGCAAGAAAAATTCCTGTAATTTCTTATGAAGAAATGCTTGAACTTGCAGGAGCAGGTTCAAAAGTTTTACAAATAAGAAGTGTAGAGTTTGCCATGAAATACAATATGCCTTTAAGAGTTCGCTCAACCTTTAAACCTCATGATGAGGGAACGCTTGTGAAGGAGGAAGACGATACCATGGAAAAAGTTTTAGTTAGAGGTATAGCTCACAATAAAAATGAATCCCGTCTTACAGTAGTTAAAGTTCCAGATAGACCTGGAATTGCTGCAAAGCTTTTTGAAGAGCTTGGGAACAACAATATAAGTGTAGACATGATTGTTCAAAATGTAGCTACAGACGGATATACAGATATTTCCTTTACAGTAGAAAAAAATGATGCAGATAAAGCTGAAAAAATTGCAAGAAAAGTAGCTCAAGAAATTGGAGCAAAAGATGTTATTCGTGATGACAAAATTGCAAAAATATCGGTAGTTGGTGTAGGAATGCGCTCTCATGCTGGAGTTGCAAGCAAAGTATTTAAAACTCTTGCTCAATATGGAATTAATATATATATGATATCTACCTCCGAAATAAAAATTTCCGTTGTAATAGATGAAAAATTTACGGAGCTAGCAGTTAGAGTTCTTCATGAAGCTTTTGAGCTTGATAAGCAAGGAATTTAGTTTATATATTTAGAAATTAAAAATCAGGTGAGGAAATGAGCAAAGTATATATATATGATACAAGTCTAAGAGATGGAGCTCAAGCTAAAGGAATTTCTTTTTCCTTAGAAGATAAAATAAAAATAACTAAAGCTTTAGATGATCTTGGAATTCACTACATAGAAGGTGGATGGCCGGGTTCTAATCCTAAAGATTTAAATTATTTTAAGAAAGTAAAAAGCTTAAATTTAAGAAATGCCAAAATTGTTGCCTTTTCTTCCACAAAAAGACCTTATATAAAAATAGAGGAAGATAAAAATATTCAAACGCTTTTAGAAGCAGAAACAGAAGCTATTACTATCTTTGGAAAATCTTGGGACTTACATGTAAAAGAAGCTTTAAAAGTTCCTTTAGAAGAAAATTTAGAAATGATTTTTCAAACTATATCTTATTTAAAGAAACATGTAAATGAAGTATTTTTTGATGCAGAGCATTTTTTCGATGGTTATAAGGAAAATAAAGAGTATGCATTAAAGGTTTTAGAAACCGCTTTCGAGGCAGGAGCAGATTGTTTAGTTTTGGCAGATACTAATGGAGGAACTCTTTGGTATGAATTTGAAGAAATTATTAAAGAGGTTTTAGAGCATTTTAAGAAAAAAAATTTAAAAGCAAATTTTGGGGTACATTGTCATAATGATAGTGATATGGCAACTGTTAATTCTTTAATTGCAGTTAAACATGGTTTTATTCAAGTTCAAGGAACTATAAATGGAATTGGGGAAAGATGTGGAAATGCAAACTTGTGTTCTATTATTCCTAATTTAGTTTTAAAAATGGGTATAGAGGCTATACCCAAAGAAAATTTGAAAAAACTTTATTATGTTTCGCGTTTAGTATCTGAACTTTCAAATCAACCCCATCCTCCAAATCTACCTTATGTAGGAGATAGAGCTTTTGCTCATAAAGCTGGAGTTCATGTATCTGCTATTCTTAAAAATCCAAGAACCTATGAACATATAGATCCTAGTTTAGTTGGAAATAAGCGTCAAATTACTGTCTCTGAGCTTTCTGGAAAAAGTAATATTATTAATAAAGCAAAAGAATTTGGAATAGAGCTTTCAAAAAATGATAAAAAAGTAAAAGATATTTTAGAAAAAATTAAAAATTTGGAATTTTACGGCTATCAATTTGAGGGAGCAGAGGCTAGCTTTGAGCTTCTTTTAAAAAATGAGCTTGGAATTTTAAATAAATTTTTTGAACTTGAAGGCTTTAGAGTAATTACTGAAAAAAGAAATGAAAACGAAGAAAGTTACTCGGAAGCTACCGTGAAAATAAAAGTTGGAGATGAATTTGAACATACTGCGGCCGAAGGAAAAGGACCTGTGGAAGCTTTAGATAAGGCATTGAGAAAGGCATTAGAAAAGTTTTTCCCATATATAAAAGAAGTAAAGCTAAAAGACTATAAAGTTAGAATTTTAAATGAACACCTTGGAACCAAAGCTTATCCAAGAGTACTTATAACTTCTTCAGATGGAAAGGAAACTTGGGGAACAGTTGGAGTTTCTCCAAATATAATAGAAGCTTCTTGGATTGCTCTTGCAGACAGCTTTAGGTATAAAATCTTAAAGGAAGAGGAAAAGAAAAAAAATAAAGCTTAAATTTTTAGGAGGCTTTTTTTATGAAACTTGTTATTTATGCCACTTTATGCGATCCAAATTGTGAAGAAAACCTTAAATATTTAAAGACTATATTAAAATATGCAGATATTTTAGAACTTGGAATTCCATTTTCAGATCCCTTAGCTGACGGGCCTACCATACAAAAGGCACATGTAAGAGCCTTGAAAGCAGGGGGCTCTTTGAAAAAATCTTTTAAGGTTGTAAAAATCTTAAAGGAAGAATTTAAAAATAAAGATATATATGTTATGACTTACTATAATCCGGTTTTTAAATATGGAGAAGAAAATTTCTTAAAAGATTTAAAAGAAGCTAATGGAAAAGGTTTTATAATCCCAGATTTACCAGCTGAAGAGGGAGAAAACATTTCAAAAAATGCAAAAGCTTTAAACTTAGATCCTGTATTCTTGGCAGCTCCAACTTCAGATGAAAAAAGAATTAAACTTATTTCTAAAGTAAGTGGAGATAATATCTACTATGTGTCTTTAACTGGAATTACAGGAGCACGAGATAAGCTTGACTTTGAAAATATAAAAAAACATTATTTAAAAGTTAAGGAAATTTCAAAAAAACATGTTTGGATAGGTTTTGGAATTTCAAAAAAAGAGCATGTTCAAGCTTTAAGCTTTGCGGATGCTATTGTGATTGGAAGTAAAGTAGTTTCCTTCATAGAGAAAAATGATTTAAAAGGTTTGGAAAAGTTTTTAAAGGAAATTAGAAGCGAGGTTGAAAAGATAAATGCTACATCATGTTAAAGGTAAAATTGTAGGGGTTGATGAAGGTTTACTTGTAATTGATATTCCCTTTATAGGATTTGAAATAAATGTTCCAAGTAGATATTTCAAAACTTTAAAAATTGGGGATGAAGTTTTTTTATATTTATATTTACATCTTTCTGAAAATAAAATGGAACTTTATGGATTTTTAACAAAAAAAGAAAAAGAAATTTTTCATAGACTTTTAAAAATTCCAAAGCTTGGACCTAAGCTTGCTCTAGCAATTTTATCTACATATACCCCAGAGGAAATCATAGAAATTATAGAACATGCTCAGATAGAAAAGCTTGTAAAAGTTCCCGGAATAGGTAGAAAAACTGCAGAAAGAATAATTTTTGAGCTAAAAAATGGTCTTTTACAGGAAAACCCTTTGATAAAAGAAGTTAAAAGACGTCTCATTTTACTTGGATATCCCGAAGAGCTTATAGAAAAAATAATTCCTATTCTTCGTCAAAAGCTATCTTTAGAAACTACAGTTGAAGAAGCTTTAAGAGAAGCTATTATGCTTATTGTAAACTACGGAGACGGAATTTAATTTTTTCTTGACATATAGCTAGGAAAAAATATATACTTAATATTTATTTTATCATTTAAATTTAATTTCTAAATTTGCTTTTAAAGTCTATTTAAAGTATTAGATATTAAGCAAAGCGCAAATAAGATTTAGGTAATATCAAGGCTTTAATACATAAAATTTGAGATTAAAAAAGGAGGATAATAATTGTTTGAAATACCACCCTTTGGAAGACCACCAAGAAGATGTGCTTTTTGTGGAAGAACAGAATTTGAGGTTGGAGCTTTAATTTCTTCTCCAAAAGGAGATGTTTATATATGCACTGATTGTGTAAAAAAGGCTTACCAAAAGTTACCCTTACTTAAATCCTCAAATACAAATAGAAACTTTTTACCATTTACCTTAGAGACCTTACCAAAGCCAAAGGAAATAAAAGCGTTCTTAGATCAGTATGTAATTGGTCAGGAGGAAGCAAAAAAGACTTTATCTGTTGCAGTTTATAATCACTATAAAAGAATTTTATCTAAATTGGAGGGAAAGCAAAAGGAAGATGATGTAGAACTTGAGAAAAGTAATATTTTACTTATAGGGCCTACTGGAAGTGGAAAAACACTTCTTGCAAGAAGTTTAGCAAAATTTTTACATGTTCCTTTTGCAATTGCAGATGCTACTACTTTAACTGAAGCCGGTTATGTTGGAGAAGATGTAGAAAATGTTCTTCTTAGACTTATTCAAGCTGCAGATGGGGATGTAGAAGCTGCTCAAATAGGAATAGTGTATATTGATGAGATAGATAAAAAGACAAGAAAAAGTGAAAATCCTTCTATTACCAGAGATGTTTCTGGAGAAGGAGTTCAGCAGGCACTTTTAAAAATTATAGAAGGAACTATCGCAAATGTACCTCCTCAAGGAGGAAGAAAGCATCCTCATCAACAGTTTATTCAAATAGATACAAGTGATATTTTGTTTATATGTGGTGGAGCTTTCGTAGGTCTTGAAAATATTATAAAAAAGCGTCTTGGAAAAAGTACTATAGGTTTTGGAGCTGAGGTAAAGAAAATAAAAGATGAAGATATCTTAAAATATGTAGAACCTGAAGATCTTGTAAAATATGGACTTATACCAGAGCTTGTTGGTAGGCTTCCTATTATAACAACCCTGCAAGCTCTAAAGGAAGATGATTTAGTAAGAGTATTGGTAGAACCAAAAAATGCTCTTGTAAAGCAATACAAAAAACTTTTTGAAATGGATGGAGTCGAGCTAGAATTTGAAGAAGATGCTTTAAGAGAAATTGCAAAGGAAGCTATGAGAAGAAAGACTGGAGCTAGAGGCTTAAGAGCAATTTTAGAAAAAATTATGAAAGATATTATGTTTGAAATTCCTGATAAAGCTAAAGATATTGAAAAGGTAATAATAACCAAAGAAACTATAAAAACCGGAAAACCTAAAATTATAGGAAGTAAAAAAGTAAAAGAAGAAATTGAAAATAAATAAAAGGGGGTCTATATGTTTTTAGGTGGAAATTGGAAAATGAATTTAACCCCAAAGGAAAGTGAACTTCTTGCAAAAGAGATTTTGGATTTATTTGAAGAATCTTTAAAGGAAAGAGAAGATATAAAAGTTTGCGTATTTCCAGAATTTACGGCTTTAGAAAGAGTTTCAAAAGTTTTAAATACATCAGATATATATTTAGGTGCTCAAAATGTAGCTTATGAAGATAAAGGAGCTTTTACTGGAGAGGTTTCCCCAAACTCTTTAATAGAACTTGGAGTTGAGTATGTAATTATAGGGCACTCTGAAAGAAGGCATATTTTTAAAGAGGATAATGAGCTTTTAAATAAAAGACTTTTAAAAGCTTTAGATAAAAATTTAAAAGTAGTTTATTGTGTTGGGGAAACTTTAGAAGAAAGAGAAAGCGGGAAAACTTTTGAGGTTATAGAAACTCAACTTAAAGAAGGTCTTAAAAATGCAAATATAAATAAAGATAATTTAATAATTGCATATGAACCGGTATGGGCTATAGGAACTGGAAAAGCAGCTACACCTGAGATGGCAAATGAAGTTCACAAGTTTATAAAAGATTTTTTAGGTAATGACTTTTTAGTAATTTATGGTGGAAGTGTAAAACCAAATAATGCAAAAAGTCTAATAGAACAAAAGTTTATAGATGGTTTTTTAGTAGGAGGAGCTTCTTTAAAAGCTAAAGATTTTTTTGAAATATATAACGCAATGAGGGAAAAGTAATTATGATAGATATAGCCGTTATACCCGTAGCTGGATTTGGAACAAGATTTTTACCTTTAACAAAATCTCAACCTAAGGAAATGATAGGTATTGTAGATAAACCTGTTATTCATTATATAGTGGAAGAAGCTGCAAAAAGTGGAATAAAAACCATAGTGTTTGTAACCGGAAGACATAAAAGGGCTATAGAAGATTATTTTGATGCTTCTCCTGAACTTGAGTATCACTTAGAAAAGCAAGGAAAATACAAGCTTTTAAAAATAGTAAGAGAAATTTCAAATATGATTGAGCCAATTTATGTTCGTCAAAAGGAAGCTAAAGGTTTAGGACATGCTATTTTAATGGCTAAAAAAGTTATTGGAAACCGACCTTTTGCAGTTCTTTTAGGAGATGAAATTATAGAAGGAAATCCCCCTCTTTTAAAAACTTTAATTAATAAATTTGAAACTTATAGAGCGCCTATTTTATCTACCTATGAAGTACCCTGGGAAAAGGTTAGTAGTTACGGAGTAATTTCTGGAAAACCTTTAGAAGAAGATAAAAATTTATATTTAGTAGAAGATTTAGTGGAAAAGCCTGCTATTAATGAGGCTCCTTCAAATTTGGCAATTATAGGAAGATATATTTTAACCCCAGAAATATTTAAATATTTAGAGATGATAAAGCCCGATAAAAAGGGAGAATATCAACTTACCGATGCTTTAAAACTTTTAAATAGAAAAGATAGTATTTATGCTTATAAATTTGAAGGCCTTAGATTTGATACAGGAAATAAACTTGAATACTTAAAAGCCACTTTGCACTTTGCTTCTAAACATCCCGAAATTGGAGAAGAATTTAAAAGCTATTTAAGGGAATTTTTAGAAAAAGAGAATCTTTAATTTTTCTTTTTGAGTTATTTAAAATGCTTAACTTAAGCTTTGAAAATATAAATTTAAAAAGTGATTTTGAAAAATTTCCTTTAGAAGATGTTTATAAAGCGCCTTTTATTGAACATCTAAAATTTGATTATATAAAAAAGTACAAGAATTTTGAGCACATAAAAGAAAATTTTGACAATTTTGTTATTGTAGGTATTGGGGGTTCTATCTTAGCTTCTCAAACCTTATACGAATTTAAATATTGTTATCAAAATGATTTTTCAGAAAAAAAATTTTACTTTTTAGATAATATTGATCCTATTAAAGTTTCTGAAATACTTTTAAATATTCCTTTTGGAAAAACCTTTTTTATATTTATTTCAAAATCTGGGAAAACTTTAGAAACGGTAAGTATTTTAAATCTAATTTTACTTGAACTTAAAGCAAGAGGCCTTACAGACTTTGGAAAAAGAATTTGTTTTATTGGCTCTCCAAATGGAGAATTTTTTAAACTTTCAAAAAAATTAAAAGCTTTATTTTTACCTATTCCAATAAATCTTCCTGGAAGATACTCTATCTTTTCCCATGCCCATCTTTTTAATGCATTTTTAATGGATTTAAATTTGGAAGAATTTTTATATTCTGCTATAGATAGCTTAGATAAAGATTTTTTGGAAAAAGCTTATTTAAGTGCTCTTTTTAAATATCAAACTTATTTAGAAGGAAAAAATATTCAAGTTCTTTTAGCCTACTCCTCTCTTTTAGAAAAATTTTTAGCTTGGTATGTTCAATTATCTTCTGAAAGTTTAGGAAAAGAAAAAAAGGGTTTTACTCCTTTAAAATGTATTGGAACTATAGATCAACATTCTATTTTACAACTTTTTTTAGCAGGACCTTCCGATAAAGCTTTTCAATTTTTAACTGTAGAAAAATTCCCAAAAGATTTTAAATTTAAAAAAAATAAGAAAACTTATATTTATAATCTTAGGGGCCTTAAGCTTTCAGAAATTTTCCAAGCCGAAGCAAAAAAAACATATCTTGCTTTAAAGCAAAACAAGCATCCTTTAAGTCTTTTAAAAATAAAAAGTTTAAATGAAAGCTCTTTGGCAAAACTCTTTTTATTTTATATGATAGAAATTTTTTATCTTTCTAAATTTTTAAAAGTTAATCCTTTTGATCAACCTGAAGTAGATAAAAGTAAAAAGCTTATATTAAATTTTCTAAAGTTGTGAACTTAAATTTAGAAAAATTATAAGTCAAAAAGGAAAATTGCAAGATAAGGAAGGTAAAGAGAAAATTGTATCATTAAGAAAAATAAGTAGGGCAGCAAAGCCCTACTTATCTATTTTCCAAAAACTTCATCTATAAGAGCCTTTGCCAGCTTTTCTAAGTCAATAGAATAAGTACCGTTTTTTATAGCGTCTGTAATTTGCTTTAAGCGCTTTTCATAATCCTCATCTTCTATTTTATAGTCCAAAGATAACTCAAGTTTATAGTTTTCCTCTATATTTTGAGTATTTTTCTTTTTGTTATCTCTAACTTTATTATTCTCAAAAAATATAGGATTTATTCCAAAACCTTCTATCTTCATTTTTTTACTCCCTTTAGAGTTTTGGATATCTAACTTAATATATCGTAAAAACACATTATTTTTTTATATATTTTTAAACCTTAGTTATAGCTCCTTTAGAAGCAGAAGTTACAAGTTTTGCAAATTTTCTTAAAAACTTTAATGTAATATGTTTCTCTTTTAAAAGTTTGTCAAGTCTTTTTTCTAAAAGTTGTTTAACTTTTTCATTTTTTAAGTTTAATCTATACCCATCTAAATATTCATCTTTAAATTCATCTATACCTAAAAACCCTTTAAATCTTTCTTTTATAGTTTCCTTATCTAAATGTGCTTCTAGTTTTCTATTATCTACATCAATTTCAATAATATCATTATCCTTTAAAATTGCTATAAGACCACCTTCTGCAGCTTCTGGAGATACATGTCCTATACAAGGACCATGAGTACCTCCAGAAAAACGACCATCTGTAATTAAAGCAACTTTTTCTCCTAAACCCATCCCCATAATAGCCGCTGTAACTGCAAGCATTTCTCTCATACCGGGACCACCTTTTGGCCCTTCATATCTAATTACTATTACAATAGGACCTTCTTTTTCTAAATCTTCTATAATTTTTTTGTTAATGACATAATCATAAGCCTCTTCTTCGCTATTAAATACTCTAGCCTTTCCTTTAAACTTAAACATTTTTTTAGATAAAGCTCCATGTTTGATTACAGCACCTTCGGGAGCTAAATTTCCATATAAAATTGCAAGTCCACCTTCTTTCATATAAGGATTATCTAAAGGACGGATAACATCTTCATCGTAAACTTTTCCACTTTCCGCAATTTCTTTTATAGTTTTTCCAGAAACAGTAATATTATCTTTAAGTAAATCTTTTAATCTATTTAAAACTCCTGGAATTCCACCGGCTCTATGTAAATCTTCCATTAAATATTTTCCACCTGGACGAATGGAGGTTATTTTGGAAACTTTTCTTGAAATTTCATCAAAAAGCTTAATATCAAAATCTTCTATTCCAGCTTCTAAAGCTAAAGCTGTTAAATGTAAAACTGTATTTGTAGAACCCCCTAAAGCTACATCTACTAAAATTGCGTTTTCTATAGCATTTTTATTTATTATTTTTCTTGCAGTTATATTGTTTTTTACAAGCTCAACTATTTTTTTTCCACTTTCTTTTGCAATTCTTTTTTTCTCAGCTGAAAATGGAAAAGAGGTTGCGGCAAATGGTAAAGAAATCCCCATAGCTTCACAAAGACAAGCCATAGTATTTGCCGTAAATAATCCTTGACAAGAACCTGAAGTTGGACAAGCCCTTACTTCATATTCCTTTAAAGTCTCTAAATCCAATTTTCCAAGTTTATATTTTCCAAGAGCTTCAAAAGTATGAGTAACTAGATCTAACCTTTCTTTTCCAAGTTGACCTGCCATCATAGGTCCAGCTGTAACTACTATAGCTGGTATATCAAGTCTAACGGCTCCAATAAGCATTCCAGGAGTAATTTTGTCACAAGCTGTTAAGAGAACAACTCCATCTAAACCTTGGGCTACTACTACATCTTCAATTGCATCTGCTATAAGTTCTCTTAAAGGTAAAGAACATTTCATACCTTCATGTCCCATAGCAATTCCATCACAAATAGCAGGTACGCTAACTTTTAAAGGAACTCCTCCAGCTTCTGCAACTCCAAGTTCTATAAATCTTTCTAAAGCTTGCATATCACAGTGTCCAGGTACCAAATCTGTATAAGAAGAAATTATTCCAATTAATGGTTTATTAAAATCTTCCGGAGAAAGTCCAGTTGCGCAATATAAAGCTCTTGCAGGCAATCTTTCTATACTTCCAACTACTTTTCTACTTCTCATAATAAGCCTCCCTCATTTAGTTTTCTTTTTTGGTATTAGTTTGCAAATCTAACATAGCATTCAAAGCTTTTTTTGTTTAATTTTTTTTAGTTAATACCTTTTTTAAATAATCCCTTAACTTATAAGCAAGCTGATAGATATTTCCGGCCCCAACGGTTATATAAACGCTATTTGAAAAAATAGGAATATTTCTTATATTTTCTGGGTCTTTTAGATAATCTATAACTTTTAGATTTAAATCTTTGGCAAGTTTAAAAATATCAACTTTATATATATTTTCTTCTCCCGCTGGAAAGATAGGAGTTAAAAATATATTTATTTCATTTTTATATTTTTTTAAAACTTTTTTAAATTCCTCATAAAGTTTGTAAAAGCGAGAGTACCTATGAGGTTGAAAAATTAAAATTATATTTTTATTAGGATATTTTTCTTTTAAAGCTAAAATTACAGCTTCAAGTTCCTTTGGATGATGAGCATAGTCATCTAAAATAAAAATATTTCTTTCTAAATCTTTATAGATTACTTCTAAACGTCTTTTTGCATTTTGAAAAGTTTCCAGAGCCTCTTTTATAACTTTTTTAGAAATTTTATTTTCTAAAGCGCATGCTATAGCTAAGGAAGCATTTATTAAATTATGCTCTCCAGAAAGAGTTGGGAAAAACTCTAAAATTTTTTTATTATTTTTATAAATAGACACTAAGTTATTTTTATCTTTTTCGTAACTTATAACATAATCCAGATATTTTAGCTTTTTAAAAAAAGATTCATTTTCCTTATAGTCCCTGTAAGAAGTAATATAAACAAATTTTCTTTTTATGTTTTTTAAAAAGTTTTTATTTAAAAAAGAATTTTTTAAAGATAAAAAGATCTTACCATTTGTATTTGTTTTTCTTATTACTTTTAAAAAGCTATTTTTTATATCGTTCTCATTTTTATAAAAATCCAAGTGATCTTTATCTATATTAGTTATTAATAAAAAATAAGGGGAATATTTTAAAAAGGATTTATCGCTTTCATCAATTTCAGAAATAATTATATTTTTGTTTTTATCAAGTTTTGCATTTTTATAATTTAAAAAAGGAACAAGACCTCCTATATATGTACTAAAATTTCTATTTGCTTTAAAAAAGATATAGCTAATTAAACTTGTTGTAGTGGTTTTTCCATGGGTACCTGTTATTAAAATATTTTTTTTATGTAGATTAATAATGTCATTTAAAGCGTCACTTCGATGTAAGATTTCTATGTTTTTTCTTTTTGCTTCTTTAAGTTCTATATGATCTTTTTTTATTGCTGTAGAGTAAACTAGAAAATCTATATCTTTTTTTATATTTTCTTTTTTATGAGGAAAAAAAATTTCTATACCTTCCTTTTCTAAAAAATTACAAATTTCGTTTTTTTCTTTTGTACTTCCGGAAACTTTATGACCTAAACCTTTAAGTAAGATAGCTAAAGCGGACATTCCAATGCCACTTATACCTACTAAGTGGTACTTCATTAAAAAAACCTCTTATTAAGAAAGAGATTTAGATTTAGAAATCCAAAGAATAATTAGAATTTGTCCAGGTTTTAGACGGGTATTTTTAAGATGGTTAACTTTCATTAGATATTTTGTGCTAACTCCAAACTTTCTAGAAATTTTCCATAAGCTATCTCCTTTTTTTACTTTATAAAGAAGCAGAATATTTGAATTTCCTTTTTTTATTATGCCATCTGAAGGTAAAACATTTTTTATATCTTTAGAAAGATAAATTGTTGAACCTGCTGGAACAACACCTTTAACATAGGCTGCATTATAAATTAAAAGTTTAGAGTAAGGAACTTTAAAAAGCTTGGATAAATCCCTTAGAGTTGTTCGAATTTTTATTTCATATCTAGTATCTGGAACGTTTTGAAATTTTTTGGGAAGATTTATTCCGTAAAGATGAGCATATTTTATTAAAGTTAAAACAGCATAAAACTCAGGAACGTACTCTTGAGTCTCTAAAGGCAATCTATTTAAAGCCCAAACAGTTTTTTCATAGGAAACTTTTTTTAATTGACGTTTTATAGTAGCGGGTCCCGAGTTATAAGCTGCAATAGCTAAATCCCAGTCTCCAAATATATTATAAAGATATTTTAAATATTTACATGCCGCTTTAGTAGATTTAACAATATCATATCTTTCATCATAATATCTTTTTACTTTTAAACCTAAATATCTTGCTGTAGTTGGCATAAGTTGCCAAAGGCCCGCAGCTCCAGCAAAAGATCGAGCTCTAACTCTAAATTTACTTTCTACAATGGGCAAAAAAGCAATTTCATCTGGAAGCCCATTTTGACGAACAATTTTTAAAATAGTTTTAAAATAAGGTTGAGCCCGCCTTAGGGAAGAAATAATTTCCTGAGGATGTTTTTGATAGTAACTTATAAAAAATCTAACCTCAGGTCTTGAGTAGGGAATAGGCAAGCTCCAATTTATTTTTATATTACTATCCTTTCCATTATAGCTATATGTAACTTTTTTTAAGGAAACTTTATTTGTGTTAGTAGCTTTTTTCTTTTTTATATGTAAGTTGGAAGAAAATAAATCAAAAGATAGCTTTTCTAAAAATAATGTATCTTTTTTGTAAGCTTCCTCCACATTTAAAGGTTTGGAAAAAGAAAAAGATAGAAAACTAAAAAGTGAAAGAAAAAATGTAAAAATTTTACGCATTTTTCAAAGTTTCCTCCGGAAAATCGGCGTTTGTATAAACTTCTTGAACATCATCATGGTCATCAAGAGCATTTAAAAGTTTTAGGACTTTTTCTGCTGTTTCTCCGCTAACTTTTACAGTATTTTGAGGAATTAAATCTACTTTTGCCTCAGTGTATTTAATTCCTTTTTCCTCCAAAGCTTTTTTTACGTCTTCTAAAGCTTCTGGTTCAGTGTAAACAATAAAGTTACCTTCTTCAGACTTTAAATCTTCAGCTCCAGCTTCTAGTACAATTTCTAAAACTTCATCTTCGTTTAAACCTTCACTTGGAATAACAATAACTCCTTTTTTATCAAACATCCAAGATACACATCCAGAAGTTCCTAAATTTCCTCCATGTTTAGAGAAAATGTGTCTAATTTCAGACGCAGTTCTATTTCTATTATCTGTAATACAATTTACAATAACCGCAACTCCACCTGGACCATAACCTTCATAAGTAATTTCCTCAAAATTTTCAGAAGCAATTTCTCCAGTACCTTTTTTTATTGCAGTTTCAATTCTATCTTTTGGCATGTTAAATCTTCTAGCTCTTTCTATAGCCATACGCAAACGAGGATTTTTTTCCGGATCTCCACCTCCTAAACGAGCCGCTACCATTATTTCTCTAGCAAGTTTAGAAAAGATTCTTCCTCTTTTAGCATCTTGCGCAGCTTTTCTATGTCTAATATTTGCCCATTTTGAGTGTCCAGCCATGAAAAAGCCTCCTTAAGTAATTTTTCTAGCTTTTCTAAAATATTTTGATTAATTTCTTGATTTGTATGAAGAATAGCTCCTAAATCTTTATTTATTTTAATTTTGTAAGTAAAAAAATATACTTTTTTCCGATTTCCAAATCCCCAAATATATTGCCAACGTTTTAAAGTTATTTTAGATATTTCAAAGTAATAATCCTTTATGTTGGTGTTTAAATACTTAAATACTTTTTCTAACAAAATATCTCCAAAAGAGTTTTGCTATATTTTAACAAATCGCTAAGCGTCTAAAAATCCATCAATTAAAGTTAAGTAAATAGTTTTATTTTCTTTATCTATTTTTTTTACAAATTCATTTCTAAAGGGAACTAAAATTTCCTTTTTATCTTTTGTTTCTATAACTAGAATATCGCTAGAAGGTTGAAACATTATATCTTTTAAATATCCAATTTCTCCTTTATTTTCATCTATACATTTAAAGCCTATAAGCTCATCTACATAAAATTCATTTTCTTCAAGATTAGCTGCTTTATCTTTTTCTATCCAAAGTTCATAATTTCTAAGTTCTTCAGCTTGATTTCTATCGTTTATTTCTTGAAATTTAAAAATATATTCATTTTTATGAGGTTTAATATATTCTGGGGTTAAAGAAATTTTCTTTGATCCTTTATAAAATTCAAG
>Ga0256838_1000557_pt1 | contig 21860 bp, 20 predicted proteins | sample 4571419metaG_FD_185978 | JGI IMG/M metagenome (GOLD analysis project Ga0256838, IMG submission 185978) | Hydrothermal vent microbial communities from Guaymas Basin, Mexico - 4571-419 | ecosystem: Environmental > Aquatic > Marine > Hydrothermal vents | place: Mexico: Guaymas Basin | collected...
CAGCGTGAACATGACCTCGTTCTCAGCGGTTCTCTCGTACGATACGTTCTTTAGAACGGGGGGTGCCGAAACAGTGTACGTCACGTTGCCCTCCCCGACCACCCTCTCCCCGTAGGTCAGCTTCAGGAGGGCGGTGATGCTTCCCGAGACGTTCGTGGGGAGGGAGACCTCGAGGACGGTCGTTCCTCCGACGACCCTCACCGGCTCGGTGCTTCTCGAAACAATCTCTCCTTCCCTGTAGGCCTCAACGGTCAGGTTCAGGTCAATTACCCTCTCGGAAAGGAGGGTCAGGTAGGCGGTGTTCTCCTCGTTGATACCAACCTCGTCGGACTTTAGGGACACGCCGACGAGCGTTACCCCGAACTTGACCTGGAAATCCTTGGAGTAAGTGTACTCTCCGCCCGAATACCGAATCCTGTAGTTCACCCGGTAAGAACCCTCGGGGAGGTCGTATCCCACGGGTATCTCAAACCTGACGAGATTATCGCCGGGAACCAGGGTGAGGTTCCTTTCCTCGGAGAAATAGGCCTTCCCGTCCATTACGAAGGAGACGCTCCCCACTGCGGAGACGTTCCTGTGGCCTATGTTGGAAACGTGGGAGAAGACGACGATCTTTTCCCCGTTGAGGGCGTAGGAGGAGCCGGGCCTGTTCTGGACGTAGGCCTCAGCAACCCCGAACTCCAGGGGCTCGGCTATGACGTGAACGGGAATCCTCGCAAAGAGAATGTACATCGAACCGTCGGGTGTGAAGGCCAGAAACCTCATGTAGAGCGTGTACGTTCCGCCGGACACGTTCGAGGGGCAGGTGATGTTGTAGGAGAACGAATACCTTCCCTTAGGCTTCCAATCCGTGAAGACGTGGGGGGAGATGTTGAACTCGAAGCCCGGAACCTCGTTTCCCTCGGAGTCCTCAACCCAGAAGCGCTGGTAGCTCACGACCTTGTACGTGAAGCCCCCACCGTTCGTGAGCCACACGGTTCCGGAGCTGTAATCACCGCGCAGAACCGTTATTTCATCACTCGTTTCCAGCTGGCCAAACTGGCCCAAAGCCCGCGGGAGCACCGAGATGACCAGCAGTAGCAGGATAAAAACCATCACCGCTTTCCGCATTCTTCCCACCACCGCTAATTGTACTTTTTTCAATATAAACCCTACCCTCCATAGAACAGTATTAGGACCCCAACCATCACCAGGCCAACGAAGAATGCCATGGAGAGCCGGTAGAGGACGTTGCCGGAAACGTGGGGCCGGATTACCAGCCCGAGGATGGTGAGCATGAGCCCGTAGAGGATCGCGAAGATTCCCAAAGCCACGTTCACGGGCACTCCGGCTATCATGAGAACCCCCAGGACCGCACCGGCCAGAACCGTTACGTGGGGGACGGTGAAAATCAGGTAGTCCTTCAGCACCTTGGTTTCCTCGTCCATAGGCATCACTCCGCTATGAACGCGTAGGTTGTCGTCGTCGGGAGGGCCCTCCTTATCTTCGGGAGGAGGTACCTCGGATACAGCCCCTCGCCCTTCTCCTCAAGGATGTCGTAGGTTCCGAGGATTTTATCGATGACCTTGACCTCAACCCTTCCACGAACCCTGAAGTGGCCCCTGTAAACGGTGCTTATCTCGAGGACTATGGGAACCTTGAGGCGCTCGGCCTCACCCTCATCGAGGAGGCTCGCCAGATATTCAAGCTCGGAGCGCTTGAAGTAGTGGTAGCTCCCGTCACGGAGCCTGACCTTCGGCTCGTCTTCCTCCAACAGGCTGGAGAGCGTTGGACGGAAGGCCGGAAGGTGAAGGTTAACCCTAGCCACTTCCCTGTTCAGAATGTCCTCCGCGGTTGGCATGTTGATGCCTACGGTTCGAGCACAAAAAGCTTTGTTTAACATTAAAATGTCGAAGAAAGAAAGTTTCGACATTTTTTTCAACAGGAGTTTGTCTATCCCCCAAAGGCGCCGGTTCCCCATTGTCACAACGACAAAATTTTATCAGAAAGGCTTTTATCAAGCTATTCGTTCAAAAATTAGTCGTAAAACTGAACGTTCAATCAATTTAAGGTGATAAATGTGAACGAACTAAAAGCCGTCGCAATGGAAGGAACCGCCAGCCCGAAGCCGAGGTTCCTCCAGCTGATTTTCGTCGACATCAACGGGGTTCCAAAGGGCATGGAGATACCCATCGAGAGGTACGAGGAGGCCGTTGAAGAGGGCATAGCCTTCGACGGCTCATCCATACCGGGCTTCCAGGGAATAGAGGACAGCGACCTGGTGTTCAAGGCGGACCCCGGCACTTACGCCGAGGTCCCCTGGGAGGGGATAGCGAGGGTCTACGGGTACGTGTACAAGGACGGAAAGCCCTACGGGGTGGATCCCAGGGGCGTGCTCAGGGAGGCTCTCGAGAGGCTCGAGGGGGAGGGCTTCAGGGCGTACGTAGGGCCAGAGCCAGAGTTCTACCTCCTCAAGAAAAACGGAACCTGGGAGCTTCAGCTTCCCGATTCAGGGGGCTACTTCGACCTGGTTACGCTCGACAGGGCAAGAGACGTGAGGAGGGAGATAGCCCTCTACATGCCCTACCTCGGGCTGAAGCCGGAGGTTCTCCACCACGAGGTTGGGAAAGCCCAGCACGAGATAAACTTCCGCTACGGTGAAGCGCTCAGAACCGCGGACAACATAGTCAGCTTCAAGTACGTGGTCAGGGCCGTCGCCGAGATGCACGGTTTACACGCGACCTTCATGCCGAAGCCCCTCTACGGCTTTCCCGGAAACGGCATGCACCTTCACATAAGCCTGTGGAAGGACGGAGAGAACGCCTTCACCGGCGAAGGGGGTCTGAGCGAGACTGCACTCCACTTCCTCGGTGGCCTACTCGCCCATGCAAAGGCCCTCGCGGCAATAACCAACCCCACGGTGAACAGCTACAAGCGTCTCGTTCCCGGTTACGAGGCGCCGGTTTACATCAGCTGGGGCTACAGGAACAGGAGCGCGCTGATAAGGGTTCCTGCATTCACAGGGAACGGGGCGCGCATAGAGTACCGCTGCCCCGACCCAAGCGCGAACCCCTACCTGGCCTTCGCGGCCGTCCTTCTGGCCGGCTTCGACGGGATAAAGAGGAAGCTGGAACCGGACGCGTACGTCGAGACCAACGTCTACGAGATGAGCGAAGGGGAAAGGGACAAAGCGGGCATCGAAACCCTGCCTGGGAACCTCGGGGAAGCCCTTGAGGAGCTGAAGAGGGACAAGGTCGTCAGAGCCGCCCTCGGTGGAGCCCACAGGAACTTCATCGAGTACAAGGAGGGGGAGTGGGAGGCCTACTTGGAGTACCTTGAATCCCGGGGTTTGCCCGAGAACACGAAAAAGGTAACCGAGTGGGAGCTGGAGAGGTACTTCCACGTCTAATGGGCCTCCTCGGGTTTTTCTTTCTCACCGGCGTGCACAATAACCGAGCCCCCTATTATGAGGACCGCGCCGGCCAGCTGTTTGGCGCTCAGGGTCTCCCCGAACAGGAGAAACGCCAGGACTATCGCGACGACCGGCTCAACGGTGGCTATTATGCTCGCCCTGCTCACCTCTATTTCCTTCAGCGCGTGGTTGTAAAGGATGTATCCGAGGAACGTCGGGAAAAACGCCAGGGCGAAGAGATACGGAACGGCCCCCGCGGGAACGCTGAAGTCCGTGAAGGGGAGCAGGAAAAACAGGCCGAAGAGGAGGGTGTAGAAGAGGGCTTTCTCCGGCTCCTCCTCCCTGACAGCGAACTTCGCGAGGACGCCGTAGAGGGCGTAGGTAAGGCCCGTCAGCAGGCCAAAGACGAGTGCCTTGGTGGAGAAGTCGTTCCCGGCACCGTTGACGAGAACCACACCCACCATGACGAGGAAGAGCGCCAGGAGCTTCTCGGGGGTGAGCTTCTCCTTGAACACAACCCTCCCCAAGATTATCGAGTAAACGGGAGCAGTGTAGAGGAGCAAAACGGCGAAGGAAACAGATGATATCGTCACGGTGTAGAAGTAGAGGGTGTAAAACAGGAATATGCTGAAGAAGCCGTAGAGGGCATAGAACTTGAGCCTGGAGCGGTCCAGTGAGAAGGTGATGCCCCTGAACTTGAGGTAGGCCGTCAGGAGGAGAACCGCGAAGAGAACGCGGTAGAAGACCATGGTGAACGTGCTCAGCCCGAAGCCGTCGAGGTACTTCGCGAATACCCCAAGGGTTCCCCACATACTCGCGGCTAGAAAAACGAGAAGGTATCCTCGCTTCATGCGCTCACCTCAGAAAACGGGCCCGAGTGGGAGGCGCCTCTTGTGCTCGCTGGATTTCACGAGTCCCTCGACGTACTCGACCCTCTCGGCGCTTATTCCAAGCTCCCTCGCTATTTCATCCTTCTCCATTCCAAGGTCAACCATGCGCCAGAGTATCTCGTCGAGCAGGCGGTAGCTTATCCCGAGCTCGTCCTCGTCGGTCTGCCCCTCCCAGAGGCCGGCGGAGGGCTTCTTCTCGATTATCCTCTCCGGGACCCCGAGGAGCTTCGCGATCTCCCAGACCTCGGTCTTGTAGAGGTTTATCAGCGGAGCGTAGTCGCTGGCACCGTCGCCCCATTTCGTGAAGTAGCCGGTGAGGAACTCGCTCCTGTTGCTGGTTCCGAGGACAAGGTAGTTCCTCGCGTTGGCGTGGGCATACAGCAGAACCATCCTCGTCCTGGACATGACGTTCCCCCTGCTCCTGGTGTCGAGTCCCCCAACTGCCCTCTCGAACTCGTCCACAATGGGCTTTATGTTGACCACCTTACAGTCAATCCCGAGGCTCTCGCAGACGAGCCTGGCGTCGTCGAGGTCGCGGTTCTCGTAGTAGGGCATTATCAGGCCCAGAACCTTCTCCTTCCCGAGGGCCCTCGCGGCGAGGTATGCAACGGTGGCGCTGTCTATTCCCCCGCTTATTCCGACGACGACGCCATCCGCACCCGCCTCGCTGACCTTCTCACGGATGAACGAGGTTATCCTCTCAACGGCGGCACCGTAATCGAGCTCCCTCATTTCTTACCCTCCTTAACGTCCCTGAGGAGCTGGGTGTATCCCAGGAAAGACATCACGATGCCGACCAGCATCAGGACAAAAGCCCCCACCGAGTACATGGCGTAGGGGTAGTCGATGGCCGTGGCATCGTAGGTGTAGTTTACCTCACCATTAAAAACGTATATCACGGGGCGCATCTCGGGATGAAGGGTCACGGAATCGTTGATGAGAGTGTAGTTGTACATCTCGCTTCCCTGGAGGAGGGAAAAAGTCGCGTTGGTAGAGGAGAGGGTTAGCGTCCTGTTGTGGTACAGGTACTCCATCTCGAATTTGTCATCTCCGATGTAGTTCATTCCCTCTCCGAGGGTCCCGGAGGAGGAATAGGACTTGTCAACACGGTAGAAGCCCGCCGCGGATATGAGCAGGGCCAAAAAGAGCATTATTATGCCCGCCCTCAGTAGGGGGTAGCTCATGGCATCCCGGAGTGTTCCCATTGCCATCACCCAAACGGAGAAAGAAAAGAGAGGTCAGTACTTGCCGACGAGGTGGCACTCGGCGAAGTGGTTGTGCTCGTACTCGACGAGCTGCGGGTGCTTGGCGTCGCAGAGTCCCTTCTGGGCGTAGATGCACCTCGGGTGGAAGCGGCATCCGGGCGGTATGTCGACGGCGTTGGGAACCTCACCCTTGATCGGGAGCTCCTTGATGACGTTCCTGCGCTCCGGCTTGGGCTCCGGAACGGCCGCGAGCAGTGCCCTGGTGTACGGGTGGAGCGGGTTGTCGATGACCTTCTCGACCGGGCCCATCTCGACTATCCTTCCGAGGTACATGACCGCCATCCAGTCGGCGAAGTACCTCGCGGTGGACATGTCGTGGGTGATGTAGAGGTAGGTGACGCCCATCTTCTCCTTGAGCTCCTTCATCAGCTCGAGGATCTCGGCACGGATTGACACGTCGAGCATCGACACCGGCTCGTCGGCGACGATGAAGGTCGGGTTGAGGATGAGGGCCCTGGCTATAGCGACACGCTGCCTCTGACCACCGGAGAGCATGTGCGGGAACCTGCCGACGTAGTCCTCCGGCGGGGTTATCTTGACCATCTCGAGGGCCTTGTAGATGAGCTCCTCGCGCTCGGCCTTGGTCTCACCGATGCCGTGGATGAGGAGGGGCTCCTCGAGGATGTCGAATATCCTGAACCTCGGGTTCATCGAACTGAACGGGTCCTGGAATATCATCTGCACGTGCCTGCGGTAGTCGAGTATCTCCTCCTTGGTCTTGATGTAGGTGACGTCCTTACCCTCGAGGTATATCTTACCGTCTGTCGGCTCGAGGAGCTTGACGATGAGCTTTCCTGTGGTGGACTTACCACAGCCGCTCTCACCGACGAGGGCGAAGACCTGCTGCTTGTATATCTCGAAGCTGATGCCGTCAACCGCGTGGACCTTCTTCTGGGGAGCGCCCTTGATGGTGTCGATGAAGCCCCTCTTGATCGGGAAGTACTTCTTAAGGTTCTCAACTTTAAGTATTGGCTCGGCCATTTCTCACACCTCACAGCAGCCAGCATGCGGCGTAGTGGTCCTTATCAACTTCCTTCAGCTCGGGTTCCTGCTCCTTACAAACCTGCATGACGTACGGGCACCTCGGGTTGAAGCGGCATCCCTTCGGCGGGTTGATGAGGTTGGGCGGCTGTCCCGGGATGAACTCGAGCCTCTCGATGTCCTCGTGGAGCCTCGGTATGGCAGAGAGGAGCTTCTGGGTGTACGGGTGGGCCGGCTCGTAGTAGATCTTCTCGCTGTCGCCTATCTCGACTATCTTACCTGCGTACATGATGGCAACGCGGTCGCTGATCTCGGCCAGGATGCTGAGGTCGTGGGTGATGAATATCATCGACAGGCCGAGCTCCTTCTTGAGCTTCTTGAGGAGGTTGATGATCTGGGCTTGGACAACGACGTCAAGGGCAGTGGTGGGCTCGTCGGCTATGACGACGTCCGGCTCAAGGAGGAGCGCGGTCGCTATGATGACACGCTGCTTCATACCACCCGAAAGCTCGTGCGGGTAGCGGTAGACTATCTCCGGATCGAGACCGACGAGCTCGAGGTACTTCTGGGCCCTGTCAATGGCCTCCTCCTTGCTCATTCCCTTGTGGAGCATGAGAGGTTCAGTCATCTGGTAGCCGACGGTGTAAACCGGGTTGAGGGCGTTCATAGCACCCTGGAATATCATCGAAATCTTCTGCCAGCGAACCTCCTTCCTGAGGACGTCCTCGGGGAGGCCGACTATCTCCCTTCCATCGATCTTGATGCTTCCACTGACTATCTTGCCAGGCGGGGTCGGCATGCCCATAAGGGTAAAACCAAGGGAGGACTTGCCGCATCCGCTCTCTCCGGCAAGTCCCAACACTTCACCCTTCTTGAGGTTGAAGGTGATGTTGTCGACGGCCTTGACGACACCCTTGTTGGTGAAGTAATACATCTTGAGGTCTTTAACTTCGAGTACGTTCTTGACCATTGGTACCACCTCACAGCCTCCTGAGCCTCGGGTTGAGTATCTTATCGAGGGCCGTACCGATAAGGACGAAGGTAAGGCCAACGACGGCTATACCAAGCCCGGGCGGGAGGACCCACCACCAGTAGCCCTTGGTCGTCGCTGACTGCGCCTGTGCTGCATGAAGTATCTGGCCCCAGGTGACGGCACTTGGGTCACCGATACCGAGGAAGCTCAGGGAGGCCTCGGAGATAACCGCACCCGGAACGCTGAGGGCTATGACTGCGAAGGCATACGGCAGTAGCTGCGGGAGGATGTGCTTGAAGATTATCCTCCCATTGCCCGCACCAAGGGCCCTAGCGGCCTCGATGTACGTCTGCTCCTTGATCTGGAGGGCCATACTTCTCGCAATCCTAGCTGTTCCCATCCATCCGAAGATGACCAACAGCACCACTATGAACCACAGGGTGACGTGTCCGAGGGTTGCGCCTATGAGGATGAGTATCGGAAGGCTCGGTATTGAGGCGAATATCTCGTTGATACGCATCATGAACTCGTCGACATTTCCTCCGAGGTAGGCACTGGTGACTCCGTAGACGAGACCGATCACCGTGCTGAAGATGGAGACAAGTATGCCTATGGTGAGGGAGACCCTGCTTCCCCAGATGATTCCTGCCCAGAGATCCCTCCCGAGGTAGTCGGTACCCATGGTCCCGTAGCTCCTTCCAAGGAAGGTCATCTTTATGTTGTTGTAGTCTACCTGGTTGTACTTGGGAGCGGGGTTCTTAACCTCGAGTATGAGCTTGTAGTTGCCCCAGAGGGGCTCGGGGTTCTCTATGATCTTCTCAGTATCCATTCCCGGCTCGACCTTGGCAAACATCGGCGCGACCATATCGCTGATGAGTATGGTCTCCAGGGGAACCTCGAAGGGCGTTATCTCCCTTCCCTCGGTGACGTTCACCATCCAGATGTAGACATTGGTCGAGATTGTGCTGTCCCTTCCAATGGAGATTGTGGTGCTTGAGCTGAGCTGCTTGTTCTTGAGGAGCGGGATCTTTTTTCCATCGGGCCTCAGGAGGTAGATATCCATGGTCGGGGCCTGGGACGGCGCGTTCAGCGTTACGTTAATCCCCTTAATGATTATGCCCTGGGGCCCATAGTAGTAACCCTCCGGGAAGGTATAATCCGCCTCGATGACGGTGTCAGTATCTGATGGATGGCTTATTTTGAGGTTGTCCACGTAGTAGACCTGCTGGGAGACGAGCTTCTGGGAGGTGAACATGTTGTACCACGTTGGGGGAACGTTCTTAGGGTTGTCCTCCCAGTAGGCGGAGCTCCTCCACTTATCGGGGAGGTCCGGCATCGTGGTGTACGGAGCAGTAAGTGCAACTAAGACGAGGAGGATGAGGAGAATGACACCGGCTATGCCGGTCTTCTCTCTCTTAAACTCTTCAAGGAACTCCTTAAACCCTTCTTTGATGTCGACCCATCTCATCGTGAATCACCTCACATCTTGGCGGAAGCACCGACCTTAACACGCGGGTCGAGGAATCCGTATATCATGTCCGCTAGGACAACTCCCGCAAGGTAGAGTACTGTGGAGAAGTACGTGAGTCCTATGAGGAGGTTGGTCTCGTTCTGCTGGAGGGCGACCCAGTAGAGCCTGCCCATTCCAGGATAGTTGAAGACTAGCTCACTGATGATTGCACCTCCGAGCGAACCCAAGAGGGCGAAGATGATCATGGTAACTATTGGCGGGGCAGCGGCACGGAGGGCGTGACCGTAGATGATCTTGTGCTCCGGGACACCCTTGGCCCTGGCGGCCATGATGAAGTCCTCCTGGAGAGTACCGATCATGATGTTCCTAGTCGTCCAGGCCCAGCCACCGAAGACGACGAAGACGTAGGTGAGGACCGGAAGGGTGAGCTTGTAGATAACGTCCTTAACGTGCGCCCAACCGGTGAGCTGCGGGTCGAACATCGAGCTCAGCGGGAACCAGCCGAGCTTGAAGGCGAATATAAGCAGGAACATCATTCCGGTCCACCACATCGGCAGGCTGTAGGTGAGGAGGGCGAATATTGAGAGAGCCCTGTCAAAAACGCTACCGGCATGTCTCGCCGCCCTGACTCCAAGGAAAATACCCAAGATGATAACGATTATCGTGGCGGTCGTGAAAAGCAGTATGCTTCTCGGAACCGCAACCTTAATGATGTCAGCGACGCTGTTGGTACCGAAGATTGGCATGCTCGTCGTTCCAAAGTTCAGTTTCAACGTACGTATTGCCTTTTTATACACCTTCTGCCAGTAGGGGATGTTCAGTTCATACTTCTCCTCAAGGGCGGCCTTCTTCGCAGCCTTAGCCTGTTCAAAGGCCTCCATGCCCTGGCTCTGCTTGATTTTAGCACCCTCTGTCCTTTCCCACTGCATCAGTTCCTCGTACATCTTGGAGCGATTGCTCTCCTCGGCAACCTTAACGAAGAGTGCCGAGATAATAAACGTCACGATCAACAGCACGAGGATTGCGTTCGCAATCCTGAACACAAGGTACTTGAGATACCCCATTTTTCCACCCCCACGTAGGTTGCTCGTGTTTAATGTATCTTTTTCAGCATTGTAAAACTGGCTTTATATATCTTACTGCATCAATGTACACATTTTCACCGAATGAACAGAAAAGCGTAGCCCAGCTACAGGGGGACACATCACAAGCTGTACGAGAACAGCAACAACAAAGGAAAACAGAAGAGGGGAAAAGAACGAAATCACTTCTTCTTGGTGAAGTACCAGGCGGCCGCGGCGATGATGATTATCACCAGGCCGACCACGACGTAGGTGGTGGTGTTGGTGCCCTCACCGCCGCCGGTCGGGGTGGTCTCGGTCGGGGTGCTGGTGGTCTCGGTCGGGCTGCTGGTCGGCTGGCTGGTCGTGGTGGTGCTGGTTATGTCGTCCCAGGTGAGGCCGGAGATCTTCAGCATAACGGTGGCGAGGTCGTCGGTGTGCTCCTTGGTGAGGAGGTCGAGCCAGAGGACTCCCTCGGCACCGCTGCTGAAGGAGTAGGTCTTGTCGATGCCGTACTCCTTGGCGTTGGCGACGAGCTCGCCCATGGCCCAGTAGAGCTCCCACGGGAGGGTCGGGTAGAACACGTAGAATCCGGCGGTCATGTCGTCGGCGAGCGGGTGCTCGTAGGTACCGTAGACAACGTAACCGTCGTCAGTCCACTGCCAGCCGAGGATGTTCGGGAGTGCACCGCCCATGCTTGAGGCGACGCTGTCGTCGTAGTACGGGTCGTCGGCGGTGTCCTTGTAAGCCCAGGCGTAGAGGAACGCAACGTAGTACTTGAGGTCGTCGATGTTGCCCTTAATGCCGTTGTGCCACTGGCCGAAGTCGCAGGTGACCTTGACCTTGACGACAGCCTTCTCACCGGCGTTCTCGGCAATCCAACCCTGGGTCTGGTTGTAGATGACGGCGTCGTCCGGAACGGTGAACTCACCGCGCTCGAGCTCCCACTTGCACCTGTACGGGCTGACGATACCGTCGAAGTTGGTGGTGGCACCGTAGTCCCTGATGAGGTTCCAGACGCGGACGCTGTAGACGTCGCTCAGACCGCCGACCGGGTTGAAGGCGCTCATGAACATGGCACCGGTCGAGGCGAACTGGGCGATCTTAAGGTGCTTGTCCGGGGTCTCGGCGGTCATGACGCTCCAGCGCTGGCCGATACCGGTGCTGGCCTCCGGGGTTATCTTGACAACCCTCTCCTTGTTGGCCGGGTAGAACTCCCAGGTCTCGATCATGAATATCCTCTCACTCTCGAGGACACCAATGAGCATGCTGATCTTCTGGAGGTCCCAGTACTGGTCCTCGGTGGTTATCTTGATCGGCTCCTCCGGGACGAGGTCCGGGTTGATGTGCTCCATGCCCTGAACGGACTCCTTGTCGATGGTGAAGTAGGTCAGCAGGTAGGTGAGCTCCTCCTCGGTCCACTTGAGTATCGGGCCGAGGCTGTCGCCGCTCTTGTAGTAGGTGGTGCCTATGGCCTGGAGTCCGGCCTCGACGTTTCCGTTTCCAACGAACTTGAGAGCCTCCTCAACGGTGACGGTGTTCTCGTGCTTCGGCTCAACGGCACCCGGAACGTATCCGTACCAGGCGGCGTAGAACCAGGCGGTGTAGTCGTCAATCCAGACGCTCGGGATACCGCTGGTACCCCATCCACCGGTGTAGATGTTCCACTCGTAGTTGCTCGGCGGCTTGGCGAAGACGACCTGACCGGCCTTCTGCCTGTCCCACTCAAGCCTGTCAACCTTGAAGCCAACCTTCTTCTCAAGGAGGTCGGCAACGTAGAGACCAATCTCGTGCCTCTCGTCCTCAATACGGATGATGAACTTAACCTCAACCGGCTGGTCGTCGAAGTACCAGAAACCATCGTCCTTCTTCTCGAGCTTGTGACCGTACTTGGCAACCTGCTGGGCGGCCTCCTGCATGGCGTCGCTTATCATCTTGAGGGCGAGCTCCTCGTTGCCGGCCCCGGTTATGCCGAGCTGCTGGTAGACCGGCTCGAAGTACTTGTTGGCCGGGTGGCTCGGCCTGATGCATCCGAGCATTGGGGCACCGCTACCCTGGTAGATGTTCTGGACGATGTAGTCCCTGCTAACGAGGAAGTTCATGGCGAACCTGACTTCCCTGATGGCGAACGGGTTGAAGTAAACGCTGTCACCGACGGTGACGATCGGAGCATCCTTGTCCGGGTCGTGGTAGGTGTTGAAGGTCAGCTCGTTGTAGGAGCTGGCACTCTTGTAGAGGTTAAGCTTGGCGAGAACGTCGCTTCCCAGACCCTGGTACTTGCCGGCCGGGAAGGAGAACATCCCCATGTCGTACTCGCCCTTGGCGATCTGGAGAATAACGTTCTCAGGGTTCTGGACACCCTGGTACTCGATTACGTCGGCGATTCCATCCTTCGGAAGGGTATCAGTGTAGATGGTCCTCGGACCGTTATACTTCTCGAGCTTGAGGTAGAGGTTCTCCGGGGAGTACATGACGAGTATGTACGGGCCGTTGCTGATGACGAAGTGGCCGTACTTGAGGTACCACTGGAGGTCGGCCTTGAAGCGGGCCGTGGCCTCGTCGCTGTTCAGTGGTATGTCCTTCGGCGTGTAGTCCGCCGCGCTGACGGGGCGGATGGCAAACAAACTAAACAACATCAAACCCATAACAAACAATCCCAAAGCCTTCTTCATATTCCACTGCCTCCTTCACTTTTTGGCAATGTTGCCATATGTGGTGTATAATGGCATGAGAGTATACATTGAAAGCCTATTTAAGGGTTACGTTCCGGTAAAAGTAACTCCAATGAAAAAGTAAGGACAGGGAACCAATAATTTGGCGGGGGACCGTTCACGGCCAAAATGCATATTGCGCCGCAAAATATGTTGGACAGGTGATTCAACCCATCATATGCGGAGAAAATTCATAAAAAGGCACGTACAAAAAGGAGGAAACCCCAAAAAATCGTTAGATGGCGTTTCTGCGTAGCCCCTCATAGTGGATGATACAAAAAACTTAAAATGCCAACCGACACACTCCCTGGCGGGCAATATGTACGACCTTGTTCTAAAAGGACGGTTCATGACGGGTAAGAAACTGATAGAAGGCAGCATTGGGATTTCTGACGGCAAAATCTCCCGAATATCCATCGGTGAATTGGAGGGAGAGGAAGAGATTAAAATCGGGCGTGGGAAGGTCATCCTGCCAGGACTCATCGACGTTCACGTCCACCTCAGAGATTTCAGACAGAAGGAGAAGGAAACGGTCGAGAGCGGAACCAGGGCGGCGCTTCACGGGGGGATAACAACGGTCTTCGACATGCCGAACACGGACCCCCCAATACTCGATTCCAAGACGTTTAAGCTCAGAGAGGAGCTCTTCAAGAAAAAAGCCCATTCCGACTACGCCCTCGGCTTTCTCCTGAGCGGCAACTGCCAAGAGGCAAAAAGGACCAACGCAGACTTTTACAAAATCTTCATGGGAGCCTCAACCGGTGGAATTTTCTCGGAAGACTTTGAGTCGGACTACTCCTGCTCCCCAAGTATCGTGAGCGTCCACGCCGAGGATCCGGAAGTAATAAGGGAGAATCCCAAGAGACCGCCGGAGGCAGAGATTAGGGCCATAGAAACCGCCATCTCGGCCGCAAAGAGAGTCAAAAAACCCCTCAACGTCTGCCACGTCTCCACCGCGGGGGGACTGAGGACGATACTGGATGCTGGCCTGCCGTGGGTGAGCTTCGAGGTAACTCCCCACCACCTCTTCCTCACGGAAAAAGACCACCGGAGGAGACCGCTCCTCAAGGTCTACCCCCCACTGAGGGGCGAAGGTGATAGGAAGGCGCTCTGGGAGAACTTTTCAAGGATTCCGATCATAGCGAGCGACCACGCACCGCACACGCTTGAGGATAAAGAGAACGGGGCGGCCGGCATTCCCGGCCTGGAGACGGAGGTAGCTCTTCTACTTGATGCTGTGAACCGGGGCATGATAGAACTCCACGACATCGTGGAGAAGATGCACCTCAACCCGATTAGGGTATTTGGAATAAGGAACAAAGGGCTGGAAGTTGGAAAGGACGCGGATTTCACCGTGGTGGATCTCAAGAGGGAGTGGATTGTTAAGCCAGAAGAATTCTACACGAAGGCGAAATGGAGCCCGTGGGAGGGGCGGAAGCTGAGGGGGAAGGTAGTCATGACGGTTCTCCGCGGAAGGGTCGTTATGGAGGAGGATGAAATCGTGGGAAAGCCCCAGGGGGTTAGGATAAATGCTGGAAAGGGTAACGCTTAGGGAAGTCTGGGACGTTGCAAAGGACGTTAAGGCCTTCAGGTTTGACAGGGGGTTAGATTTCAAAGCTGGGCAGTTCATAATGGCATGGTTGCCGGGCGTCGGGGAGAAGCCCTTCAGCCTGGCTTGGAAGGACCTGATAGTTGTCAAGAGGGTCGGGCCGTTCACCTCCAGGCTCTTCGAGCTGGGAGAGGGAGATTACCTCTGGATCCGCGGGCCATACGGCAGGGGCTTCGAGCCGAGAGGAAAGAACGTCGCCCTTGTGGGCGGCGGCATAGGAATTCCCCCGCTCTACGCCTTCGCGAGGCAGCACCGGAGCAAGTTTGATAAGATAACCCTCATCTACGGTGCCCGCTCGAAGAACGAGCTTGCGCTGATGGACATCAAGAACTACGTGGACGAGGTCATAATCACGACCGACGACGGCTCCGCAGGAAGGAAGGGCTTTCCGACGGATGTCCTGAGGGGGAGGAAAGACGAGTTCGACCAGGCCTACGCCTGCGGGCCAGAGCCGATGCTGAAGGCGGTCCTTCGGGTGATGGACTATAAAAACGTTCAAATCTCTGCGGAGCGCTACATGAAGTGCGGAATAGGCGTCTGTGGAAGTTGCAACCTTGGAAAGTACCTCGTCTGCAGGGACGGGCCGGTTTTCGATGGGCCCCAGCTGAGGGGACTGCTCTGACCAGTGAGCTTTTTAAACCCTTTTTCTCCGCTTCGGCCGGTGAGAGAATGAGGAAGATGAGCTGGGAGGAGTTCGCGAGAAGCATGGGCGTCGAGCCCCAGATTCTGGAGAACAGGAAAGCGAGGCTCTTAAAGAAGTTCGTCATGGATCTGAAGTTCCCCACCCACTGTCAGGGCTGCCAGGGACTGGATTTGAGCAACCCGAATCCCGTTCACCACCCGAGCTATGAGCTTACCCCCGCCTGCAACCACGACTGCATCTTCTGCTACTCGAACGTTGCGGTAAAGCTCGGGAAGGCCCCGAAGCCCGGCTACTACGGCTGGGATGATCCATACGCGATAACCGTTTCGCAGTACGGCGAGCCGCTGATAAGCCCGCGCATAGTTGAAGTGAACAAGATGCTCCGCGAGAGGTTTCCAAAGGCGAGACTCGACCTCCAGACCAACGGCTCACTGCTGACGGAGGAGCTGTGGGAGAAGCTCGACTTCGACCTGGTTATGATAAGCCTCGACGCGGCGAGCAGGGAGAAGCATTTGATGATAACCAACGCGGACACCTTTGAAAACGTCGTAAACGCCCTTAGGATAGTCGGCTCGGACAAAAGCGTCCGCTCCGTCGTCAGAACCATATTCATGCCCGGCATCAACGACGATGATATACCGAAGATAGCGGAGCTTGCCGCTTCCCTCGGAATAGACGAGATGATGCTCCAGCCGCTCACAATCCATGAGCTGAACGTTGAACGCTTGAGAAAGGCCGGCCTCGACTTCGAGAGGGCTGAGAGCGTAAAGGAGTACCTGAAGGCGGCGATGGAGGCGAAGGAACACATAGACGTTCGCATAAGCGGCTGTCAGCTGGCGGTCTACAGAACGATGGACCCGCTGACGCTCTTCAGCGCGAGGCGCGTCGCGAGGGACGTGGCGCCGGCGATGAAGAGGGGAAGGGAAGAATTGACTTTTCAGTATCCAAGGAAAAAGACTAAAACCTGAAACTCGTAGTAAACATGGTGAGGGCGTTGCTGGCCAAGGTTTTAGCAATCCTTCTCCTGCTGGTGTTTCCCTTCATAAACCTGACAATGACGATGTTCAGGTTAGCGGGTAAGTTCGCAGGAGCCACGCTCAAGAAGGCCCTACACATCGACGTCCCCGGGAACCAGAAGAAAACCCTCGAACGGCTGTTCACACCAATCTGGATTTTAGTAGGCCTCTACGGGGCGTGGAAGGTTCAATGGAACTATTTAGCGATGCTCTTTGCTTTCCTTGCCTTCAGAAGCGGTGCGAACGTGGCAAGAACCCTCGTTTACAGCATCCACGACGGCAAAATTATAGAACGGTACACGAGCGATAGCTGGGTCTTCGGAATACTGGGAAAAGCCGTTAAGATAAGCCTGCTTCTCGAAAGTACATTCCTCGTAGCCTTTGCGCTGGCGTACAAGGCACTCTCCCTGACGACTACCTCAACAGGAACATCGACGACACTGTTTGTGATGACCCTCTGGTTGGCAGGCCTTGTTTTCGGGGCATTCTTCGGCTGGTTCATAACGAGGAACAATGATGGCGTTCTCCTTGAAGATGAGATAACCGTAGTCCTGCTCTTCGCCGGAAAGAAAGGGAAAGAAAAGACAGAGGAAACAATTGGGTCGGTTCTCAAAACTGCAAGGGGCTTCGAGAGGTACAGGAGGTAGCCTTATAAAATGCCCCTCCCTCCTTTTTCCATGCTCAAGTGCTCACTCTGCATTCACGACGAGAGGACTGCGAAGATAGACGTGGTCGACGGAAAACCTCTCTGCAGGGAGTGCCAGGTCTACTTGAAGCACCCCATTGATAGGAATGCGATCAGACGGGAACTCGAGGAGTTGATGGAGAAGGTCGACAGGGCCATCATTGCATACTCCGGTGGAAAGGACAGCGTGGTTGCCCTCTACCTTGCAAAGGAGGTCTATGGGGTTAAAGAGCTCGAGGCAGTGATGGTGGACCACGGGCTCATGGCCGAGGAGGCCATAGAGAACGCCCGGAGGATAGCGGAGCACCTCGGGGTCCCCTTCAGGGTTCTGCGCTACGACTACTCCGACATCTTCAGGGAAGCACTCCTCAAGGCCCAGAGTCCCTGCAGGGCCTGCTCCAGGAGGACGATGGAGAAGCTCAGGAAGTACGCGCTCAAAAACGGCTACAAGTACATCATCACCGGGCACGAGCTCCCCTTCGGCCACCACCCCTACAGGGTTATGAAGGGCGGGGTGATCCAGGTCAGGTTGCTCTCCCTGATGCCGGAGCGCGAGAGGCTGGAGATACTCAAGGGACTCCCCTTCGAGTTCCCGGAGTTGCCGGGATACACCACCAACTGCCTGGTTCTGGGTCCGGCCCTCGAGAGGTACTGGGAGGTTAACGGCCACAGCTTCGAACACCGCAGGATAGCCGCCCTCGTCCGCTACGGCCTCATGGACAGGGAGAAGGCAGAGAGGGAGGTCGCCAGGCCGGAGGTTCCCGAGGAGCAGAAAAAGATAGTTTTTGAGAGGCTCGGCCTGGAAAGCCTTCCGTGAGCCGGATCATGAGCGCCCTCTCAGGCGTCGCGGGGGCCATAACCGACGGTGTGACGAAGCTCTCGGCCATACTGCCCCTCGTTCCCGTCATGGTGATGGTGATACCCGTGACGGGCAGGGTCACCTACGGGGGCCACCTCGAGGTTCCCTTCTGGATCTTCGTGCTCCTCCTGGGACTGTTCCTCTTCGGGAAGATAGCGCGGAACGTGAGGGCACTGGTCGAGAGCGAGCTGAGCAAGGAGTACATCGAGTCGGCGGTGAGCCTCGGCGGGAGCAGGTGGTGGATACTCCGGCACCACATAGCGAGGGCAGTCCTGCCGTACAGCATATACCAGTTCTCAATCGTGATGCCCAAGGTGGTCGCCATAGTGTCCCTCTTAGGCTTCTTCGAGGCCATACCCGGCTTCAACTGGGGAACCCTACTCGGCAGTATGATAACGGAGAACCAGCTCTTCAGCATGGCCTGGTGGATAGTGCTCCCCATCGGGGCGGGGCTGGCCCTCTTTGCGATGGCCTTCGTCCTGATAAACCTCAGCATGGAGGAGGAGTTCTCAGTCAGGTGAACTGGATACGAACGTCAGCCCAACGCTCAGGAATACTATGGCGAGGGACGGCGAGAGCGGCCACCACCAGAGGGTGTAGATGGCGTTCTGGGTGAAGGCCTCCGCCACGAAGGAGCCCCAGTTGACACCCGGGATTATCTGGAAGAGTCCGAGCACTGAAATCACCGCTATCATCTGGGCGAAGAGCAGGGTGGAGTAGGAGACCGTGTAGGGAAGGACCGCCCTCATTATGTGGCGGAGGATTATTCCCAGGTCGCTCGCCCCGAGAACCCTCGCCGACTCTATGTACTCCTGAACCTTCTCATGCATGACGATGCCCTTGACCGCGCTCGCGAACTTTCCAACCAGGAGCATGGCGAGAATAACCGCGAGCTCGACCGTTCCCATCTCGAGCTTCCCATGGGTTCCCCTCGATGAGAGGACGAAGATCACCACTATGGCCAGCGGGAGGTAGGGGATTGAGTTCAGAGCCTCCAGGACGACCGAGACGGCGTCGCCGAACTTCGTCTCGTAATAGCCGGAGGAAACCCCGAGGAAAATGCCGAAGAGAACCACGAAAAGCGTCGTGAGGAAAGCCAGAATCAGCGTGTTCACCGTCGAGCCCACGAAGCCGACCCAGAGGTCCCTGCCCCTGTAGTCCGTCCCGAGGGGGCCGTAGGTGTAGCCAACGAGGATAGCCTCAACGCCCGGGGGGTGAACCTGAACCGTGTAGTTCCCCTTGAGAGGCTCCCTGTTACCGTCCATGAAGAGGGCCTGCGTGGGAGTTATGAAGGCAAAGTCCTCCCCCCTCAGGCCGAGCTCCTCGATGGCGAAGCGCTTAGCCTGGATGGCCAGCTCCGTGTTGGAGTTAACGCTCGTCGTCCCGTTTATCTCCGCGTTGAGCCTTACTATCCTGCCGTCGGGCCGGAATATCGTTATGGAGACCTCCCCAGCGCCTCTGAGTATCAGGTTGGAGGGGGCCCTCCCGGTCACCACGTATTCCGTTCCCCCACTAAACCGGACGGTCTTGGAAGAGTCGCCCAGCCAGGTTGGCTTGGCGCCCCTGGGGTAGTCGACCCAGAAGAGGTAGTTGTCCCAGTTCTCGAGCTTGACCCTGTCCAGTGTGGCGTAGGACAGGGCCGTGAAAACGAAGAAGAGGGCCAGCATCAGCGCGCCCACTCTCCTGCGGTTCATGGCGACCCCCTCGGCTCCAGCCTTATCGAGAGAACTTCAACGACCATCGAAACGATGAAGTTGAGGAGAACCAGGACCGTAACGACGAAAGCGAAGGTCATGGGGTAGAAGAAGATGCTGTCGGGTGTTATGATGAGTGTTGAGGCAAGGAGCGTCCCGAGGCCGTTGAGCCTGAAGAGGTAGTCAACGACGAGGACGAGCGTCTGAATCTCTATGAAGTTCTGGAGCCATACGTGCATCACCGGCACTATGGATGCCCTGACCACGTGCCTCTTGACCCTTCCCTCAGGCAGGCCCATCGCCCTCTTCGCCTCAACGTAGGGCTGCTGGAACTCCTCACGCATGACGACGGTTATCCCCTCAGCAAGGCCCCACGAAGCAACGAGGAGAACCGAGAGGACTGGGAAGATGAAGTAGGCCAGCATGGAAGTACCGGAACCTTTTATGCCCGTCGCGAGGTCGGAGGGGATGGAGGAGTAGATTATGAGCAGGAAGAAGAGAACCACGAAGAACCACACGGGGATTCCGTTGAAGACCCTCGCGGTGACCTGGAGAAAGTCATAGAAGGGCTCGCTCCTCACGGCCTTAAAGGCCATCAGAAGGGCCAGAAGGACGACGGAAGAGTCCGCCAGAACCAGAAAGAGCAGGGTGCGGTATATGTGGCTCCAATCGGGTTTGGTGATCCCGTAGAGGTAGCTCCAGCGGCCGTGCCCACTGGAGAAACTGGCAATGTCCCCGAGAACCGCGCCCATGTACTCGAGACCCACCCTCAGGGCGGACTTCCCCAGCTCCGGATGGTTCCTGGGGGCTATGTACTTGACGTAGTACTCTATTGGATCCATGCCGAGCTTTTCGGCCGCTTTAACGACCTTCCCGGCGTTTGGATTGAACTGAAAGAAGCCGACGGCCTCCCCATAGGCCCTCTTTTCCATGACCCCCTTTATGGCGTAGCCGAGGACAATGGCAACGAGCAGGACGACGATGGCGTACCTAGCCAGTATTCTGAGGAGGGACAAAGTCCCACGCTCCCGCGGCAGGTTATGACTATGTACCATAATAATTTCGGACAACGCTTATAAAGTTTTGCCCGGGAGTAAAAGTGAAGAGATACCCGAGAGAAGTAAAGGCCATCAGGAAAGGCTTTGCTTGAGGGCATCGATGGCCAGTTCCAAAACTTCCTCGGGCTTGGCTCTGAAGCCCCCTCCCCTCGCGAGGACCTCGCTGCCGCCTCCACCCCCGCCGGTCTTCGAGAGAACCTCCCTCAGGAGATCGTTCATGGAAAGGCCTTCAACGCCCTTGTTCTTGGCGAAGATGACGTAGTTCTCGCCGACGATTAACGCTACCGTGTTCGGGTTCTTGTCCACCAGGTGCACCACGAAGGCCTGCGCATCCTTCAGCGGTGCCTCCTCAAGGTGTGCGACCACCCGGATTCCACCGATTTCCAGGGCTTCGTTGAGAAGGGCCCTCGCCTTCCAACCCCAGAGCTCCCTCCTGAGGGAGTCCTTCTCCCCCTCGAGCCTCTCCACCTCGCCCTTGAGCTCCCCAACGCGCTCGAAGAGGGGCCTGTTCTTGTTGGGCATCTCGTCAAGGCTCTTCCAGTAGTCGTCGAGGAGCTCATCGAGGTACTTCAGCGCCCGGTTGCCGCAGGCGAACTCTATGCGCCAGAGCTTCCGGCTCTTGCGATAGAAGTTGACGACCTTTATGATGCCCACCTCGCCAGTACTCCTCACGTGGGTTCCGCCGCAGGGTATGACATCAACCCCCGGAATCGAGACTATTCTTATCGGGGGCTTGACTTTATCGGAGAGCTCCTTCCGCAGTTTGTTCCTCAGCTCCTCGGGGAGCTCTTCGTAGACCTCCACCTGAACCGGGAGGTTCCTCCAAACCACCTCGTTGGCCCTCCTCTCGACATCCAGGATCATGTCCCAGTCCAGCTCGCCGGGATAGTCGATCTCTATCTTGTTGTATCCCTCGAATATCTGGAAGCCGGTCGTGTTGGCGTCGTAGAGGTCCTTGAAGACAGCAGAGAGTATGTGCTGTCCAGTATGCTGGCGCATGTTCTCGTAGCGCCACTCGGCGTCGACGATCATCCTGACGGGTTCTCCGGGCTCGGGGAGGCGGCCCTCGAGCTTCCCCTCGTGCCACACCTCGTCCTTGCCGTGAACTTTCTCCACGAAGATTCTGAAGCCCTCTCCGGCTATTATCCCCCTGTCGGAGGGCTGGCCTCCACCCTCCGGATAGAATATCGTCCTGTCGAGGAGGATTCTAACGCTTTTGCCGCTTTTCTCAACGGCCAGAACCGTGCCCCCCGCCTCCCAGAGGTAGGCGTTCCTGTAGAACAGCTTTTCCGTCATGCCACCACCGGAGGGAAAAGGGGAACTGAGAATAAAAGGGTTGCCGTCAGGAGCCCTCTGCCTGGGCTCTGGCCTCGATCAAAGCCTTGACCCTCTTCAGCCTGAAGAAGTTCTCGCGCTCCATCTCGTCGAGGCGCTGTTTGATGAACTTAACCGTCGCCTCCATGCGCGGGATTATGATGTACTCGAGGGCATTGACGCGCCTCTTGGTGACCTCTATTTCCTTGGCGAGTCTCTTGAGGGTCTCCTCCACCTCG
>Ga0256838_1000558_pt1 | contig 21825 bp, 27 predicted proteins | sample 4571419metaG_FD_185978 | JGI IMG/M metagenome (GOLD analysis project Ga0256838, IMG submission 185978) | Hydrothermal vent microbial communities from Guaymas Basin, Mexico - 4571-419 | ecosystem: Environmental > Aquatic > Marine > Hydrothermal vents | place: Mexico: Guaymas Basin | collected...
GGGGTTTAATTTTAAGGCGGGAAAAATAAAATGGAGCGGGCGACGGGATTCGAACCCGCGACCCTCAGCTTGGAAGGCTGATGCTCTAGCCAGCTGAGCTACGCCCGCTCATTGGTTGCGGGGGCGGACTATAACCCCGCTTTGCAGCGAGCAGGTTCCAAGCGGTTCCTGCTCGCTGGCAAATAATATAGCCTATCTGCAGCAGGTGTCAACCTCTACTTTATGAAGTGTTTTACCACCTCTATAGCAATCGGCATTGCGACTGTGGCGAGTGCAACGGCGCCGTAGGCAATGCGTTTTAACGCTTGCACTTCGTTTTCAAGTTTTTCTATTCTCTCAATCATAGCCTCTCTCTCTGCAGCAAAACTTTTAATCTGCGTATCAATCCTTATCTGAGCTTTAGCTATCTCTGCAAGCTCCTTGAGGGTTTCTTTTATGTCTTTTATGTCTCCAGCGATTGTTACCACTTTAGACTCTATTTTTGTATATCCTATCTCAAGCCTTCTTAGCCTTTCTTCAATTCCATCGCTCACTTTGTGCCTCCGAGCCTTTTGATGAACTCGTCTTTATCTTTTGACCCAATAGAGGAGCCGTAGTAGAAAGCAAATATCTGCGTTGTAATCGTTGATAGAACGCCAAGAATGTAAATCACTATATCCTTGCGAGGCCCTTCAAAAGTGCCCTGTGCGAAGTAGAAGAAAAGCAGAAACGTGGCAAGAACGGTTATTAGAGCAAGAATTGAGGGGAAAACCTTGTTAATGAAAGGGGCCGCCTGAGAGATTGACACGGACTTGTAAGCCTCTCTGGCACTCTGAGTATCCTGCAGGTAAGCCTTTTCCCTTTCTAAACTTAACTGCTCCTGCTTTAGACGGAGTTCCTCTTTTTTTAGCATCTGCTCAAAGCGTTCTTTATCGGTCGTCACAAACTCATCTACTATGTCTTTGACTCCCTCTAAGACCCCCTTCCCGGCAAGGGAGCTGAGGAATCCTAAGAAACCCACGATAAAGCCTCCAGCGTTCTGTTTATCCAGCCGCGCAAGTACAGCCCGTAGCGGCTGGGGTTGCGGTTAGCAAGAGCCGTATAGAAGGCTATCCGGGCAAGGGTATAGTCCTTGACAAAGTCCTCTGGGTCAGCGCTGTTGAGAGCAGAAAGAGTGATGGGACCTAAGATGCCGTCTGCCTTTACCCCTAAAACCCTCTGGGCGAGTTTGACGGCTTGCCTAATCCCCATGTTGACCGCCGCCTCAAAAAGAAGGTCTCGGATTTTCTCGCTTTCTACTTTTTCAAGCGGCTTGTAGAAGTTGTCGTAGTAAAACTTTTCTACAAGCTCAAAGGGAGGGAGTTCCCCCCTGTCTATGTAAATCCACCCCTCCCACTCGGGATGGGCTTTACGGTAGATGCCGGCGTAGGTTTCTGCATCTTCGGTAGGGTTGCGGTGTAGCTTGAGTCCTCCTTCAAGTTCTAAAACCTTAGCAAGGGCGTCTTTGAAGGGCACCTTTCACCTCTGGAAGTTTTGTTGAATACTCAAACTTCAAAAGAGGGCTCTTTAAAAAGAGTCTTGGGCTGACTTCCGGGGGGTGGGTATTCTTGAGGAGTTCCACTCCGGCATATTTGAATGCCGCAAATACCAGCTCAGAGCAGAACCATCTATTGCTCTTTTCCAGCTTCCAGTTCCGAAGGGGGAAGCCGAGAATGCCCAGCCAGTCGTAGGGCTTTCCCACTTGGTCCTTTAGGAAGATTTCCATCAAGTCTTTCTGAGGCTCTGACACTCTTACAGAATAAACGGCAAACTCCGTTCCCGGTGTGTGAACTTCTGAAAACTTTCCGTATCTAACGCCGTTCCACCACGCCTCTACTACTACCGGGTCGTTAGGGTCTGATAGGTCAAGGCAGTAGGCTATGTGAGTATAAGGAAAGCCCCACTGCCACCACCTGATGAGGCGGGAAGTGAGGCTGATGCCTTTTGAGGCAAGGATATAAGCCTTAATCACCTTCAACCTCTAAGGGGATTTGGGCATAGGCATCTTGGCAAAGTCGCTTCACGTCTAAGGAAAGGAGCTCTTCAAGGGTCATTGAGTCAACTTGCTCCTCAAGTTTGGCTTCGGCTTTCCAAATCGCCTCTTTCCATGCAATGATGCGAGCAATTTCAACTGCTCTTTCAAAGTCGGGAATTAAGTCTTCTGGAATGGAAAGCTTAGAGATAGCTTCGTCTATTGTTTTTTTACCGAGAATTACCTGAACTGTCTCTTTTCTCACCTGCTCGGGAGGGATACCGTGAGCATCAAACACTCCTTCAAGCCAACTCTTCTCTGATACAAGGTCTACGAGGTCTTCGTCTATGGAGAAAAGCTTTTGTTGAACATAGCGGTCAGTAGCTTGTGAGAGTTCTTCTTTTTGCTTTTCTTTGACTATGTCTATGTCTATCCCCTGGGCTTGGAGTTCTTGAATTGTTTCACTGTCAATATGCATGTTTACATATTCTTTATTACCTACCTTCAGAGTAAAGAATGGCATGACCTACCTCCTTATAGGGAAACGTTAGATAGAACATTTCTGGGTGTACCATCAGGGTTTCTTGATATACCATCTATCAAGTCTGGTAGCGAGATATTACTGTCAGTGTTGTCGGTGATAGTGACAACGCCAAATTGCAGGGCAGTAGGGGAGTAATATGCTTGCAAAAGACGTGCATTCGCACTATTCACTACTATTTCTGTACCCCAAAATTGAGACACAAGAAAATCATATCCTCCACCATAGTTGAAACCGTTGATTAGCTTAAAGTCACGATTGAGTATTATTTTGTTGTAGTGGAATGAGATACCTACTGCTCCATAACTGTTGTAGCGAGGTATAAGCAATGAGTTATAAGTTGAGTGTGCAGGTTTATCTCCGTTGTACTCTGGCAGAAGTAAATCAACCTTGTCAAAGTTAATGTGACCACCATCAACACCGATGTAGTTGAGAACAACTGTATCGGTTCCTTCCGAAACGACAGTTGTGATAATTGGGTTATCACCAGTTCCCCATTTTGTTAACTTTACCCGTCTTCCTCTCAGAGCAATGTTCTTGTTAATTAGAAATGTTGTTGCGGCTTTTAAGTAAATAGTTCCTATCCCTCCAGGAGGGATACTTTCTATTGCTTTTTCTATTGTTAAGAACGGAGCATTTTCTGTTCCTGGATTGTCGTCGGAGCCACTTATAGGGTCAAGATAGAAAGCTGCATTCCACTTATTAGGTAAAGCATCAATACTATTTTTGTTTTCATTTATAGCTGCTACAAGATTTGTTTTATTCTGAGTTAATAAAGCATCTAAGTCCCCGATTGCATAAACTGTTCTCTCATTGAGATTGTCAGCATCAAGTGGAGTAATTCCATCTTCAAAAGGTGAAGGCCTCATTTTGGTCCTCCTAATTAAACGGTTTGAATCGCCTCAAACTCTATTTCGTTTTTCCAGATGTCCTGGGATTTCTTCGTTATTAGGTAGTTTCCAGAGGTAAGAGAGGTTTGAAGGGCTATAACGTCCCCACGTTCAAGAGCAAGCCACTTGAGTGGTGTCCTAAATCTCACAATCTTGCGTGGCTGTTTAACCCTGTTCAAAATCCTCTCCACAATAGAGGTATCTGTTATAAGGCTAAATCGAATTTCTTTTCGTCTTTGTAGGGTTTGTGAGGGTTCGTTAACGGTCAGTGAGGTATTCCGAAAAGTTCCTGTTATTTCTGAGTAGAGAGAATCAAAGGGAGTCCAGCTTACGGTAAGGCTTCCAGCTATTATGTCATCTTCGGTTATTGTTGCTACGGGAGTATTTTTGTTCTTGTCTACGAGCTTTTTGCCAAAAAGATAGTGATCCGTTTCATAGGCTATTTCCTTTATGGCCTCCCGGGCTGTAGTCTGTTCTGTAAGAGCTCCATTAACGTAAATTCCCGAGAAGCTATCAAGACTAACTGCTGAAACTCCTACTTTCTCAAGGATTTCGTTTATGCACTCATCGGGCTTAGTGATAGATCTGTAAGCCCTAACCTTAACCGTATCTGGAAACCGGTAGGAGACTGGGAAATATTCAACAACTAACCAGCAGCGCTGAATCAAAACAGCAGAAGGGTCATCGTTAAGGTGGGTGATTTTTACATCAAGATTTACAAGCTCATCAAAAGAAAAAACTGGCAATTCAAAAAACTCAACGGTTGTAACGGTGTTATTGGGTTCTTCTTTCTCAAGGATTCTCTTTTCCTCTATATCAGAAATTCCCCCGGTGGCAGGGTCAATTTGCAGGGCTGTATAGGTTTCATCTATACCTTCTGTTTTTATCGTTGCTACAGCTTGAGCAGAATTGATTGTGAACTTTGCCCAGCTATCACTTGCTCCACTTTCACTCAAAGAAACCGGAATAGTCGTTGTATAAGTGTCTTGCGTCCACTGAAGAGTTTGATTGTTGAGATTAGTTCCAGAACCGCTATAAACTGTAGTTTCATTTATTTTTGCCTCTACGCTGTCAGGTGCACTTCCTGCTGGATCTTCGTAGTTATAAGTTCTTGAAATGGAATTGATTTTTAGGGCTGTATGAGTAGTAGTAGGACTATCCATGTCCTTTGTAGAAAAATTGGCATAAACAGAAATGAAAAATTCATTACTGGTGGTAGACCAGGAAACTTTTCCCGGAGAGTAATCGATAATATCTCCAGATTTGGAGAATATATTTGTACCACCAGCATAGATGTAGAAATTGGCAGAACCTGCTACTGAACCATCCTCGTTATAGTAAACAGCACCACGATAGTTATAGTAATCAAAATCAATAGTAACGGTAGCATTTGTTATGTTATGCCCTACATCTGAAAAAACTACTTTTGCACAATCTATAAGGGAAACTGAAACAGAAGTTTGCCCCTGTTCTATTTGGTTATCTATTTTCCATTCGTGTTCTCCTACCTTATAATTGTCGTCATAATCGTAAATCGTTGCGTCCTGAGAACCTGAACCTGTAACCACCTCGTCAGAACTAACCGATAAACTCCAACCTATTGTATATTCAACGCTTTGAACAGTATCGTTGCTACCGAGGGTTAACTGAGGGAAAGAGATATTCTGAGAAACTGTCTGATTTGTAGCTTGGATGGTAAACGGAACGTTTGTTGCTGTTTGTGTCTGGGTGCTCGTTGTTTTAATATACATAAGATGACCGTGAGCAAAATCAAAACCAACATCGTGGTTGTGAGATATGTCTACTATATTTGTATTGGTTTTTGGAAAGGAGTTTGAAATTCCTTTGAGGTAGAAGGTTTTAGAAAATTTTCCGTTGGTTGCATCTATTTGGATTGTCGGAAACTTTCCGTCCTCTCCAAGTTCTGCCCAGTATTCAACTGCAAGCCAAGCTCTGTTTAGTTTTCCTTTTATATCAAAGGCTGAGTTCCGAACTAAATGAAGTTTTCTACTATCGGGAATATCTACATAAACAATTCTATGGGCATAGAGAACCTTTATTTCAGCACTTGAAACATTATTCCCTAAATCAACCTTAATGCTTAAACTCTTTTTGTCTGCTGGGTTAAGAAAAACTCCTTCGTAAACGCTTCTCTGCGTCCAGCTTCCTTTTCCAGAGTGAGTATTGGTTATAGCGCCATCAATAGTGACAGTTAAAGAAGTATCAGGTGGCGGTTGGGTTTCTTTATCATAAGAGACAGAGTAAGCCGTTACCTGGTAGATGAGGTAAATCTCTGTCTTGGCAATGGTCCCCACAGGAGGCGTGTAATCGGGAAACTCCACGCTCAGGTCTATTCCAGCCCCGCCGGCTGGGAGTTGTGAAGCTTTGAATGCTTTTTTAATGGTCGTTGCGGGAGTTAGAACAGCAGCGTCAAGTCCCGGCTCTATTGCCATTTCAGGGAAAACAGCTGTGTTGGAGCTCCCCACCACGTCAAAGTCAAAGCTTTCTTGTGTAGGGGATTCAGCGTAGAAAGGTATTTTCCCAATTGTTATCTCTGCATTCGTCAGGTCAGCCGTATAGTCTGTAATTTCCTGCCCGTCCGCCTTGACGGAGATTACTGAGTCTAAAGGCTTATCACAGACTTTCCATTTTTGAGTAGTGCCTTGCGAAACGGTGGCGCCATACAGATGCACGTCAGGCGTAGTATTGTTATAGCCCCGCTGACAATTCAGAAAATCAGTAGCGGTTTTCCCTTCGTAGTAGATTTGCTCGTTGTCTATGTGGAGAACCCCTGAGTCAGCAAAGCCCTCCGTGCTGTCAACTGTTATCGTTGTGTCGTCTTTAGTGAGAGTCTCTTTGAGCGTTGCAGTTGCGGGTGTTTCAATACAGACTGCTTCAACTTCAAAATCACCAAAACCTTTAGGGATAACCTTTCCTTTGTCGCGAGCCAGTGGATATTTGGTCTCGTCAACAGTTTCCAAGATGTCTATGTCAAGTTTTATATTTTCGTCGGCAATGGTTATGTCTATTTTTGTTTCAGTTTCCTGGAGCTCTATAACAATGCCCTTAAACAAAAGAAGCTCCTCGGAGAACCCTTGAAATGTTTGATATATCTCTACGACATCACCTATGCTAACGGTTGTCTGCCTTGCGATAGAAAAGGCGTACTCGTTAGTTCCTTCCTCGTAGAGCTCCTGAATGTTCCCAAAGTCAACGACCAGGGAAGTAACATCATTACCGTTGATGAGAATTTTTAGAACCGGAAAGCTTGAAGTTTTTTGAATCTCTTGAGCTAAAGCTTCAGGAAGCTCTTTCATCCTTCAACCCTCAGCTTGATAGTCCCTTTGTAGCCTCCGGGCATAAAGTTTTCAAACTCTATTGAGTCTTGCCAAAAACGAACCATGTAGGCAGTATCACCGCTCGCGTCAGGATAGAACTCCCAGGTTTTTCCTTGCCCTTCCTGCTTTTCAAACCACCCTTTCAACTTTTCGTAATCGTCAGCAGGCAAATAATCCCAAGAGAGCTCAAGGATTCTCTCCTTGTAGCGTGTATAGGTGAAAACCCTCCCGGTCTGGGTAACTGTGGTTGTTTGATTGAATCGGGAGCTCTCCTTTAGAGGGAAACTTGGAGCAAGGATAATGACCTCATCTGTATCGTCTTTGAGCTTAATAAAGCTAATCAACTTGCCCTCCGGAAAGGTCTAACTGCCCCCGTTTGATTGCCTTTTCTATGTCTTCGTAGATAGCCTCAATGTGCCTGCGCACCTTTATGTCTATTGTGAACTCTTTGAGTTCATCAAACTTTTTCTTAATCTTTTCAAGTACCCCTGATACTTCGTCCTTTGCCTCAACCTTTACCTGTTTATCAGTAAGAGACTGAAGGAGTTCCAGTGCGGCACCTATTACTTCAGATGCCTTGTCCTCAGCCTCTATGGTTACTTTCCTGCTTGAGGGTAGTGAGGTAATGATGCCCTTCAATCGTTCTATATCGCTCATTCCACTAACGTTAGTAGAAACCTGTATAGCCCTGTCTTCAAGCTTCTCTAATTCTTTCTTAAGAAGTTCAAGAGCCCGTCCGTCAACTTCAACCTTCACCTGCTTATCAGTAAGAGACTGAAGGAGCTCCAGCTTGTCTTCCCCCTCTATCTGAACATTTATCTCTATCTCCCTACTCTTTAGAGCCCCAATGGCCTTTTTAAGTTCCTCAATCTCAGCTTTTATCTGCGTTACTACTTTAGAAGCTTTATCAATTACGCTGATTTCAATAGGGAGCAGATTTTCAATACTTTCTATCTCTTCCCTTACGCTTTCCATTTGAGCCTGTGCTTCGTCCGAGCCTGAAGTTTCCACGGATAGTGAGAGCTCCCCGGCTCCAAACCACCTTCGTAAGTCCTCCAGGCTACTTTTAAACTCGGCAAGAACGTTTTCTTTACCCTCAAACTGAGAAAGTAGGTTCATATACTTCTGGAAGGTTTCTACGTATTCCTTTGCGGCCTCAACGTCGTTATCACTAAGAGCTTTTGTAAAAAGGTCACTGAGCTTACTTCTGACTTCTGCGTATTTCTCCTCAGGAGACATCTGTTGCCAGCGAATAGCGTCTATTACGCTTTTAAGCTTGTCCTGGAATACTTTTAGAGCAGATGTCTGCTGAAAAATAGAACTCGTTGCAGACTGAACAGCATTAGAAACATTTTTTTGAGCATTAGCAAACTTTTGGGTAGCTTGAGCGGCGGTTTCCTGAGCCTTTTGGAGTTCCTGATACTTATTCCTGATTTCCTCTTCAAGTTTTCCTAACGCGGTAATGTTTTGTTTAAGTTCTGAAATCTTCTCAGCGGTTTTTTCTCTTTCTATAAGTAAATCTTGCTGGTGCTTTGTGAGTTCTATTCCTGCTGTAGCTATACCAGCCAATTTAACAGCTGTGTCTATTTTTCCCCTTCTAAGGGCTACAATGCTGCCTGCCCCTGCAAAAAGAGAAGCAAGCCAAGAATATTTCGAAACGGTATGAGCCAAATCTAAAATGGCATACTTGGATTCTTGAATAAGTAAAGGCACTCTTGCTAAGGTGGTTAAAGCTCCTTCAAACGCATTAACTATTGTTTCTCCTGCTCTCCTTGCCCATTCATCAAATTTCCCTGTTTGTTTAAGTTTCTTTATTTTTTCTAAAACAACCTCAAGGACAGCTTTAATGTAATTGAATACTCCCGATTCCATTACCTCATTCTTAAACTGTGTCCAGTAATCTGAAAGGTTAGAAAGCATTCCCCTTAGTGTATGAGACATCTTTTCCATTCCGCCAGCGAACTTGTCACCAAAGATTTCCATCAGAGCTTTCTTGATTTCCTCTGCCGAATTCCTTACTGTTATAGCCATCTGTTGACCGTTTTTCATGAACCTGAGCGTTACCTGGTCAGCGGTGGCACTTGCTTTGATTCCAAATTCTTTAAGCCTTTCAAATTCGCCGGTCATTGCATCAGCTAAGGCTTCCACCGCATCATCAAGACTTTTACCCATAGCAGAGGCAGTATCACCAAGAATCCGCAGAGTACCGTCTGTTGGATCTATTCCGTAGTTTTTGAGTTTAATGAAAGCAGCAGTAACCTCATCAAGTTCATACGGAGTTTGCGCTGTGAAGGTCTGAATCCAGCCCATCGCTGCCTTTGCAGCCTGCATAGAACCGGTAACGGTTTGAAGCCTAACGTTAAATTGCTCAAAGGCTGAGGCTGTATCAAGAAAAGACTTGGCAAGCATTCCAAGACCAGCTGTTCCACCAACCACAGCAAGAGTTTTTTCAAGGGAAGAAAAAGGATTGAGTAAATTAAATGTTTTTTGAGTTAATGATTTAACTCGTTCTTCTACTTTCTTAAAAGTAGAACTTGCCTTATCTTGTGCCTCTATGATGATTTTCAGCTCTTTGTCGCTAAACATCGCTTTCGGCCTCTATCTTTGAGATTTCAGCATCAATCGTTTGAAACCATTGAACAACTCGGTAAGGCTGATTTAGAATTCCGCCCTCGTAAGGGAGAAATCCTTTTTTGTAGAACTGCCAGAGTCTGATTGCCCTTATAGCCGTCTTGTTTACGGCTAACTTCGGGCAGAAATCAACCCTGAACTGCCCGAACCGGTCAAGGGCTATCGGCTCTACTGCTTTCCCTATTCTCCTGTATCCGTCGCAACCTCTATACTTGTAAAGCTTCCTTTCTCTACAGGTTTCACAGTCAAACATCTTTTTAAGGCGGTCTGAGAACAGAGCCCAGACCGCTATTCGGAGTTTTTTAGCTCTGCCTCGTCTGCAAATGAGAGGTTGATTACTTCAGCATAGAGCTTTGCAACATCGCCGGGCCTCATCTGTTTTAGCTCTTCTGCGGGAATGCCGATAGTCCTGAGAACTTTTGTTATGGCCTTGGCTGGAGGGACGCCGGGAGCTCTAAGGTCAACTCCCTGCATCTCAAGTTTTTCTATCTCTTCCCAATTAAGATTTCTAACGGTTATCTTTTTTCCGCCTGTTATTTCAACTTCTTTTTCAAATAAGGCCATCATTTACCTCCTTAGTAAAAGCGGATTTCAACTTCAGGACTTCCCGTGCACTTGAAGTTGAGAGGCATTGTTAAGATGCCATCTCTTTCGCCGTATTCAGCCCCGGTGTACTGAATAGCGGGGCAGACAACCTGAACTTTGTTTCCTTCTACCTCACCGATTGTCAGCTCAAGGTTTTCAGTAGAGCCGCTCTCAAGTCTGCTCCAGATGTCGTGAGCTCCCCTTGAGAAGGCGTCAGGGTCAATAGAGCCGGTTGGGTTTCTATCAGCTATGTAAGCAAAGGAATAACCGTCTGGAGCGTTGAGGTTCTCCCTTAGCTTCACGTCGTTACCAAAGTCAAGGCTGACCGACTGAGCCACAGGAGCATAGCCACCTACAAAGAGGTCAGCAGACTTAACAAGAGGTGGGAGAGGGGCAGTTGGGGCGTTAGATGGGTGAGAGACGTCCTCAGGGGTCTCATAGAGTCCCTTAAAGGTAAACTCTGCTTTCCCCAAGTCTCCTGCCGGGAAGTTGAGCTTAACGTTCCCCATTCCGGAGATGAGTTTTATGAGAATACCGTCAAGCCACATGTAGATTGTTGCCGTTTTCTCAGGAAAACCGAGTTTGTAGGCTGTATAGTCAGTGGAGCTCTCCTTTACGCACCCGCAGGCTTCAAACAGGCTTGCCCAGACTGGTGGTGTTCCTGGAGTTCCGCTCCCTGCAAGTTCAACTGTAATAGTGGCCTCAACGTATTTCTTTCCGGGAACGCTTTGAGGGGTATAGAAAGAGTTGTTAACTACCTTTCTGTCAACCATCCCTACGACTGGTTTTACTTTGACCTCAGAAGCCACAAAAGCAGAGGAAGGGTCAACTGTGGCTACTCCAGTGACAGCATCTCCAGTATAAACCGCACCTACTACTGGGTCCAAAACGGCCGCTACCAGGACTTTTCTTGCATGTTTCATTACTGCCTCCGGAATATGACGTTCAGAGTTATGTCAGCTCTACGGTAGGGATAAATGGCCCCAGCGTCAGAGCTGATAGAACCAACAACCGTGTAGAAAGAGCTCCCCTCGTAAAAGTCCAAAGCCCTTTCTATCTTCTCAATGAGGGCGACGAGATTAGCGTCAGAGTCCCTCTCCTTAGTCAGTAGCTTCAGCTCAACCTGCATGTTTATCTGAGTCCGGCTGAGGAGCTCTTTAGGGCTCTCGCCTTTGTAGACAACTGCAACGGCGGGAAGCTGGGCGTCTGCAACGTCCCAAAGGTTGCGCTTGACGGTCTTAATTCCGTCTATCTCCTTCAAAACAGCTACAATCTCGTCAATGATTTCGTTTCTCATAGCCACTTCCAGACGACAGAGTTAATCATGTGTCCCTTGTCTATGAGGGCTTTGGAGCTCCCTTTTCTCTTGATTGTCTGAGGTTTAAGAGGAATGAAAGGTCTGCCCCAGATGTCAGTTTGCCTGTCAACTCCTTCCTTGATATTTGCAATCAGAGCGTTAGCTATGTCTTGAATAAGCTCTCTAACCGTCTGGTTTGAACTAAGCCAGTGGTGCTTAATCTTCTCAAGCGTAGGTTTAAAGTCCTTTCTTACACCAAACCAGGGACGGGGAGGGATTCCTCTTTTGGTTCCGTAGTGTTGCCAGACTCCTTTCCTGTTTTCAAAAGGAGTGGAAAGATAAACAACAGCTTTAGCTGGCTCGTATTTCTCCGCTTCTTTGTTCAGCCACTTTTTTACAGCGTCAAAGTTTCCCTTTATCTGTATCACCCTTACCCTCGCCCGATGTAACCACCAGAAGTGCTGACAGTTTCGCCCTCGTCGTTGATAACGAGGATATTCTGAATTGCCTCCTCAAAAGCCTCTTTATAGCTTTGAGCTTTAGCGTAGAAGATGTCTTCTTTGTCTCTTGAGTTCATGTTGAAGATTAGGTAAAGGGCCTTGAGACAGGTTAAAGTTTTGAGTTCGTCGGGTGGGACGCTCTCCGGGTCAATTCCCTTAGCCTTCAGGGTGAGATTTATCTGGGCTTCAGCAAGAGCAATCTGAGGTGAAAAGTCTTCCTGCCCTTGAGGCACATAATCGGTTATAGAGGGTTCATATCTCAAAAGGTCTTCTTGCGTTGCGTATGCCATTACTTGCTACCTCTGCTGGAGCTCTTTCCCTTCGTTTTCTGCTTAGGCTTCTCCGAAGTTCTGGATTTGTTTGTCTGTTTTGGCTTCTGCTTAGGCTTCTCCGGAACTCCTTTTGTCTGCTCTCTCAACTTCCTAAACCTTTCCAAGATATAGCCCATGGTTTCCTCCAAAGGGGGCACAAAGCCCCCTGAGTAATTACTTGCACCTGATTTCAATTGCTCCGTCCGGGTAAGTAGCGACTGGACCAACGGCGTAGTGAACCGTGCAGGAAATCATCGTTGTCCTTGCAGCGATGTCCCTAAAGGTCTCAACCTGCGGCCTGCGTTTGTAGATAAGGCCTACAACTCCACGCCTTACGAGGAGGTTTTTGTAGTAGTAGGTGCCTGCGGAAGCGTCAACAACAACCTTTTCAACGATAGACGAAACGACGACAGGAATGCCGTAAATCTGTCCGATTTCGCCGGTCTGGAGTACGGGGGAACCGTATTTAGAGGCGTCAATGAAGTTCGGGTCTTTGTAGAGTTTTGCCTTGAGCTTCGGGTGAATTACGAGGACAAAACCGTTGTTAACGGCATCTTCGTAGTCTTCTTCTTCTCCGAGCGCATCAGCAATGATAGAGTAGGAAATGTCTGTGTTTTGGTTTCCGAGAACCTTAGAGTTACCTTCAGCGTAAGAGACAAGCTCATCATAGATGTCTTTGTTAATCTTTCTGTTAACCACCCTAACAATCTGCCTACGAGCTTCTTCAAGTGGGTCTCCAACGGCGGTAAGGAGTGCTTTGTCGGTAATCTCTACGAGCTTTCCGACTTCCTTGATGGTTACGGTCTTTTCAGCTTGAGTAAGAATTTCAGGAGTAAGGGAATCTGTTTCAGCCACTTCCTCCGCATCAGAAAGGGGAAGGAAATTTGGAAGATGAACGGTTTCTCCAGGTTGTCCTACAAGGGTATCGTACTCCCTCACAAGCTGGCGAAAAACAGTTGTATTGCCGACAAAGTACGCCTGAAGCGCATCAGCAAAAACATCAGGTTTTATTACGTTAGCCGACGTGGTTGGCCCTGTTGCCATGATTTACCTCCTAACTTCTTAGGTTTTGCACAAGCCTTTGATAGAGCTCCGGGTTCTCCTGAGCGAGTTTCATCATCTCGCCCACAGTCATCTTTGTAAGGTCATATTGCTCTGTTGTTGACGTAGGCATTTCTGAACCTACAGCAGGGACAGGTTTAAAGAGTCCTTTTTCTTTTACTTTTGCTATCCAAGAGAGCTTTTCCGCAGGCGTCAAGCCTTCGGGAATAAGGTCTCTAAACTGCTCTGGAATTTGCTTTAGCTCTGCCTCAAGCAGCTTGTTAAGCGTTTCCTCGGCCTTCTCGGCCTTTTCCTTATAAACGTTGAGCTGAGCTTCAAGCTCTTTGACTTTCTTTTGGAGCTCCCTTGCCTTAATCCTCTTTTCTGCCGCCTCCTGTCTGAGTTTCTTTACATAATCAGCCGGGTAAAGGAGCTCCTCCTCGGCCTTATCAGCTTCTGCCTCAAGTTCCTGAGCTTCTCTCTCAAGCCTTTCACTTTCCTCAATAGCATTCTGAATCTGTTCTTGTGTATCACCCACCTGGGGAGTGGTTTGTTCTTTTGTCTCTTCAGATTGCGGTTCTACCGCTTGAGTTTTTGCTTCCTCAGGCATTACTTGCCTCCTTTACAGTGTTTTTCGTAAAGGCTCCTGGCCTTGCGTTCTACTGTTGAATAACCATGTTGAGCGGCCCTGACGATGGCGGCCTTGAGCAAGTCACAACGGATTTTCCCGGTTTTAGGGTCCCGGTAGGGAAACTTCCTCTTCTTGGGGAGCAGAAAGTAAGAAGATGGCAGTTGTTTACGCTTCTTCCGGCTCTTAATAACTTGCTTAACCGTTTTGGGTATTTGCTTTCGCTTAATAACCTTTGCCATTTTCAGCCTCTCTGGTTTGATACTATTTGTTTTGAGAATGGGGTGATGTAGGATTTGTGAGGGTTTGTGAATGGTCAAAGTTTTCAGGGAGGTATCTTGGAACTCCTACACTATATTGGTCTTCAAGAAATAATCATCATAACGCTTGCCTTCGTGGTTTTCCTGGGCTTTCCCCTCTATACCCTTGTTAAGGTGCTTAAAAGCCCAGCATCAGGAACGATGAAGATTGTATGGACACTACTTGTTATTTTTCTGCCCTTAGCAGTCTGGGTTCTTTACCCTATTCTTAAACCTCACAAGACTACTTAGCCAAATAATCCGGCACAGGAATCCACTGGTGCCTGCAATTAGGGTGTAGCCCATAGCTAAAAACGTACGGACTTATCTTCAACCACTCCTCTCTTGTCTTTATCTTCCCAACGTAGCGCCTACAGATAGCCGACGTTCTTTCGTCCACAGGCCCCACCATCTTGTAATACTTATAACCTCTCCCTTTGTTCACTTCCTCTATTGCTGTCCTGAATGCCCGGTGGAGCTCCGAACGGGCTATTGTCTCCAACCTATGTTTTGTAACGCCCCTGAAAAACCCATCTTCTGCCTTGAGAGCATTCATTATGTCGTCAATACTCATTGGGGAAATCGCAGCTTGAGTCAGAACCCTTGAAACCGTTACCTTTACATCCTCGGTAGCCTTCATTATTGATGACTTATAGCTAGTGTAAACGGCCTTGGCTACCTCCGGAGAAAGCACCACGTTAGCCATAGACAGGCCGTAAGCAGTAATAACCTCTCTGAAACTCCTTTGAAGGGCTGGCAATATCCGCTTGTTGAACAGACTTTCATCATCAGTGACGTCAGCAAGGGGTTTAACGATGAGTTCCTGCAAAACAAAGTCTATCTGAGAAAGCAGAGGAACCAAGTCGTCAACAGACATTCCCTCTTTGTAGTTCTTTGCAATCCAATTTTCAAGGCGGAGAAGTCCCTTTTCCCAGGTATCTAAAAACTCCTTAACGACCTTTGAATCGTACTTTTGGGAGAGCTCCGTTAACTTCTTCTCAAGCTTCTTAATCCTTCTAAGGATTTTCTCTTTACTGGCCGCCATTCAGTTTAGCCTCCAAAGCTTTGAGTTCCACCGGAGAGACCCCTGTATTCTTCTCAAACCACGCGACGTTTTCAGCGTAAATCTTTTCAGCCTCCTCTCGGGTTAAATCAGGGTTCTTGGCGAGGATGTAGTCAATCGGAGTGGCTACACGGTTGTTGAATTTGAACTGCCACTCAAGGAGCTCCTCCCTATCCAGTGGCTCTTTTGGCTCAGGGTAGTCAACGATAATTTCAAGGTTCTGGGGCACACTCTTTCGCGTGTGAGTAGCGTAAACGTGAAGGGCAAGCTCTATTAGCTCTTTTTCCAAGGGCCTGAAGAATTCCGCTCTCTCTTTCTGCCACTCAATTAACGACTGCTGTTCTGCTACAAGTGCAACGCCGGACTTTGTAGTGGTGGCTTTTAAGCTTACCGCCCCTTCCGGTATTCTGAGAGACATTAGAGCTGAGTCTAAAAGAGCATTGATAACGTCAAGCATTTTATTGATGTCAGCGTCAGGTTTGATGAAAGAGGCGTCACCGTTTTCCGGCATTACGATGTAAGTGTCAGGGCCAAAAACGGGGCGGAAGTCGGGGGGAGCTCCCTTAACTACAAGTTGGCCGTGAGACTGAAAAATCGTAGTCCAGATTAATTCAGTCCAGAGCTTGTTGAGAATCTCATTAGCCTTGATTATTTGAGCCCCCGGGACCTCTACCTCCCAGAAATCCCATAGAGGTTCTGAATTTCTAAAGAAAACAAGGGGAATTCTGCCGTAAGGGTTTTCTTGTCTCTCTACAACTTTATCGTTTTTTAGCTTTATGAACTCCTCTGCCGTCCATACGTGAGCTATTCTCTCAACTTTTGCTCCTTTGACCACTCCCCAGTGCAGGACTACTATCTCAGGCAGAGTTGGGTCGTTTTCCGACGGAATAACGTCAATCATGTTAGGGGTGTAAATAGCGTAGCGAATGGAGCCGTTTTCCTGGTAAATCGGCCTTACCGCTACCGTTCCAGTAAGGAAGGTGAACCTGTCAACATTCTGCATGATGCGGGTAAGGGGTTTGAGTAACTCCTTTCCCCAGTCAACACTAACTTCACGCTTAACCTTACCGCTGTAAAGTTTGCATACCGCCTTGGTAACGGCGAAAGTGAGATTAAGCCAAACTTTAGGCCTATTCTTAAAATGCTCATCAGACTCTTCAGGGTTTTTCTGTATGTATATCTCCTGATTACCAAAGTAGTAATCTAAAATCTTGTCAGCCAAAGCTTTACGTTGATTACTCAGGTTTTGAGCCAGCACTCTAAGTGCAGCGTTTAAGGCGTCTTGCGCCGTAAATCCTCCGAGGTTGAACATCTCTCATTCCTCCTGATTTCCATTGACCTTGAGTAGAGCTGAAAAGTGCATATCTCATTGCGTCCATAAGGTGATCGTTTTCCTTGCGGGGCTTGTCAAGGATTTCGCCTGTCTTATCGGTCTCCCACTGGTAACTGTTAATCTCGTCTATCATGTAAACGAGATTTTTGAAGATTTTGAGCTTTCGGGATTTAAGGAGAGACTGGACGAAGGAAATCCCAGCCAGGACGTCCTTCTTTGCGGCCCTCATGTTTACGCCTTTAGCTTTAAGAGTTTCAAGGGTTTCTTTACTCGCAGGGTCGCCGTAGTAAACGCTGCACTTTTCTTTTTTGAGAACTTTTTCCATGTCGTCAACTGTAAGGCCGCTTTTCTTGAACTCCTTGTATGCGTAGATTTCTCCTGTTTCCGGGTTTTCAGCAAGCCAGACGACGGCGAAGGGATTGTTAAAGCCAAAGTCCACACCTCCAAAGCGGTACCAGCTTTCTGGAATGGCAAAAGGTTCAACGGTCTCGTAGTCTTCGTATATGAGTCCTGCGGGTTTGGTGAACTTGCCTTCAAACAACATTTTAAACTTCCACTCGGGAAGGGTTCTTTTTGCCCTCTCATACTCCTCCCTTGGGTAAAAGGGGTTATCAAGGGAGCTTGGATTCTCCACGTGAAAGGCAGGATCTCCCTCTATCCACCTATCCCAGACTTCGGTCTTTAACCAGTTATGGGAATAAGGCGTAGTGGTAAGGAGAATTTGCCCTTTTCTGTAAGCTATCCTTTGGACTGCCGTGTCCCACCAGAGGCGGTCAAAGAGGCCTGCCTCGTCTCCCACTATCCCTTTGGCGTGTATTCCCTGCATCCTGTCCGGAGTTTCGGCGGAGATGAAGTAAATTGTCCCGAGGCCGGGGAGCTCCATTACGAGGTCGGCCTTGTTGAACTCATAGTTAATTCCGTTGTCGTCAAAGAATTTTTTGATGTACTTAATCGGGTTTCTTTTGAGCATTTCCCGGGTTGGAGCAGAGACAACCCACTCCTCACCAGGGTTTTGGCACATTTTGACGTAGAGCCACCGGGGAAGAAAGTAAGTTTTACCCGTTCCGGTTCCACCGATGAGAGCAGTATAGGTAGCAGTAGACTTTAAGAGCCTCAGCTGGTAGGGAAGCAGATTTATTTCAATCTTCTTTTGAGCCATTGCCTGCACCTATCTCGTTTATGATAATTACCGGCTGAACGCTGGTAGCTTCCTGCTGTTCTATGCCGTCAAGCATTTCCTGCAACGTTTTGTTGGCCTTGCTGCTAACCTCAATAAGACGGGAGTAGCTGTCTTTTACGGATTTAGGGTTTTCTCTCTTTTTTCTGAGGAGCTCATTGGCTATTCGACAGGCCTCAAGCTGGTAGGCAAAGACTTCCTTCTTGAGGGCTATAACACTCTCAAGAATTTGCTCCTCCCGCAGCTTCTCACCGGGGTTTATCTGAACTTTAAGGCCGGTTTCTCTTGCCGCTTCAACCACCGCAACCTTGGCGGCCTTCTCAAGAAGGGAGTCCCAGCCGTATTTGCGCGCCCACCTCAGAATGGTAGAAGGGTTTATAGAGGTGTTGCGTTCCTCTTGCAACTTTTTTGCAATGCTTTGCAATGAGTAAACCCGATTCCCCTTCTCATCAACCGTCAAATACAGTTCCTTGGCGTAGTTAACAACCTCTTCACTATATCTGGGCATTTTGTCACCTCTAACGTCAATCTACTTCACTTTTTTTCTGCTCGTTGTAGGCTTTGTGAAGGTTCGTAAACGTACGAGTGGCGTTCCTTGATAAACTCAATCAAATCTTTCTGGTGGACCCGATAATAAGGGGAGCTTCCATCTGCAATAACTATTGCTTTGAGCTTACCGTATCTAATCCAGCTTAGAACAGTGTTATAATGCACGCCAAAAAGGCGCGCTATTTCTGATGGCTTCCAAACCCTTTTCCTCCGTGCCTCTTTTATCCAAGCCTCAGCCCAAATTTCACGAGCATCTTCAACCAAGTTCCCACACCTCCACTATCACCCTCTCTGAGGCCTCTAATCGCCTCTCTATTGAAAGAAAATCCACTTGCCTATCATCTACCCATACAAGACCGTTAAAAGCGTCTAAAATCGCCTTCAATCGATTGTCTACGTCCCCGCGTCGGTACTTGACGCAGAGTAGAACTCTTACCCTAAGTCTGCCCTTAAGGGGTTTATGTTTGGGGAGCTGGCGCCTTACCTCGTTTGCTACCAACCTTTTCCACTCCCGGGCCCTTTTGGTTAGAAATCTTCTTTTCCCCCGTGAAGCCCAGTAGTGGTTTACAGAGGGCGGTATGGCCGGGATTTCTATTTTCAGCTTAGAACTCAAGGAAGTTGTAGTCGTAGTCCTCTTCAACCTCCACCTCTATCTGGTCTGGTCTCTTAAACTGTGGAATACCGTTCTCAAACGGCACTGTAATTTCTCTGTTGGCCGTGTCTACCCGGCACTTGGCCACCTTGACCTGAAGAATGTCCGGAGTTTCTTTCAGGTTTCTGTGAAGGAGCAGGATGTTGGAAGCGTCCTGTTCAAAGTTCCCGGTTTCCTTGATGTGTTCTATCAGAGGCTCGTCTCTTCCCACCCGGGCGCCTCTGTTGAGCTGGGCAAGGGCGACGATAGGACAGGTCCTTTTAGCTATCTCTAAGAGTTCTGCCGAAACGTAGTCAAGAAACTCTTTACGGTTCTTGTTTGAGGAGTGCTGAGTAACTTTTTGAATATAGTCAATGTAAACTACGTCCGGCTTCACCTCAAAGATTTTGGCCTTTATCTCCGGGAGAGTTAAGGGCCCCGGCTCAATGTATATGGGAAGGTTGCTGACGGCATCGGTCGCCTTAACAACGGTACTAAAGTCAAGCCAGCCATAGACTATTTTTTTCAGCGGCTCTCCGGTATGGATTGAGATAAGGCGGGCCATAACTTCATCTTCGGTTAACTCCAGAGAGAAAAACTGCACCTTGATGCCCATCTGGGCCTGGTTATAGAGGAGGGAAAGGGCCGTCATGGTTTTTCCAATTGAGGGGCGGGCGCATATCAGGGTTAGCTCTTTCCTATAGGTGAAGATAGCGTCAAGTTCCTGAGAGCCGGTTGAGATGCCTTGAATTTCGTCGCTCTGACGCTGCTCCTCCTGCTTCTTTAGCCATCTAACAGCTATATCGCTTACCTTTCCTCCTCTTAACTCCCTATCCCTTTCAAGGTCTGAGAGATGGGCAAGGGCCTCTTCCCGGGTGATTTCACCGCTTGCAAGGGCTCTTGCGATGTCAAGCTCTTTGTGCTTCTTTGAATACTCAATGAGCTGTTTTATAAGGGTTTCAACGAGCTTCGTGTTATCTACGGCATACTCAACGGCCAGGCCGGCCGACTGCTCAAGCCGCTGGTCTGAGGCGGCGAGGGTAATAACCTCCTCAAAGTTCATTCCCTCCTCAAAGCGCTTCTTTAGTAGAGCGAAGAGCTCCCTGTTATCGCTGTTTATGAAGTCTTCGGGCTTCAGGATTGAAACGCACTTGTAGAAGGCCTCTTCCGACATAAGCATAGAGCCCAGAAGAGTTAGCTCCACTTCGGCCCTTTTCATTAAGACGTTCACCTTGCACCCCCTCTCTTGTCGGTTCCCTGGACGTAGATGGGAATGCCCCTTTCTGCGAGCCTTGAACGACTCTTTTGGCTCACCAATTCAAGGAGCCTCTTTGGGGGTGCAATGTTGGTGGTGACTATCAGGAGGGTTTCGGTGTTATAGGCCTGGTTTACGAGCTTCTCAAAGGCCTCTACTGCTTCCTCCTCAAGGTCGTCAATGAGTATCAGGTCGTACTGCTTGGTTATCTCGGTAAAGGGAACTCTCTCCTGGGCGTTGTCGTAGGAAGGGGGACGGAGCTCCGTCTCAACGCTGAAAGTAACGTCGTCAACGAACATGCACAGGTGGAGCTCCCCACGATAGAGGGCCAGAAGCTCGTCGCTCGTGAGGAAAAGCGGCGTGAGGCGCTCTGTAACGGTCTTGATTGCAAGAAGCCTGACAGCCATGAGGGTCTTGTAGTTACCGACGTCGCCTGAGAAGATGATATAGAGGGGAGGAAAGCCGCTGGCGAGGAGCTTTTCTTCCTCGCGCTTTATCTCTGCAAAGTAGCCCTTTGCGAACTCTTGGGGTATAATATCTGTGGCCAGTGCCCTTTCAAGTAAGGGCACCATTCCCCTTCTTTTAGGCAGGTTGCACCCGAGCAGGTTTCTCCACGTTCTGCTGTCGCAACCTGCCGCTTTCTCAAGGTACTTCCTGAGCTGCTCAAGGGTTCCGGTTCCCATTACCAACCTCCCTTCACAGAGAAGTAGACGCCTTCTGTGTTAGTGGCCTGAAGCGACACGGGCTTGTTTAAGAGGTCTGGAGCTCTAAAGCTAAAGGCAAAGAAGGAGTAGCCTTTATCCATTACCCACTTATCCCGCAAGCTAAAGAACTCAGGAATTCGCTCCAGCAGACGCTTAACAATGTCTTGGAGCTCCTCTTTTGTTGACGCTGAAGTTTTTAGATGCTCGGTAAGCCTTTTTACCGACCTGGTGTCTATAAGCGGGTAGCGACCGAATTTGCGCTTGTAGTTGAGCTTGAACTCGTTAACGATGATGTTTTGAACCAGGTTCTCTGCTAAAGTAGCTATTTCCCTATTAATTTCTTTTTTAGAATTATCTAAAACATTATTGCCTTCTTCAGGCGGCTTATCATCTCCCTCTAAAACTTTTATCTGGGAATTTTTATCTAAAACTCTTTCTCTAATAATATTATTTACGGGTGGCTCTGGGCTTTGTGGCTCTTGGGCTACAGAAGATTTTTTAGACCCATTTTGGGTCTTAGTTAGACCTATATTAGGTCTTTCTAAAACCTGTTTTGGGTCTTTTTTAGACCCATTTTGGGTCTCATTAAGACCTATTTCAGGTCTATTTGAAGAACCTAATTTAGATGTTATAAATTCTCTTAATCTCTCAATATCTAATGAGATTTTCTTACCTTCTCGTTTAATGATAGAAAATTCTTTTGTTACTCCATCTACCTTTTTGGTATAGGTCAGTCGCTTTAATTCAGTATAAATGTGGTCTTTTCTTATTCCGGTTTTCTCCGCCAAAATATCAATTGTGAATGCACCACCGCCCCTGAGGTTAAGGAAGGAAAACAGACAAAGAACGATACATCTCTGCCTATTTGTAAGAATTTTTGAGTTGTATAAAAGTTCTGGAAAGTCATAGATAGAATATTTCTGCTCCATTATTCACCTCCCTAAACTCTTTCAATTGCTTTAAGCATTCTCAAAACGGCTCTGACGGCCTCCCACCCTTCCTTACTAAGTCTTTCTTTCTCTCTTGGGCTTATCTCGTCGTCGTCAATCGCTTCAGCGTGGG
>Ga0256838_1000561_pt1 | contig 21723 bp, 15 predicted proteins | sample 4571419metaG_FD_185978 | JGI IMG/M metagenome (GOLD analysis project Ga0256838, IMG submission 185978) | Hydrothermal vent microbial communities from Guaymas Basin, Mexico - 4571-419 | ecosystem: Environmental > Aquatic > Marine > Hydrothermal vents | place: Mexico: Guaymas Basin | collected...
AGGGTGTGGTGCAGAGTCTGAACCAAACATTACTTTAGGATGTGCTTCAAGTGCAACACTTAAAAGTGCATCTAAATCTTCAGGACGCTTTGCGATAGGTTTACAGAAGTGATGTGGTTGCATCATGCCACCTATAACATCATCGAGTGTAAGAATAAGGTGGTGAATGGTTATAGTAGCATAAAGATTCTCAAATTTATCAAGCATATCTACAGCTTCCTTTGTAGTAATATGTTCCATAATAATTTTTAGTTTAGGAAAATTTGAAGCAAGAAGCTCATAAACAGACATAAACTCAGCCTCTCTATCCATCACAAAGCCATCCGTCTCGCCATGAACACACAGAGGAATATCTAAATCACTCATAGCCTGAAGAGTTGTTCTCATCTCATCAATATTAAATGAGCTTACACCTCCCTCAGAGTTTGTGGTAATTCCCGCAGGATAGAGTTTTATAGCTGTTATCTCATCAACAATAGCTTCTAAAAATGCTTTATCGTAGTTCTTATAAAAAAGAGTCATATAAGGCTCAAAGTAGTCATTTGGAACGGCTGCCATAACACGCTCTTTATAAGCAATAACCTCTTCTTTATTTGAAACAGGAGGAACAAGGTTAGGCATAATTACAGCCCCACTAAAAGAGTAAGCAGAGAGAGGTGCTACATTTTTCAACATTGCACCATCACGGAGGTGTAAATGCATATCTAAGGGCATTAAAAGTGTATGAGATTTCATAAAGATTCCTTAAGTGTTTCTATAACCATATTATAGCAGACAATGCAATAATAACAACTGTTAAAACAGGTAAAACTTTATATGCTTTACTAATACCAAACTGTGGTTTTCCATCGACAAATATACCGAGTTGCACTACTGTTACCATAAGTGCAGTCACTATAAAAAACAGAAAAGAGAATAGAAGAACGAAGTACCATGGTACAGCTAAAAAACCATAAGAAAAAGTTGCTAATGCACTCAGCATTACTGCTATATTTTGTAAAAGCATAAAGGGAGTTGATTTTTCCTCTTTTCTATAAATACGGGCTATTTTAAAATAGAGAAAGAGTAAAAAAAGTGTGGTATAAAAGAGCATGTGTAAAGATCCTTAATATTATTTTTGACATCATATCAAAATAATATTAAGTGATGTTTATCATATTCAAGAGTTATACTAATTTAGAGTGATTCTTTCGCTTTTACTATTAAAGCATTAATGGCACGCTCATAATTTTTCGCTTCATCTGCATCAGTAGACTCAAAACGAGTAACAAGAACAGGAGTTGTATTGCTTGCACGAACAAGTCCCCACCCTTTTTCAAAGTTAATTCGTACACCATCTACATCAATGATATCTTTTATAGTAGGAAAATCTACTGGTGGATTTTGAAGCATCTCTTTTACACGAGCTATGATTTTAAACTTCTCTTCTTCTGTAGTCTCTACTTTTAACTCTTCAGTAGAGTAAACAACAGGGAGTTTTTCTAACTCAGCATCTAAGTCTATACCATCATGAACTAACTCAAGCATACGAAGTGTCGCATAGATAGCATCATCATACCCAAAGTAACGGTTTTTAAAGAAGATATGCCCACTCACTTCACAAGCAAGGTCTGCACCTGTCTCTTTCATTTTTACTTTTAAGTTAGAGTGACCAGTTTTGTACATAATAGCATTACATCCACGACGAGTAAGCTCATCATACATCACTTGAGAACACTTCACCTCACCTATAACAGTAGGCTTATCCATCTTCATAGAGTAAAGAAGAGCCATCATATCGCCCTTAATGTTATTCTTATGTGTAAGCACAGCAATTCTATCTGCATCTCCATCATAAGCAAATGCAATATCGCCATCGGTAGCTAAAAGTTTTTTTATATCTACTAAATTATGTTCATCTGATGGGTCAGGATGGTGATTTGGAAAAGTTCCATCAGGATCTACATAAAGCCCTTTTGTTTTAAGCTCTAATGCTGCAAAAATATCTTCAGTTACAACACCTGCAACACCATTTCCACAATCATAAACTATCTTAGTGTCCATTCCTTTAAGGTGCTGGAACTCAGATACAAGAAAGTCTACATAACGAGTCACAGCATCTATTTCAGTTACATCTCTTGCAACTTCACTTGGCATCTCCATAGCCTCACACTCACGACCTAAAGCATAAATATCTTCAGAGAAAAAAGGAGCTTTATCTACTGTGATTTTAAAACCATTATACTCACTTGGGTTATGTGAACCTGTAATCATAACAGAAGCAGATGGAGTAATCCCATCCCAATCTTGATAGTTTGCAAAGTAGTTTACAGGAGTAGGTACAAGCCCCATACCAAGAACTTTTTTTCCACCTGCATTGAGACCACGAACTAAATACTCAAAAAGTATAGGAGAGTGTGAACGAGCATCATACCCAACAGCTACATACTCACCCTCTATTTTTGATGCTAATGCATACCCTATACGAACAACACTCTGCTCATTTAACTCTTTTTCATATATACCACGAATGTCATATTCTCTATAGATACTCAATTAAATCTCCTCAAATTTGAACTAAAATAAATGCTATATTTAAGAGATGCAATCATACAGTTAAAAACATTAAATAAAAGAATTAAAGTGGTAAGTTATTATAAAATTTTCGGCTTATTATTACGAAGATAAAATAGTGTTGCTTTTATGATGTCATCATCATCTCGACTATCAGATTTTATACTCTCTTTTGATTCATTTAAGTAAGTAATAGTAATACTCTGAGCATAATTACTAATGCTTTTTATTTTTTTATCAAGGGAAAGCAATTTAATAACCATAAGCTCAAAAAACTGTTTTGTAGGTATATCAAGTTCGCCAAAGCGGTCTATTATCTCCTCTTCTATCTCATACACTTCTATAGCATCCTCACACTGAGAGAGACGTCTGTAGATATCTAAACGTAGCCTATCTTCTTTTACTACCTCATCCGATATATACGCACTAATAGTAAGTTTTATATCTACCTTGGCACGTTCACCCTCTTTTGTATTTGAGAGCTCTTTTATGGCATCTTCAAGCATTCTAAGATAGAGTGAATACCCTATATTTTTAATGTGTCCACTCTGTGCATCACCCACAAGGTTTCCTCCTCCACGAATCTCTAAGTCATGATGTGCTAAAACAGAACCACTCCCTAAGAAAGAGTTTGACTCTAAGGCAAGCAGACGTTTTTTCGCTTCATCTGTTAAAAGCTCTTTATTTTTTACTATAAAATATGCGAAGCCCTCAACACTTCCCCGACCAACACGACCACGAAGTTGGTGCAAATCAGCTATACCAAATCTATCGGCCCCATCTATTAAAATGGTATTTACCTTAGGCATATGAATTCCCGATTCAATAATAGAAGTTGCTATCATAAGGTCATACTCCCCTGCCTCAAACTTTAAGAGCTCTTTTTCAGTCTGTACAGCAGAAATCTTTGAGTGAAGCATTACAATCCGAAGGTCAGGAAGGAGTGCTTTTAATTCGCCTAGTTTTATTGGCATATGATCTATAGAGTTATGCACATAAAAAACCTGTCCACCACGGCGAAGTTCTCTGAGAATCACCTCTTTAATCAGCTTCTCTTCATACTCTTTGACAAAGGTTCGCACACCTTGGCGTTCACTTGGAGGGGTAAGGAGTTGACTCATTGTTTTTATAGAACTAAGGGCTTGATTAAGTGAACGAGGAATAGGTGTTGCAGACATGCTCAGCAAGTGCACATTATGATACAACTCTTTTATTTTTTCCTTTTGCTTCACGCCAAATTTATGCTCTTCATCTATAATAACTACTCCGAGTTTTTTAAACTCTAAACCAAAAAGTGCATGTGTACCGACAACACAATCTATCTCTCCACTTGCAAGCCCTTTTATAATAGCATTTTTATCTTTTGTACTTACAAACCTATCAAATTTTGCATAGCGAATTTTCAACTCACTAAATCGCTCATCAAGTGAACGCCAGTGTTGTGCTGAAAGTAGTGTTGTGGGAACTATAAATGCAGACTGATACCCTGACCTAAATGCCGCAAAGATTGTATTTAACGCTATTTCTGTCTTACCAAAACCAACATCACCACTCAGCAGTCTATCCATAATATTTCCAGTAGACATCTGATTTAAAATATCTTGCACAGCATTTGTTTGGTCATCTGTATACTCAAAGCCAGAGAGTGCTTGAAAATCCTTAAGCTCTTTTTTTGCTAAGTTAATCTTTGGCGCTTTTATAAGTGCTCTTGCAGCTGCTGTATTTACTATTTGACCTGCTATCTCTAAGAGACGTTTACGAACCTTGGCCTTCAGTTTTCCAAAACTTCCTTTCCCTAGTCGATCTAAAACAGGAGTAGAACCACCACCAGCGATATAACGGTCAATATAATCAAGATTCTCAACAGGAAGTAGAATTTTATCATCACCTACATACTTAATCAGGATAAAATCTTTTATTCCCCCAAGAATTTCGATCTGCTGAATTGCATCAAAAATACCAACACCATAATCCTCATGCACAACATAGTCACCCTTTTTAAGATCATCGAGTAAAATAGAGCTTTTTCTACGACGGCGTTTTTTATCTGGTTTGTTAAGACTTATAACCATCTCATCAGGGGTGATAATATTTAAAATATACCCTGCTGTTATTTTTGTAATATTACTTGTATCGTAAATACCAGCCTGTTTTATAGTTGCTGCATTTGCCGCTATAACTGTTATTTTTTTATTACGATGAACATTAAGAAGATGCTCTGCATTTACTACAACTAACTCTTTTACATCATCACTCTGAGGAAGTATCTCTAAATCAAAAACTTCACGACTCAACACTGGATTATTAATCCCATATGCATCTTTTAAGAGACTCTCAAGATTACGAGAGAGTTTGACCTCTTTGTGCTCTAAAAAATTTTCAGCCATACTATCTAAGTGCCAAAATCCTAAAGATGCAACATCTTTTACAAGTGCATCAAACTTGCTCTCTTGCACTTTAGTATTTAACTGCTCGAACCCTTCCTCATCAAGAGCATAAAAAGCACTTCTAATACTTACCGAATCTAACTCATCCCCAAGTGTTCTTTGGGATTCTAGTTCAAACTCTTTAATCTGCTCTATTTCATTGTCAAAAAATGAAATACGATAAGGATTTTTTGTAGAGGGTATGTAAATATCTAAAATATCCCCTCGATGACTCACTTCCCCCTCAACTTGAACCATATCTACAAAAGTGTAACCCCAAAAAAGCATCTGCTCTTTAAACTCCTTAAGATTAACTTCACTCCCAAACTCTAAAGTAGTCGTATCTAAGTACTCTGCTTTAGGAAGAGGAAAAAGAAGTGTTTTAAGGGGTGAAATAATAAGTGGTTTTTTCTTTGCCTGATAATAGAGACGGAGTGTAGAAAAGAGCGAATGAAGCTCCTCTTTATAAGAGCGCAGATCATCCCCGAAACTAGGTCTAAAGTCGGGAAAAAGAAGCACCTCTCGATTAAAATAGTGAGCAACAGCTTCAAGTGATTCAGCCTCTTTGCTATCCTCACAAATAAGAAGTTCCAGAGAGGCTTTTTTTGTTGTATTAAAGTAGTTATAGAGTGCTGTTTGTGACATTATTTTTCTAGTTTTTCTAAAATATTTTGTGTATCTTTAAGAACAGATTTTCCTTCAAAAACACCTTTAGATTCAATAATAAGCTCTTTTGAAATTATCTCGCCACTTACTCTTCCCTCTGCTTTTATCTCTACTAAAGTAGCATCAATGCTCCCCTCAAAATATCCCTGAATAATTAAATGTTCTGTAGTGAGGTTCCCTTTTACTACTCCATTTTTCCCAATATTTATCTCTTGAGTAGATTCAATAGAGCCCTCTAACTCTCCATCAATATAAAGATTACAAGTCAGGTGAATTTCACCTTTTATCTTTGTACCTGCTGTTATTATGGTTGTGTTGGAGTCTGTTTTTGCACGAGATTGAGTGTCGCTGTTATTAAAGATTGCCATGGTATTTTTTTCTCCTTTTCGAATATTTCATCATAATTTTGCTGTGTCCACTTTATGAACCAATAAGGGTTTAATTTTCTATAGATAAATCGAATTTCATAATGTAAATGAGGTCCATTACTCATTCCCGAGTTTCCAGTATAGGCGATCAGTTGCCCTTTTTTTACAAATTGACCTGATTTTACCACACTTCTCTTTAAATGTCCGTAGTAAGATTTTATTCCATACATATGATCTAAAATTACAAGATGTCCATAGCCACTCTTTTTGTGATAGGCCGCCCACTCCACTATAGCATCTGCTGGAGCATACACAGGAGTGTTCATTTTTGCTTTTAAATCTATACCAGGGTGAAACTCTTTTTTTCCCGATATAGGATGTATTCTTTTACCAAACTTACTTGTAACACCTTTATACTCAATAGGTGAACCACTTGGAATAAGTTGCATAAAAAGAGCACGATGTTGCGAATCCAGTTTTGTATGAATAACCCTATCACGAATAGAGCTCTCTTCTGCTGGTTTTATCCCTATAAGAATCTCTATTTCAGAGAGGGAGTCAGAGAGTTCATCTAATTCTACCTTTTTTGCTTCAAGAGACTCATTTGTTAAATGCATACTCTCTTGAAGGTTTTTATTACTCTCTTCTAACTCTTGATAAGCCTTTTCCATGAGGCCACGCTTGTGTTCTGTTTTTTCTATACTATCATGCAGATATAAAATAGTCCCCACAGCAATAAAAATAAGTGTGAGTATAAAAAGTGACGCATAAAAAAGTGCTCGTTTTACTAAACGGTGTATATTAAACTGGCGAACACCACTCTCATCGTGAATAGTAACTGTAAAATGATCATTCAATTTTTTTGCCTTAAAAAAGCTTCTACCACACTAAAAGAGCCAAATACCAAGTAATTTTTATTAGTACTAAGAGCTTGAAATGAAGAATGGGAAATCCCTAAAGAGTTTAAAGCATCTACCATAATTGCCCTACTCTCAATGCGTGTATCATCAACATCAATTAGTTCAACTTTTTCTACAATACTTTGCAGTATGCTCAATATTTCTTTATAGTTCTTATCTTTATAACTGTTATATACTAAGGTGAATTTTTTTCCATTTAATGCAGTTACTATGGCATGTGCTGCTAAGACATTATGTCCTACATCTATTATAATATTTGGTTCAATCTTTGTTAAACGACCATATAATCTACTATTTTGAAAACTTTCCACACTGTAAGGCACATCAAGAAGATGTAAAACGGCAATAGAAACAGAGATATTCTCTTGAAGATAGAGTGGAAGATTATGTAATTGTTTAAGGTTTTTAATCTTTTTTGTATCTGCACTTGTTAAAAGCTTCTCATATCTAAAGAGTTCAAATCCTCTCTCTCTCGATAAATCATCTGCAATACTATAAACACACTTATGCTTCTGCGTTGCAAGAACTACTCTTTTTTGAATAGCATTAAGTTTTGTACTTGCTATGGCTTCAATAGTATCACCTAAAAATGATTCATGATCTCTATCTATAGGAGTTACTACTGTCAAAATATTTTCAAAAACAGCTGTTGCATCATACTCCCCTCCAAGACCAGCCTCAAGTACAAGGTAGTCACAATCTTGATAAATATAGATCGCTAAAAGTGTTGTATATTCAAAATAACTTAAAGCATCTGCATCTTCTTTAGAGAGAAGTAAAAGAAGTGCTCTGTGTGCATTTTCTAAGGCTGCATCTCTAAGCAATGATCCATTAAGCCAAACTCTTTCATTAAAAGTGATAATATGAGGAGATGTATAGTGTCCAACCCTGTATCCAGCAGAAAAAAGTGCAGTTGCTAAAAAGCGACCTGTTGTTCCTTTTGCATTTGTTCCAACAAGATGAATAATTTTTGCTAGTTTGAGTTGCTCTTTTAGGGAAGCATAAATACGAGGCATCCTCTCATAATCTATTTTTTCATAAAAGAGAGGTTTTGCATCTAAAAAAGTACTTAACACCTCTACTTTTTAAACTCCACTCTATTTCTACCATGTGTTTTTGCTATATAAAGATACTCATCAGCAGAGTTAAGGGTTGCACTCATGGAAACATGTTTTGCACGCTCACTCACACCAGAACTTACTGTTACCTCTATACGATTTCCCTTGTACATAAAACGAGCCTTTTGTACATGTTTTCTTACTTTTTCTGCAAAAATAACACCACCAGATGTATCTGTTTCACTTAAAATTGCCAAGAATTCTTCCCCACCAAAACGGCCAACTATATCTACTGTTCTACACTCTTTTTTTAGTATTTTTGCAAATGCAGAGAGTACAGCATCCCCAGCATCATGACCAAAGGTATCATTAACATTCTTAAATTTATCAAGATCAAACATAATTACAGAGTAGTTTCTACCATAACGTTTAAACTCAGCCTCTTTAACCTCTAAAAAGTCATCTAATGCACGGCGATTATAGAGTTTTGTTAAAAAGTCCTCTTTAGACTCTTTTTTAGCGGCTTCAAGCTCCCCCTCTAATTTTTTTACACGAGAAGAGAGTGCACTAACTTCTTCTGAATGCCCCTGTAAATCCCGACTTAAGAGTTGTGTATTCTCTTCTAATGCTATTGCTATAGTGTAAAGTTTTTTATGTGCTATTTTAAAGTTAGAAGTAGACTCCTCAGAATAAGACTCCAGCTCTTTTTTTATCTGCTGTATCTCTTCATTTGAAGTGTCAGATTTTTCTATCATATCAATTAGACGTAGACTTAACTTATCTAAAACACCATCTATAGAGGAGATCATCTCCTTCACACTCTCTTTATCAAGTGCAATTCGTAAAGAGATAGCATCTTTAATCTCTTTTTCAATCTCCATACTCTCCAAAATTTCGGGATTTTTTCGAATTCTTTCGCTTATCGAAGCAATGGTATCGTTTACACTTGATGCGATAGAGGGAACAAAAGAGGAGATAAGAAGTTTAGATATTTTTGCTAAGGAGAGTGTTGCATCGGAAGATACAGCTGTAGCATTTAAGTTTAAACTCTCCACCGTAGCTTTTAAATTTTCATTATCCACTGTGCCAAAACTATGAAGTGTTTGTAAAAAAGTATCATCATATGTTGTTAAGAAGTTTATCCATCTCTGTCTAAAGTTATTTATTTGCTCTATAGTAGGACTTGTATCAAGCATTTCTATTGTACTATATGCTAGTTCAGAAGCCTCTTTATTATGTAAAACTTCTACAACTTGTAAAATACGTTTTGTTAAAAGAGTCTGTGATTCTATAGTTTGCGATGCTTGACTTGGATTTGTACGATTAAGTTTAGAGATAATAAAACGAACAAACTCATTTGTAGTTTTAATACGATAGTTCTTTATATCTTTTTGAAACTCTAAATTAAGTGTTTTTGTAAACTTCTCTACATTATTACAATCCTCTATACTTTTATTGGCACGTTTTACTTCTTTGCAAAAGGCTTCTGCATAAAAGTCAGGTGTTAGAAGTTTCCCCTCTAATTTTAATCGTTTCACTGCATTATTAATAATCGCTTGTATCGTCATAACATCTCCTTATTATTTATTAAGTCCCTCTGCGGAAACCTGTGCCACAAACGCATTTATAGCCTTTAGTGAACTAAATTTAATAGCATCAAAACGTTGTTGGTCACTTAAAACTGCATTAGGAACAATTGCAAAATCATACATTCCTATGCTAACATACTTTTTTTGAATATTTCGAGATATACGTGTAACACCAAGGATAATTGTAGCACGATAAGCGATAACAAAACCATTGTTATCATACTGCACAGGAACATAACTAGGATCTGAAATACTAAGTATCAAATGAGAGTCTGAATATTTTCGCTCTGTTAAAGATGCATGAAAAACCTCAATAAGTGCCTGATTTACAGCATCTTTAATAATTACAGTATTGGCAGGATCTTGAGCAGAGATTACAACCCCTGTACTTATTTTCTTTCCTAAAACTTCACGAGCATACTTTGCACTTGGTTTATAGCCACATCCACTCATCTCAAGTAAAAAAAGAGTTACAAAAAGAATTTTTACTGAATGCGAAAAGTATTTCATACTATCCCTTAATAACCAAGTTTACAAGTTTTTTAGGGACAACGATCTCTTTCACTATCTCTTTACCTTCAAGCCATTTTGAGACAACCTCTTTAGCAGCAACTAAAATTTCATCTTTACTAGCTTTTGCATCTACTTCTACCTCACCTCTACGTTTGCCATTAACAGAAACACCAAGAGTAATACTATCTTCTACAAAGACTTCAGCGACAACAGTTTGTGGACTTAAGTTTTTAAGATTAAAATACTTATCTGAAATTTCCCAAGCAGTATGAGGGATAACTGGTTCCATAATTGAAGCTAGTATCCAGTAACCTTCACTCCAAACATCTGCATTCGATTGTGAGTTAAGCGCATTCATAGCTTCCATAACACCAGCAATCATTGTATTAAAAGTGTAACGTTGTGCAAAAACATCATTTGAACGCTCTAATGCTTCATATACTTTTTTACGAGCAAGTTTTTCCTCTTTAGAGAGAGTTGCATGCTCTATAACTGGTTTAGTATCTGTTGCGACTATATTTGAAGCACGATCAAAAAAACGTTTAATAAACTTATAGGATCCCTCAACTGCACTATCATTCCACTCTAACTCTTGTGTTGGTGGTGCAGCAAAAAGAATAAAAAGACGTGCTGTATCTGCACCATATTTAGCGATGATAGCATCAGGGTCTACAGTGTTACCTTTAGACTTAGACATCTTCGCTCCATCTTTAAGAACCATACCTTGAGTAAGAAGCTTATCAAAAGGCTCATCAAACTCTAAGTAACCTAAATCACGAAATACTTTTGTAAAAAATCTTGCATATAAAAGGTGTAGTATTGCATGTTCAATCCCCCCAACATAATGGTCAACACCCATCCAGTACTTAATCTCCTCAGGAGTAAATGCAGCTTTCTCTAAAGTCTCAGGAGAGGCACAAAAACGTAAAAAGTACCAAGATGACTGCACAAAAGTATCCATAGTATCCGTCTCACGAAGTGCATCTTTACCACACTTAGGACATGAACAGTGTTTCCAAGTTGGATGATTCTCCAGAGGAGAACCCTCACCATTTATTGCAACATCATCGGGAAGAGCTATTGGGAGATTCTCTTTTTTTTCCATTACTAAACCACAATCTTCACAATGAATAAAAGGAATAGGTGCACCCCAGTAACGCTGACGACTCACACCCCAATCTTTAAGTTTATAGTTTGTTGTTTTTTTCCCTATCTCTTTCTCTTCAAACATTTTTATAATGTTATACTGAGACTTTTTAGAGTTTAGACCATCAAATTCACCAGAGTTAAAAAGAACTCCAGCATCAGTAAATGCAGACTCACTTACATCTACATCAGCATCTTTTGGCTTAATAACTGCATTTATAGCTAAGTTATACTTCTTTGCGAAATCATAATCTCTATCATCATGTGCAGGAACAGCCATAACAGCACCCGAACCATAATCCATAAGTACGAAATTAGCTATCCATACTGGTACAATTTTTCCAGTTAATGGATGAATAACATTCAGACCCAAAGGGAGTCCTGCTTTCTCTTTTTGTCTATCTATAGAGGATGTATTTTTCATTTTAGTGATTTGAGCAATAACTGTCTCTTCTAAAAGATTATTTTCAATCATATAAGTCACAATAGCATGCTCAGGTGCTAAAGCAGTGTATGAAACACCATAAATAGTATCTGGACGAGTTGTAAAGACATCAAAAGAGTCAAATTTTGCATTTAGTTTGGCTTTAGATGCATCATCAAAGAAAAGGTCAAACGCTAAACCATTTGACTTTCCTATCCAATTCTCTTGCATAGTAAGAACTTGTTTTGGCCAACCATTCTCTAACTTTTTCAAATCATCTAGCAGTTCATCAGAATAATCCGTAATTTTAAAGTAGTACTGATTCATATCTTTTTTAACTATTGGCGTATCACAACGCCAACAGCAACCATCTACAACTTGCTCATTTGCAAGAACAGTTTGATCATGTGGACACCAGTTTAAAAGCCCTTTTTCACGGTATAAAAGACCTTTATTATACATGTCAATCATAAAAGCTTGCTCAAACTTTGTATAGAGTTCATCCGATGTTGCCATTTCACGCTTCCGAGAGAAAGAGAAACCCAAAGCATAAAACTCATTTTTCATATAATCAATATTATCGTAAGTCCAACCTTTTGGATGACTTCCATTTTTAATAGCTGCATTTTCAGCAGGCATACCAAATGAGTCAAAACCAATAGGGTGAAGGACATTCTTTCCCTGTTGTCTATAATAACGAGCAAGTGCATCAGAGATAGAGTAGTTTCTTACATGTCCCATATGTAAACGCCCACTAGGGAAAGGGAACATACTTAAAATATACTTTTTTTCTTGTGTAAAATCTTCACTCGGCTCAAAACTATCATTTTGCTTCCAATACTCTTGCCATTTTTTTTCTATGTCTGCTGAAATGTATTCCACTGTAATAAATCCTATAATATATTAATTCATACGAACTCTTTCCTGCGCTACTACAAGAAAGAGCTCTAATGAGTTAATACTCTTCTTTCTGCTTTGAACTCTCTATATAAACGAGACCCATAGAGAAAACATTTGCTATTAATGCTCCTATAGATAAAGCAATAGCCCATGTATCATCCCCAATTATTACTAAAAAGATAAATGCAGGGATTAGGTGTAAATCTGCAACTAATGAAGAAGCAAGAAGCTCAGCAGAGAGAAGATTTCTCACCCCAATCTTTAAAATAGTACTCATCAAGTTTACACTTGCAGCAATAAAGAGTGAAACTGCTGTATTTTCATATAGAAATCCAGCGATAGATGTTAAACTCATAAGTGAAAAGAAAACGTATATTACTTTACCCCAATCCATGACTAATCCTTTAATTTATTTAGTTGATTTTTTAAACCACACCCTGATCAAACTGATCACGCATTTTTTGCTTTTCAGCTGTACGTTTCGCTTTTTCTGCTAGCTTATTATGATAATTTTTCACATCAAATCCAAACCATAAAAGAATTGGACTAGCGACAAAGACTGAAGAGTAAGTTCCCACAACAACACCTACAAGAAGTGTAAATGCAAAGGCATGAATAATCTCACCACCAAACATAAAGAGCGTAAATACAACAAAGAATGTTGTGAGAGATGTTAAAGTCGTACGTGCTAATGTTCTTGTCACTGACTCATTAATAGTAGACTCCAAATCTTGTAAACGATTCCCAGTTACACCCTCTCGAATTCTATCAAAAACAATAATAGTATCATTAAGTGAATATCCAAGTATAGTAAGAAGTGCTGCTAAAACATCAAGATTTACATCTATTTGAAAAAGAGCCACCATACCAAGAGCTATACTAATGTCATGAATAAGTGCTACAATAGAAGCCACCGCAAAACGCCATTCAAAGCGAAATGCTACATACACTAAAATACCAAGTACTGCTAAAAGGAGAGACATTATTCCTTTCTCTTTAAGCTCAGCACCAACGGTAGGTCCAACTATATCTACACGGCGAATTTCAAAGTTTCCACTCCCTTTTAGAGCCTCTCTTGTCTCATCACCAATATCTGTAGTTACACTACCGGTAGTTGTTTTCATACGAATTACAACTTCATCAGGACTTCCAAACTCACTAATACTTGCACCAGCAAAAAGAGGATTTCCCTTTAAAGAATCTCGCATTTTATTAATAGGTGCGCTTGTATCATACTTCACTTGAACAACAGTTCCCCCTGCAAAATCTACACCATAGTTTAAACCTTTTGTTGCAAGAATTGCATAAGAGGCTAAAACTAAAATGATCGAAATCACCATAGCAAACTTAGATTTTCCCATAAAATTAAAGGTTCTTGTATATCTAAAAAATTCCATCACCTTACCCCTTAATCCCAAACCAAAGTTTGTTGTTTTTACTCTTACTAATACGATTCTCTAACATCTGATAGATTCCATGTGTTCCTAAAATCGCAGTAAGCATAGAGGCTAAAATACCAATACTCATAGTAATAGCAAAACCTTTAATAGCACCTGTTCCATATGCATAAAGAACTACAGAAGCGATAAGCGTTGTAATGTTAGCATCTAAGATAGCTCGCATTGCATTTGCATACCCCTCTTCTATGGCCTTATGCATTGATTTCCCCTCATAAATAAGTTCTCGAATACGCTCATTAATAATAACATTCGCATCAACTGCCATACCAACGGTTAGAACTATACCTGCCATACCTGGGAGAGTAAGTGTCGCTCCAAAAAGAGACATAACCGCTAGAAGTATAAAAAGATTTGCAATAAGGGCAATATTAGCAATAACACCAGCTAAACGATAATAAATAAGCATAAATATAATAACTAAAACAAATCCACCTATAAGAGCAACAAGTGAAGCTTTAATACTATCTGCACCAAGACTTGGACCCACTGAACGTTTTTCCATTAAGTATATTGGGGCAAGTAGTGCACCAGAACGAAGAGCAATGGCTAAATCTTTTGCTTCCATAACAGTATAGTTTCCACTAATCTGCCCTGAACCACCACCGATACGTTCGTTAATATTTGGAGCAGAATAAACTTTTCCATCAAGTACAACAGCTAAACGCTTGCCTACACTACGACCTGTAAAGTCACCAAATATCTCAGCACCCTCTGCATTTAATCTAAAGTTAATAAGAGGACGGTTGTTTTTATCAAACCCCATTGAAGCATCTGTTAACATTCCCCCATCTAAGATGGGAATCTCACGAACAAGATATTTTATAGAAGAATTTTTAGCATCACTAAGTATAACATCCCCATACTCAGCAGCATCTGCATCACTCATGTTATACACACGAGCATTACGATCTTCATCAACTGCCATTAGTTCAAGCTTAGCTGCACGAGAGATCAACTCACGAGCACGCTGCTCCTCTTCTTGTGTTTTAATGCCGGCAAGTTGTACAAGAATCTTCTCTTCACCCTGCTTTGCTACAACTGGTTCTGAGAGCCCAAACTGATCTAGACGATTTCGAATAGTCTCTATAGCCTGGGATACAGCTTCTTTTTTAGTTCTTATAATCTCTTTTTCTGTAAGAGAAAGAGAGATTACTGTGCCAACTTTAGAGATTACACTTCCCTCTATTTCTTTAAAAAAATCATCAAATTGAGTAAGTTCATCACTATCTAAAACTTCAAATTTTATACCAGTCTCATCAAAAGTTAGCCCATCTATTAAGATATCATTACGCTCAGCAAAGTGTTTAATGCTTGCCGCAATTGATTTTATACGAGATTTTGTTGCTTCCTCAGTTTTAACACCAAGAAGCATATGTAGACCACCTTGAAGATCAAGCCCTAAAGTAACCTTTTTACCGCCCTCTGTCTGAAGCAGAGAGGGCATAGAAAAAGCTACACCGAAAATAATCGCTAATGCGAAAATAACTATGCGGTAATTAAGCTTCACTCTCAAACTTCTTTGCTATAGCATCTTTAGTAATTTTTGTAATAGTAGCATCATTCATTTTAACACTTAAAAACTCCTCTTCTACTTTATGTATGACAACGATAAAACCACCATTAGTGACAACTTTATCACCTTTTTTAAGAGCTTCTAACATCTCTTTTTTAGCTTGCGCCTCTTTTTGTTGTGGACGAATAATTACAAAGTACATAATTGCAATTAAAAATATAAATGGTAACAGTTGAGAGATAATTTCCATATCTTAACTTCCTTTGTTTGAATAAAATTGTAGCGATTATACAAAAGTTATACTAATAAGCTCATAAAAAGTGTATAATTTACTTATGAATAAAATAATACAGACACTCGCACTTGGACTTTTAACCGCAATTTTTTTCTCTGCATTTATCTATTTTGAAGAGTACCACCTTACAAATAAGCTGATTAATACTCTTTGTGCTCTTGGAGCCTTAACACTTTTTCTCTATATTCCAAAACGTTCAATTCCTGTGGCTGGTTTTCTTATAGGTCTCTTTTGGTTTTACTGGATTGGGTATAGTTTTGAGTATCAAGGTGTTGGTTATATGAGACCTATTATAACTGTAGCATTTGGTTTTATCTATCTTCTCTTCTTTTTACCCTTATATTTTACAGAAAAAGCATATATTCGAGCACTCTTACTCTTTGGGCTTAGTTTTGTAGAACCATTTGACTGGAACTGGTTGCAGATAGAGTTACTCTTTGTTGAGAGCTATATAGGTGTATATAAGTACCAACTTCTAGTAGTTTTACTAGCACTGGTACTACCGAGCCTTATAGATAAACAGAAGTATAAATATTTACCACTTTTACTTCTTATACTCTCTATTAATTATGGCTATAAAGAGCAAAAGGATGCTCCATTAAAAATTAAACTCGTACAGACAGACATAAAACAAGCAGAAAAATGGAAAAGAGAGAACAGAGATACTACACTTTTCATGATACAAAAAGAGATTTTAGATGCAACAGACAAGGGGTATGATATAGTGGTACTACCAGAGTCTGTTTTTCCATTTTATATGAATCTTCATCCAGATGTCATTGCTAAAATGAAAAGACTTTCTCAACAAATTACTATAGTAGCAGGTTCACTTTTACGTAAAAAAAGCCATAGTTATAATGTGACCTATATGTTTCAAAAAGGAGAAGTATCTATAGCTAAAAAGCTTGTACTCGTTCCCTTTGGAGAGTATATTCCTCTTCCAAAATTTGCACAGAAATTTATAAATGAGTATTTTTTTAGTGGTGCTAGTGATTTTGAAACTGCACAGAAACCTACAGATTTTACAATCAAAGGGATTAAGTTTAGAAATGCCATCTGCTATGAAGCTACTTGTGAAGAGATTTATAGGGGAGATGTAAATTTTGTAATTGCTATTAGTAATAATGCTTGGTTCACTCCATCTATAGAGCCAACACTTCAAAAACTGCTTTTAAAGTACTATGCTCGTAAAAATGGAGTAACTATTTATCATGCGGCAAATCATGCAGGAAGTGGTATAATTAAGTAGTAACTTCCTCTTCTTTATTAGCTTTTATAAACTCTAAAAAGAAGACTAAGAAAATTCCTAAAATAATACTTGTTATAAAGGAAACAACCATAATAAGCCCACGTTTAGGTTTTGTTTTATCTCTAATGTATGAAACAGATGGAGTAGTAAGTACATCACACTGATAGTAAACCTTAGACTTCATCATCACTTTCTCTTGAACAATACTCGATATCATACTTGAGAGGCTTTGACGCAGCTCAAAACTCTCTACACTTCGCATCTCTTTAGAGAAGTAATTTAGTTTATTATCTATAATACGAAGATTATTCTCTACAAGATACTTACTAGCATCTCTTAAAAAAGCATTAATAATAAAAGGAGGATATGCTCTATCACTATCACTATATGAAACAGTAATTAAAGCTGTCTTTTTATCACTACTAATAGAGAACTTCCCTTTAATCATTTTTATAGTATTAAAAATATCATTTTCTACATCTGCTTCTACACCTTCATCTTCGTTAGGAGAAGATTTAAAAAGATCATAAATTCCTCGAAATCCTAAAGCAAATACATAGTTTTTATCTACATTTTCATCTTTATAATGTTCTACTATTTTATTGTTTACAACAAACTCTTTCATAAACTCATAATCATTGAGCAGGGTATTAAATGCCACATCAGGAGTCATACTTCCCCCACTCCCTATGCTAACACCAGCCATAGCAGCAAGTCCACCAAGTCCACCAAGAGAAGAGCCTCCTTTTTCAGCAGTAGGAATTAAAATCGATTCTGATTTATATACATTCGGAAGCTTTAATGCATAAATAAGCGTTAAGAGGACAATACTTACAGTAATCACGGCTATTATCTTTTTCCCTTTTAAAATCGTCTGCCATAACTCTCTTAAGTCTATCTCATCCTCTTCAATATAGTGTGTTTGAGTATTTTCATTCATTAAATTACACCTAAACTATTAACAGCAGCTGCAGTAAGTGCAAATGATGAGAAAATTTTAGAGACACTATCCCAAATTTCTAAAGTATTGTACTCTTTTATATAGATAGGAACTACTATAGTATCTCCTTTTTCTATCTCTACACTTGCACTAAACCACCCTCCACTTAGAGGTTCACTCATACCATTAGCATGAATTACATAAACATTATCACTATCCGCAGCACGGGAGAGTCCACTCGCCATATCTAAGTACTCATCTGCATCAAGCTTGTTATTATAAACAAATGAACTAGGATTAAACACCTCTCCAAATACAGTTACTGTATCGATTTGATTTGGAATTGTAATGCTATCTTGATCTTTTAGTGCTATGTTAAACTGACTCTTCTCAAAGGCTTCTAAATCTCTCTCAAGATTAATGCTTACTCGTCCAATTGGTTGGTATTTTCTTGCCTCTAGAATTACTTCATTAAGAGTACTTGATGCTCCTGATGATACAGCCGCTTTTTTAGAGTTCGCTGGCATTGCATTATAGAGTGCTAACTCTCGTTTTATTTTTGCTAAAGAGCGATTATATTGTTCAATCTGTTGCTTACGAATAGACTCTCTTGTAAAAACAGCCCCCTCTATAAATGCCTCTGATGTATAGCCACCTGCTCGTTTTATAACACTTGCAAGTCTCTCACCATTCTCTATACTATATGTACCAGGAAAACGAACTTCACCTTTAAGGAGTACACTTTTAGACTCATTCCATTTTGGAATTTTAAATATTCTCACGATATCATAAGGCTGCAGTTTAATGTTTGAATAAGCTTTATTTTCAACAGCGACTTTCAAGATCTCTCTCTGTCTTGTCTCATTTTCATCTACAGAGTATCTTACAATCTCAATATTTCTACTATAAGCTCGTTTCGTAAGTCCTCCAGACATAATTATAAGATCTTTTACAGTCATCCCTGTACCATACTTTACATTCATAGGGTTTCGCACTTCACCTTTAATCTGTACAGTTTCATAATCTTGTGAATCCCATCCAAGAATTTTGGATATCTTCACTTCATCATATGGCTCTAACATAATCTCACTTAGTTTTATTTTATCTAAGTCATAGTTAAGTACTTTTTGCTGTCTTGTTTGTGTATCATCTATCCAGTAACGAATAATACTTAATGATTTTGTGTATGCTTTTTTATTAAAGCCACCTGCAACATTTAACAGATCCTGCACACTCATACCCTTCTCATAAAAAACGGAAACTGCTTTTACAACTTCTCCTTTTATCGAAACAGGTTCTAGTATATGTGTTGCATAGTAGTCAAAAACTTCTAACTCATCATATGCATTTAAAACTGTATTCCCATCCTTTTCTAAAGAATAAAATGATGTTTTTGGCATAAGGTCTGGCGTTGTATATGTTGTTACTCGCACTTTATCATCTAAAACACCATCAATTCCTGAAGCATTTATGGCATCTTGAATTGTAATTCCTGCTACATATTGTAACTTTCCAGGTTTTACAAGTGTTGCACCTTTAGTAAGTACATATGCATTTGAGTAAATATCATTCATACTAAAAATATATATTTTATCATTCGGTTTTAATTTTACTTTCACTTTTCCATTAATTGCATCTTTTAAATTAAATGATTTACTCTCATACTCAAGTGCATCACTATAACGTTTAATAAGTGCATACTCAAAATATGTATTTGGAAGAAAGAATTTTTTCATTCCACCCTTAAGTACCCCTTTTAAGAATGAATTCAATGATGCTTTTTTACTGTTAAAGTTATATGCACCAGGTCTAATAATGTTACCATATATATTTATACTGCTGTTTGCTGTAAAGTCTAATGGATAAATATAAACCTTATCTCCATTTTGCATCTTAAATTTTTCACTCTTTTTATAAGAAACTTTAAATGTTTTCAGTTTTGCATTATTGTCAAATCTACTTATTTTTATCTCTAGTTTTGAAGCATTAGGTTTCATACCACCTGCATACTCTATAAGAGTTTTTAAATTCTCTTTTTCTTTGAGTTCAAAGATTGCTGCATTATTTACATAACCATCAATTTGTACAAGTGTTTTTGCTTTCTCTATAATAACAACATCCCCATGCTTAAGAAGAAGTGTTCCAAAAGAGTCCCCTTTAAAAAGAAGGTCATAAAAATCAAGTGTTGCAATTATTTTTGAATCTCTTTTGATTTTTATCTTTCGAACAGAAGCACTATCTCGTACACCTTTTGCTACAATAAGTAGATCTTTTACTGTTGAAAAAGAAGAGAGATTATAGATACCTGGGTACTTTACATCTCCTATTAAAGTTGCTTGAATAGTGCTGTATTTTTCAATATTTATATTAAAATCACTCATTTTAAAATGAGACTTGAGTTTATGAGCTAAATGCTTTTTCGCAGCAGAAAATTCCATACCACCCACTTTAAGTGGTCCAATAAATGAGAGATCAATTGTTCCATCATTTTTAATCGCTAAAGAGTAACTTTTATCTCTATCTCCATAAATATGAATCCCTATTTTATCACCTACTGTTAAGATATAATCATCTGGAGTAGGAAGTGAGGAGGAGTCTAATTTGTTCTTATTTGCATAAAAAGAGCTTGAGTATCTTTTAAGTTTACTAAAAGATACCACTTGTTGCTTATTCATCAACTCTTCACGTATCTCTTTATTTGTTTTATAATAAAAAGGATTTATCCTCTTTGCCAAAGCATTCGGTTTTTTAATAAGCTCCTGTTTCTCCTCAGTTTCAATCTTTTCATCCTGAGTTTCAATCTTTTCATCTTGAGTTTCAACACTCGTATCGATCTCATTTTGAAGATCGGTTTCTTTACTGGTTTCAACTGTTGTTGCACTTCCTTCTGAGAGTTTTTGGTTCACCTCACTAATGGTTACCCCTTTCTCAGCCATCGCAGCTTTTGCCTGAGGTGTGTTTAAAAGAGCTGGGTTTTGAGCGACAGCTTGCTTCACTTGAGCGAGGGATGGTTCAGCAAAAAGAGCAACAAAACCAAGAGTTAAAAGAAATACAATTCGTGACAAAATATTTATCCTTTGAGAAAATTTTCTTATTATAGTGAAACTATTATTAGAGTGTTGTTAAAATTTGCTATAATACATCAGATAAATTATAAATAATAGGTCAAAACGCTATGTTAAATCTTAAAAACCCAAATCTATACAATAATCGTGAACTCTCATGGTTACAGTTTAATACCCGTGTTTTAAAACAGGCTCAAGATGAATCACTTCCCCTTTTAGAGCGACTGAAATTTCTTGCTATTTATGGTACAAATTTAGATGAATTTTACATGATTCGAGTAGCCGGTCTAAAAAAACTCTTCTCTGCAGGTATTATAGTAAGTGGTGCTGATAAGCTCACACCCCTCCAACAACTTCGTGAAATTCGATACTACCTCCATCAAGAGCAACAGGTAGTAGAACACTGTCGTAGTGAAATACTTAAAAAACTTGAGGGTGAAGGAATCTTTGTAAAAAACTATGATGGAGTAAATAAACAGGAGAAGAGTAAACTTAATCAGTTTTTTAATGAAAACATCTACCCCGTTATTATCCCTATTGCCATTGATGCAACACACCCTTTTCCTCACCTCAACAACCTTAGTTTTGGTCTTATTGTAAAGCTTCAAGATGGTGACGACAGTGCTGTTGAGCGATTT
>Ga0256838_1000563_pt1 | contig 21649 bp, 17 predicted proteins | sample 4571419metaG_FD_185978 | JGI IMG/M metagenome (GOLD analysis project Ga0256838, IMG submission 185978) | Hydrothermal vent microbial communities from Guaymas Basin, Mexico - 4571-419 | ecosystem: Environmental > Aquatic > Marine > Hydrothermal vents | place: Mexico: Guaymas Basin | collected...
ATCCTCAAGATGAAAGATATAAACATTTAATAGGAAAAAAAGTCAAATTACCTTTAATCAACAGAGAAATCCCAATAATTGCCGATGAATACGTGGATATGGAATTTGGAACTGGAGCGGTTAAAGTTACTCCAGCTCATGATCCAAACGATTATGAAGTAGGAATTAGACATAATCTTCCTTTAATTAAAGTATTTGACGAAAAAGGAATATTAAACGAAGAAGCAGGAGAATTTGCCGGACTTGATAGACTTGAAGCAAGACCAAAAATCGTAGAAAAACTAAAAGAGCTTGGATTTATAGAAAAAATCGAAAAACATATCCATCAAGTAGGACATTGTTACAGATGTAAAAGCGTAATTGAACCATACGTTTCAACCCAATGGTTTTTAAAAAAAGAAATAGCAAAAGAAGCTATAGAAGCGGCAAATAGAGGAGATGTTAAATTTCATCCGCCTCAATGGAAAAACAACTATGATGCATGGATGAGAGAATTAAGAGATTGGTGTATATCTCGCCAACTTTGGTGGGGACATCAAATTCCAGTATATTATTGTGATGATTGCGGACATGAATGGTCAAGCGTAGATGAACCAACAAAATGTCCAAAATGTAATTCCACAAATTTCCATCAAGATCCAGACGTGCTTGATACTTGGTTTAGCTCAGCTCTTTGGCCTTTCTCTACCCTTGGATGGGAAAATGGCGAATGGGGAAAAAACGTTAAGTGGAAAGAAGAAGATTTAAAAAGATTTTATCCAAATAACTTATTAATTACTGGATTTGACATTTTATTTTTCTGGGTTGCCAGAATGATGATGATGGGAGTTCACTTTCTAAAAGAAGTTCCATTTAAAGATGTTTATCTTCATGCACTCGTTAGAGACGAACACGGACAAAAAATGAGCAAATCAAAAGGAAATGTAATAGATCCACTTGAAATTATCGAAAAATATTCTGCTGACGCTTTAAGATTTACTTTGGCAATTCTTGCCGTTCAAGGAAGAGATATAAGGCTTAGCGAAGCAAAAATTATTGAAAGCAGAAACTTTATAAATAAACTTTACAACGCCGCAAGATATTTAAAAATGAAAAATCCTCATTTCCCTGAACTAAACGAAATCGAAATTAAAACAGATCTTGGAAAATGGATGCTTTATAAATTCAACGAAGCAATTAAAAACGTAAGAAAAGAACTTGATGAATATAGATTTAACGACGCTGCTATGACTCTTTATAGATATTTATGGAATGATTTTTGCGATTGGGGAATAGAGCTTAGTAAAGTTAGTAAAGATTCAATTCAGGAGCTTGGAGCCATATTTAAAGAGAGTTTAAAACTTCTTCATCCTTTTATGCCGTTTATTACAGAATTTTTATATCAAGAATTAAGCAAAACCCCAGATATCAAAAACAATACTATTATGCTAAAAGAATTTCCTAAAGCCAAAGAAATTAAAAAACCAGCGGATTTTGATTTAATCATTGAAGCAATCGTAAGCATTAGAAGAATAAAAGCCCTAACTCAAAGCAACTTTAAAAAAGCTTATGTAAAAGCAAAACTCCCTGAAATGGCAAAAGAATACATCAAAAAACTCGCTAAAATAGAAGAAGTCGAATTTGTAAATGATACTCTTAAAGACACAATAAGAGATATTAGTAATAATCTCGAAACTATGGTAAAAAAAGAAGATATCGATATTAAACCGATTATAAATAGACTCAATCAACAAAAAAACAAATTATCAAAAGAAATCGAAAAACTCGAAAAGAAATTATCTAACAAAAACTTCTTACAAAAAGCTCCAAAAGAAGTTGTAGAGAAAAACCAAAAAGAATTAAACGAACTTAAAGAAAAATTCGAAAAAATAAACGAAGAATTAAGGAAAATCAATGCGTAAAGTATTATTTTTAATCCCTCTTATTTTTTTAGCCTGTAACAAAGAAATAAATACTCCAAGAAACTTACAGGCAATTACTTATCACAAAAAAATCATCAAAGCAATAAGAAATGAAAATTTAGACGAAGCGGACGATTTATTTTTATCTTTACAAGCAGAACATCCAAGTTCAATTTATATAAAGCAAGATTTATTGATTTTATTCTTGGGGCATTTAAATTATCAAGATTTTAAATTGGCAAAATATTATTTAAACGAATACGAAAAAAGATTTGCTTCAAAAACGGAAATTCCTTGGTGTGAATATCAAAAAATAAAAATCGATTTTCTCTCCTACCAAAATGCATATACTAATCAGAAAAAAATTCTTGATATAATAAAAGAGTGCAAAGAATACAAATTGAGCTACCCAGACTCACAATTTTTACCAGAAGTAAATACAATTTATATGAAGACTCTCTTGACAAAATTATATTTAGATGATAAAATAAGTAAACTTTATAAAAAAGAAGACAAAATTAAAGCCGCCAAAAAATACGAAGTTAAAATTCCAAAAAACTCAAAACCGCCAGTAATTCCATGGTATAAAAAATTATTTTATTGGTAAGGAGAGACATGACACTTGAAAACTATAAAGAATTACCAGCAGAAATTCCCGTAATTGTTCAAGAAGAACTAATTTATCCTTTTATGATTATTCCAATCTTTTTAGAAAAAAAAGAAGACATATTAGCCGTATCAAAAGCAATAAATGATCATTCTTTAATTTTTTTAACTATTAAAGATGAAATCGGAACTTATGGAACTATTGGAACTATCATAAGAAAAGTTACTTTACCGGAAGGTAGAGTAAAAATTCTTTTTCAAGGTTTAACAAGAGGTAAAATTTTAGATATTACTGATAAAAATCCAACTTTAGCAATCGTAGATAAAGTAGAGCCTATAAATACGGAAACAAAAGAAATAAACCCTTTACTTGAAACTTTAAAAGAACATATAATAACTCTTAGTGAGCTTAATCCATTTTTCCCAAAAGATTTTATAAAAATAATCGATACAAATTCAGATCCAAACCGAATTATAGATATAATCGCAAGCTCTCTTAAACTCCCTACAGAAAAAGGCTATGAGCTTTTTAAAGAAATAGATACAAAAGAGAGACTTATAAAATTAATTCATTTTATTTTAGAAGAAATAGAAGCTATAAAACTTAAAAACGAATTAAATAAAAAAGTAATGGAACAAGTTCAAGAAGCCAATAGAGAACACCTTTTAAAACAACAACTCAAGCTCATTCAAAAAGAGCTTGGAATGACAAACGAACTTGAAGAAGAGATAAAAGAATATAGAGACAAATTAGAAGAGCTTAAAAAATGTATGAGAGAAGATGCATATAAAGAAATTAAAAAGCAAATAGATAGACTCTCAAGAATGCATCCAGATAGCGCAGAAGCCACAACAACTCAAAATTACATAGAATGGGCTCTTGAAATTCCTTTTTGTACGTATAAAAAAGAAGAATTTGACATTGAAGAACTGAAAAATAGACTTGATAAAGACCATTACGGACTTGAAAAACCAAAAGAAAGAATTATTGAATATTTTGCGGCAAAAGAACTTGCTAAAAAAAGAGGAGAAGAGTTTAACGGAGCAACTTTATGTTTCGTAGGACCACCGGGAGTTGGTAAAACTTCTCTAGCAAATTCAATTGCAAAAGCTCTTGATAGAAATTTGGTAAGAATCGCTCTTGGAGGGCTTGAAGACGTAAACGAACTTAGAGGTCATAGAAGAACATATATTGGAGCAATGCCAGGAAGAATAGCTCAAGGGCTAATTAACGCTAAAGAAATGAATCCTGTAATGGTGCTTGATGAAATAGATAAAATTGCAAGATATAGAGGCGATCCAACTGCGGTTTTACTCGAAATATTAGATCCTGAGCAGAATACGCATTTTAGAGATCTTTATTTGAATTTTGATTTAGATTTAAGCAAAGTTTTATTTATAGCCACAGCAAACGATCCAAGCACTATCCCAGCACCTCTTAGAGATAGAATGGAAATGATATTTGTAGGAAGCTATACACCACAAGAAAAATTTGAAATAGCAAAAAGATATCTAGTTCCACAAGAAGCAAAAAAACATTCTCTAAAAAAAAGCGAAATTACCATAACCGATGCCGCTTTAAAAGAAATTATCGACAAATACACAAAAGAAGCCGGAGTTAGAAATTTAAGAAGAGTAATTGCAAAAATCATGAGAAAAGCGGCAATTAAAATATTAGAAGGAGAAAAAAAAGTTAAAGTAACCATCAAAAATCTAAAAGAATTTCTCGATAAGCCTCTTTTTGGAATAGAAGAAGTAGATAAAAAGCCAAAAATTGGAGTAGTAAACGGACTTGCTTGGACGCCAGTTGGAGGAGATGTATTAAAAGTAGAAGCGGTAAAATACAAAGGAAAAGGACAAGTAATTTTAACTGGACAACTTGGAGATGTTATGAAAGAATCAGCTCACATAGCATTTACTTTAATTAAAACCTTAATAGATTCAAAAAAACTAAAACCAAAAGAAAAAAGTAAAGAGCCAATTTATTACAAATATAATATTCACATTCACGTTCCAGAAGGAGCTATTCCAAAAGATGGTCCAAGTGCTGGTATTACTATTACAACAGCTATAGCAAGTATTTTTAGCGAAAAAAAAGTCGATCCAAATATTGCAATGACAGGAGAAATTACATTAAGTGGAGAAGTATTGCCAATAGGAGGCGTTAAAGAAAAATTAATAGCGGCATATAAAGCAAAAATAAAAAAAGTTCTAATTCCTAAGAAAAATTTCGAAAGAGATTTAGACGAAATACCTCAAGAAGTAAAAGAAGGACTTGAGATAGTACCAGTTACAAGAATTGAAGAAGTATTAAAAGAAGCCTTAATTTAAAAAAATGAAAAAAACAAAATTATTATTTTTAATTTTTACTTTTTTATTTGCCGATGTAAAAAAAGAGATAATTAAATTTTATAAAAAAGAATATCCAACTCTTCACATACAAAAAATCATCTCTCAACCTTCTTTTCCAAAACGCTATAAAAAAATAAAACTTCTTTTAAACCCAAAGATGCCTTATGGAAATGTTTTAATTGATGGAAAATATTACTATATAAAACTAAAAGCTACTTTACCTGTATTTAAAACTTTAAAAATTATTAAACAAAACTCTCCTATTTTAGAAAACGTTAACGTAAAAAAAGAAGAAGTTCAATTTAGATACTTTTATTCAAAACCAATTAATAAAATTCCAAAAAACTTAATTGCTTCAAAAGTAATATCCAAAAACTCAATTTTAACCATTTCTAATACCAAAATAGCGCCTGCGATATTAAAAGGAGAAAAAGTTAGAGTAAAAATTTCTTCAAAAAATGTAGTTATATTCTCAAATGCTAAGGCTTTAAAAGATGGAGAAATAGGAGAAAAAATAAAAATAGAAATGAATAGAAAAATTTTTGATGCAAAAGTAATAAATAAAGGAGTAGTAGAAATTGAATAAAAAAGTTTTGGTATGTATTAGTGGAGCAAGCGGAGCAAACTTGGGATTAAAACTTTATAATTTAATCCCTCCTTATTATGAAAGATTTTTAACTATTAGTAAAAACGCTAAAATCGTATTGGAAAAAGAAGAAAACATTTTTTTAGAAGAAGATATAGCAGCACCTCCAGCTAGCGGAAGTTTTAAAATAGACATTACTTTTATAGTGCCTTGTAGTATGAATACTCTTGCAAAAATTGCCCTTGGAATTAGCGATAACTTAATAACAAGAGCCGCTCAAGTCGCAATTAAAGAAAAAAGAAAATTGATTATAGCTCCAAGAGAAATGCCTTTTAGCGAAATTCACTTAGAACATATGCTAAAACTTTCAAAATTTCAAAATGTTATAATTGCACCGCCAATTATTGGATATTACAATAATCCAAAAACAATAGAAGATATAGAAATGTTTTTAATAGGAAAATGGTTTGATTTAGCAGGTATAGAAAACGAGCTTTTTAAAAGGTGGAAATAATGAAAAAAGCAATATATCCGGGAACTTTTGATCCCGTAACAAACGGTCATTTAGATATTATAAAAAGAGCCTGTAAGATTTTTGATAAAATAATAGTAGCAGTAGCTGATAATAAAGATAAAAAGACTATGTTTTCTTTACATAAAAGAGTAGAGATGATGAAAAAGGCAACAAAGGACTTACCAAAAGTTGAAGTTAAAAGTTTTAATTCATTACTTGTAGAATTTGCAAAAAAAGAAGATTGCAAAATCATAATAAGAGGACTTAGAGCCGTAAGTGATTTTGAATATGAACTTCAAATGGGATATGCAAACAAATCTCTCGATAACGAAATAGATACTATTTATCTTATGCCAAATCTTGAAAACGCATTTATTTCTTCAAGCGTAGTAAGAAGTATTTTAAAATACAATGGAGATGTTTCCCACCTCGTGCCAAAAGAGATTATAAGGGATTTAAATGTATATAGCAATTGAAGGAATTGATACGGCTGGCAAATCTACTCAAATAGAACTATTAAAAAAAGAATTTAAAAACGCTTTATTTATTAAAGAACCTGGTTTTACAAAAGTTGGAAAAAAATTAAGAGAAATAATTTTTAAAGAAAATATTACAAAAAAAACGGAACTTTTTTTATTTTTAGCGGATAGAAGTGAAACAATAGAAAAAGTAATAAAACCAAATTACAATAAATTAATTATTAGCGATAGAAGCGTAATTAGCGGAATAGCTTACGCACTTGAATGGTTTGATTTTAATCTTTTGGTTAATTTAAACAATTTTGCAACGGACTCGATTTTTCCAGAATTTATAATAATTTTAAAACTCGAAAAAGAAGAATTAATCAAAAGATTATCCCAAAAAAAACACGACAATATCGAAAAAAGAGGCATCGAATATTTAATGAAAATTCAAAAAAACATCATAGATACTTGTAAACGCCTTGAAATTCCCTATATTTTAATTGACGCAAAAGAAGATATAAAAGCAATAAATTTTAGAATAAAAAAGGCTATAAGTGAGCTTATTAAGTAAAATAAAAAAAGATTTTTTAGCTGTAAAAAACAGAGACCCAGCATTTAAAAGTTATATCGAATTACTTTATGCATACCCAGGAATTTGGGCAATAATAAATTATAGAATAGCTAATTTTATTTATAAAAAAGGCTTTAAAAGATTAGCAAGATTCATCATGGCAATCAATCAATTTATTACAAATATAGACATTCATCCAGCAGCTACAATAGGAGAAAATGTTTTTATAGACCATGGCATTGGAGTAGTTATAGGAGAGACTACAATTATTGGAAACAACGTAACAATATATCAAGGCGCAACTCTTGGAGGCGTTAGCTTAAATCCAGGAAAAAGACACCCAACTATCGAAGATGACGTAATTATTGGAGCAGGAGCTAAAATACTTGGAAATATTATCATTGGAAAAGGTAGCAAAATCGGAGCAAATTCAGTAGTCGTTAAAGACGTACCTCCCTATTCTACCGTTGTTGGAATTCCAGGAAAAATAATTAAAAGAAAAGATTTTTCGCCTCTTTCTCACAATAAACTTCCAGACATAGAAAAAGAACTTTTTGAATATTTAATGGATAGAATCAAAGTTTTAGAAGAAGCAATAATAAACAACGATAAAAACATAATAGAAAAAGACGAAGAACTTGAAAAAAAATATAGAGATTACTTAGAAGCTTTTAAAAATCGAAATTAAAGTTTTTTAAATATTCTAAAAATTCAGAAGAAGGCAAAGGTTTTGAAAAATAAAATCCTTGAATGTAATCGCAATCTTGATTAATTAAAAATTCTAATTGTTCTTTTGTTTCTACCCCTTCTGCTATCACTTTTTTACCAAGAGAATGAGACATTGAAATAATTGCTCTTGTAATGGAAGCATCTTCCTCATTTTTAGGTAAGTCTTTTATAAACATTCTATCTATTTTCAAAGAAATTATAGGAAGTTTTTTTAAGTAAGCAAGCGAAGAATAACCGGTTCCAAAATCATCAATTTCAAATTTTATTCCATATTCGTTTAATCTATTTATATGCTCGATTACTAAATTCATATTTTCCATAAAAACGCTTTCGGTAATTTCAAAAATAATTAAAGAAGGATCTATATTATATTTTTTTACAAGTTCAATAACTTCATTTGTAAAATTACTCTTTATTTGTTTTGTAGAAACATTAATTGAAATTTTAATTTTCAAATCATTCTCTTTAATAAACCTAAATGCCTTATCCATTACCATCATTCCAACTTCTTTTATCAATCCCAATTTTTCAATCAGGGGTATAAATTCTAAAGGAGGGATATACTTTCCATCTTTTTTCCATCTTAATAAAGCTTCCGCCATTTCTACGTTTTTATTTTCTAAAGAAACTATTGGTTGATAAAATAACTCAAACTCGTCTTTTTTTATAGCTTCTACTAATTCGCTCTCTCTTTTTAAAATCTCCAACGAAGTTTTTTTCATCTCTTTCGAATAAACTACTAAATGTTCCCTTTTAGTTTTAGCAACTTTCATAGCGGCTTCAGCAGCAGAAAAAAGAGACTCTTTATCGGTTGCATCTTCAGGAAACAAAGCAATTCCAACACTTAAACTTACTAAAAATTTTTTACCATCTATAAAGAAAACAAACTCAAAGTTATTTAACTTGGTTTTTAACCTGCTTATTACTTCGTTTAAAGAAGAAACGTTATCAAAATAAATTCCAAATTCATCACTTCCAATTCTTGAGAGCAAATCTTTTTCATCAATTACTTCTTTTAAAGCCTTTGAAACCTCTATTAACACATAATCTCCACCCCAAAATCCAACGGTAGAATTAATTACGTTAAAATTATTTATATCCACAATTACCAATGCACCTCGTTTGTCTTTACTTTGATCTATTTTTAACTTATTTTCTAAATGCTCAAAAAAATATCTTCTATTTGGAAGTCTTGTCAATACGTCATAATAAGTAAAATAATCTATATCTTCTTTTCTATTTAAAGCTACAATTCCAAATCCTATATCATGAGCAATTTGCTTTAATAAATCAATTTCTTCTTTTTCAAATATTTTACCTTTATAATAAACGCATAAAATAGCTACTATCTCTTCATTTAAAACTACCGCCGAAACCGCATTTTCTTCTTTAAAAATAGGAATCGAAATTTTATGCTGAAAAATCGATTCTTCGTTTTTTAAATCATTTTCCAAAAAAAATTTATCTGATTTTACTTTTTCAAAAAAGAATTTTTCCATCAAAAACTCTTGATTTTTTAAATATTCTTTAAACTCTTCATTATTTCCATAATAAGCCACAGGTTTTATTTTATTACCATTAATCTCCCCTATCCAAGCAAAATCAAAATGTCCTTCTTTTACTATTATTTCGCAAGCATCGTTAAAAACTTTATATTTATCAATCGCTCTAATTAAAAGTTCATTAATATGAGTTAAAGCTTTATATAAACGCAAAATATTTTTTAATTTTTGTTCGAAAAATACTCTCTCTTTAATATTCATTAAAATAAAACGTTTAAATTTTTTGCCAAAAACTTCAAATTCTTGTTTTTTAATACTAACTGGTATCATCTTATCTTCAATTTTTAAATAAAAAAACTTTCCTTTATGCAAAAATTCATAAAAATTTCTTCCTACAACATCCTCTCTTTTTTTTGAAATCCATTTCAAAAAAACTTCATTAACGTCAATTATGACATTGTTTTCATCTACAACAACTACTCCATCATAAATATCATCCAATACCAAATGCACATTTTGACAAATCTTTTCCACCGTAGAAGAAAAGGAATTAAAAATTTTTTCCTTTTCTTCTTCTTTTAACGCAAATTCTTCTAAAGTTTTTTTAAAATTATCTTTTAACTTTTCGATAATTTTATTCACTTTAATCCTTAAAATTTATTTTTTTTCACATTTTCAAGCATCATATTTGCCATTTCATTAACTTCCTCAGCAATTACATCAACTTCTTCTACACTTTGTTCCATAATTTGAGTTTTTTCATTTACATCTGCAATTTTTTCCGTAGCATCAGAAATTTTTTCAGTTTGTTTAATAATGGCTTCTCCAATATTAGTAATTTCTTGCGTTAAAAGATTAATATTAGCATCAATTTCGCTTAAACTTTTTTGAGTTTTTTCGGCAAGTTTTCCAACTTCATCAGCAACTACGGCAAATCCCCTTCCATGCTCTCCGGCTCTTGCCGCTTCAATTGCAGCATTTAAAGCAAGAAGATTTGTTTGATCGGCAATCTCTTGAATTACACTTACTACATTTTTAATATCTTGAGATTGTTCAACGACGTTTTTAGTTTTTTCAGAAATTTCAATTATTTCAGCATTTAATTTTTCCATAAATTCAGCTACTTTCATAAGTTCGCTTGAAGCTTCTTTCGCTGCAACTTTTAAAGCATGCATTCTCTCTTTTAACAAATTAGATTTTTCTTTTAATAATTCTCCATTTTCTTTATTAATACTCAATATCTCAACTATAGTATCCAATACATCATTTACGGCAAATTCTATTTTACCAATAGCATTTTCAATTCTCTTTGTAAAATCTTTTTTAACAGCACTATCTAACACGTAAACAGTTTTATTAATGTCTTTTCCTACAATTTTTTCCAAAGCATCTTGCATTTCATTAAATATTTGTCTAACTTTTTCTAAATCCGGATTAGCCGCTTTTTCATAAACTCTTCCCTCAAGAATACCTCTTTTCATCTTCTCTACTTCTCTTACAAGTCCTCTAATCATTAAAGAGTCTTGATTAATACCTTCTTCTATTTTTTTAATATTTTCGTTTATAAGTCTTGCCATCATTCCAAGCTCATCGTAAGAATCAATATTAATCTCTTTTGCCGAAGTAGTTTCTCTATTTAAAAATCTAAAAAATTCCAATAACCCATTTTTTAAAGCTTCAATAGATTTTGCCAAATCAGAAGAAATTCTATAAGCCAACATTCCAACCATAACAACAATCACTATCATTAAAACCATTAAAACTACTATTTTTGTTTTAGTTTTATAAATAATATTTTCAACTTTTTCTAAAATTTTTTCTCCTAACTTATCTGCATATGCTTTTAAAGCATTAATTCTTTTGGTCGATAGCTCTATCCATTCCTTAGTATTAAGATTTACATATTTAATCAAACCAGTAGTTAATTCCTTAAAAGCTTTAATGGCTGGTTTATCGTTTACTTTTATTAACTTATCAAGCTGACGAATGTTTTCTCCGGCTTTATATCTTTCTTCTATTTTAAAAACTCCTTCGTAATATTTTCCAAATACTTTCTTAATAGTCTCCAATCTCTCTGTCTCAGGCGGCATTTCTCCATAAGTTTTATATTTTTCTCTTAATCTAACAAGTTTTTGATAATCTTTTACTACTCCTTGCTTATATTTTTCTTGACCTCTTAAAACAAAATTTTTAAAGTTATGAATAAGCCCTCCATATCCCACTACGCTTTTCATTTCGGAAATAATAAACTCTTTTTTATAAATATTCATTAATACTCTTCTAATTTCGGTAATTCTTTTTTCGTACTGAGCTATCAATTCTCTTAATTTTGGAAAATTTTTTAAAATTTCTTCTTGTAATGTAATCGTAGCATTCCAGGCCGTAACAACCGCCTCGTTAAAATCTCCTGTATTTAAAATATAAGCAACCAATGCTCTTTCTTTACCGGCTTGTTCGCTTAAATAAAGAATTTTATAATATTTATGAATATCTTCTTTAATATAAGGAGGAATTAGATAGTTATTAAGAGGTTTATCCGTAGATAAAAGTTTTGCTGTCATATAAGAATAAAAATCAATCACTTTTAAAACATTTTCGCTTAAATTATCTACTTTTGATCTTATTTTATTAATATTAGCGTATTTCTCAAAAAATTTTTTATAAACTAAAAATTCAAAAGGATCAATTTTTGAAAGTTTAATTTTTTCAATTTCCGATTTCAATTTTCTAACGGCAATATCGGTATTTATTCTTTGCTTTTCCAGTTCTTTTTTAAATTTTTTTCCTTTACTTGAAATATAAGCAACGCTTAATCCTCTCTCTTTTTGAATTTCAACCAAGGCATTAGACATATATTCTATATTCAGGTATAAAATTTTTTTTGCTTTATTTAATTCGTCAAAATTTTTATAACTGTTATAAGCAACAAATCCAACGCTTAAAATCAATAAAAGAATAGGTAAACCAACAAGCAACAGCATCTTTTGTTTTATACTAAGTCTTTTTAACATTTGCTCCCTTTTTTTGTTTTAATTTGTAAATAAAATCGTCATTTTTAAATATAATTTTAACACTTTTTTGACAAAAAATAATATATAATACTCAAAAAAAAGGTAGAAAATGTTTAGTAAAAGAATAGAAAAACTCTCACCCTCCCTTACGATTGCAATTTCTCAAAAAGCAAGAGAGCTCAAAGCTCAAGGAAGAGATATTTTATCTTTTAGCGCAGGTGAACCTGATTTTGATACTCCAGAAGTTATAAAATACGAAGCAATAAAAGCCATTACCGACGGATTTACCAAATACACAAACGTAGCTGGTATTCCAGAGCTTCTTGAAGCCATAAAAATAAAATTAAAAAGAGATAACCATTTAGACTATGACTTAGACGAAATAATAGCAAGCAACGGAGCAAAACAATCTCTTTTTAATATTTTTGCGTGTTTAATCGATGAAGGAGATGAAGTAATAATTCCAGCTCCTTATTGGGTTACGTATCCAGAACTTGTAAAATATCATGGCGGAAAAGTAGTTAGTATTCAAACTGATGAATCTACAAACTTTAAATTAACTCCTAAAATGCTTCAAAAAGCCATAACTCCAAAAACAAAAGCAATAGTTCTCACTACTCCAAGCAATCCAACTGGTAGCGTATATACAAAAGAAGAATTACAAGATCTTGGAGAAGTTTTAAAAAACACCGATATTTGGGTCATAAGCGATGAAATGTATGAAAAATTGGTTTTTGATGGAGAGTTTACTTCAGCAGCAAGCATTAACGAAGATATGTTAAATAGAACTATTACGGTAAATGGTCTTTCCAAATCTCACGCTATGACTGGATGGAGATTTGGATATTGCGCAAGTAAAAACAAAGAATTAATTAAAAACATGATTAAATTACAATCCCAAAGTACTTCAAATATAAATACAATAACTCAAAAAGCAGCAATCCCTGCTCTTCTTGGAAAAGCCGATAAAGATGTAGAAGAGATGAGAAAAGAATTTAAAAGAAGAAGAGACTTTGTATATGAAGCTTTTAATTCAATAGAAGGACTTAGCGCATCAAAACCAGCAGGGGCATTTTATATTTTCGTAAATCATAAAGCATTAATTAAAGATTCAATGGCTTTTGCTTTGGATCTATTAGAAGAAAAAGGAGTTGCCGTAGTACCAGGAATTGGCTTTGGAAGCGAAGGATATTTTAGATTTTCATTTGCTACTGATTTTGAAACGATTAACAAAGGTATTAAAAGAATAGAAGAGTTTGTAAAAGAAATAAAATGATTAAAGTAGTAATATTTAAATTTAAAAAAAATGCACCTATAGAAAAAATAAAACAAAAAATTGGTATAATAATAAAAATTGTCGTAGGTTTTGATATAGGTTTTAATAAAACTTTAAGTGATCTTTGCGTAATTAGCGAAGTTGAAAATTTGGATGATTTAAAAATTTATAAAATTCATCCTGAACATTTGAACCTTATGTGGATGAAAAAAGGGTGGTAACTTTTATGATAAAAAAACATAAATCTTTTACCTCAAGCTCTATTTTGCTTTTTTTGGGTATTATTTTTTTAATTGTTTTGGGAAACGAAATATATATAAATAAAACGCTAAACAAATTTTCAAAATATCATTTCACTTCCATTAATATTCTTGGACAAATAAGAGGAGGAATTCAAAGATATACAAAATTAAAAATTTATCATTACAAATATAAATTAGTAGAAAAAAAAATAGATAAAAATTTTAAAACAATCGATCTTTACCTTCAAAAAAAATATATCGAAATTCCTCAAAAATATCTTATTGAATTTTACAATCTCTTAAACAATATAAAAAGAATCTGGAAAGAAATAAAAAAAACTTCAAACAAAAATAAACTCATTATTTTAAGCGAAGAAGCATGGAAACAATCAAATAAACTAACTACTCTTATGACTAAAATCACTACTTTAAAACTTACGAAGCTAAGATTTATAGTAAAAATTTTCACTTTCGTTACGATATTAATTATCGCACTTCTCTCAATTTTTATTTTCTATTATGTAAAAATAGGTTTGGAAAAAGCAACTATTACAGACCCCCTTACAAAACTATATAACAGATTGTTTTTTGACCATCAATATAAGCATCACATAAATAAATTCGAAAGAAAAAACTCTCCTTTTAGCTTACTTTTATTCGATATTGACGATTTTAAAAAAATAAACGATACTTACGGACATCCAGTAGGAGATGAAGTTTTACAAAAAATAGCAAAAACAATAAAACAAACAATTAGAAATACAGATTTCGCCTTTAGAGTAGGAGGGGAAGAATTTTTAATTCTCTTTCCGGACACTAATCAACAAGAAGCTTTAAAAATAGCTAAAAGACTTCAAAAAGCAATAAAAAATATTAAAATAAATGGTAAAAGTATTACCATTAGCGGAGGTGTTGGAGAATACGATAAAAAATATTCATCCAATCATTTTTTAACCAAAATAGATCAAGCTTTATATCAAGCCAAAAAAAGCGGAAAAGATAAAATCATTCCTATTACTTAAGTTTAAGCTCTCTAAATACATAAATACTAGCCATTAAAATCACTAACCCCAACAAAACCAAACTTCCATAAACCACCTCTTTATGCGCCTTATCTCCAACTCCAAAAACATATCCTATCATTAACATAAACCCAACCCAAATCAAATTAGCGCTAAAAGTTAAAGGTATAAACCATCTAAGAGGCATGTGAGAAAGACCTGCTGGAATTGAAATATATTGACCAAGACCTGGCGTTAAAGGAGCAAGAAAAACAGAAATTTTCCCATGTTTTTTCCAAAATTTTTGGACTTTTTGAATAATTGGTTTATCTTTAAATCTTTGAACCAACCATTTTGCTAAAAAATAATTAATTAAAGCACCAGTTAAACTTCCCAAAGCTCCAAAAATCCACAAAAGAAATAAACTTTTCTCTCCCTTTGCCGCTAAATATCCAGCTGGTAATAAAACAAGTTCGCTTGGAACCGGAATAAACGTTCCTACCATAACCATATATAAGTAAACTCCTATATAACCTATCGAATTTGCAAAATTAATCAAAAAATTAACAATCTCATTAAACATAAATTCCCTTAAACTTCAAATTCGGCAATTATAGGCACATGATCCGAAGGTGTAGGTTTTCTTTTTCTTCTAATGGAAGTTAAAATTTCAAGACTTTTAAATTTTTCAAAAAGAGGCTTGGTTACAAGAATATAATCAAGCCTAAGTCCTTCTTTTTTATAAACGGCTCCTCCTCTATAATCGTAAAAAGTAAAAACTTTCTCGTTAGGATAAACTTTTCTTATTACGTCAATAAATCCCATATCAAGAAACTTTGATAAAATAGCCCTCTCTTCTGGTAAATGAGTAACTTCTCCCTCCCAAATCAATTCATCCCAAACGTCCAAAGAAGTATGAGAAATATTAAAATCTCCGCAAATTAAAATTTTTTCGTTGTTAAAATCGAATTTTTCAAGCCATTCAAAAAGCTTGTCGTAAAAATACATTTTATACTCAAATCTTTGAGCATAATTATCCCCAAGAGGAGCATAAATATTGATAATATGAATATTATTTATAAGCGTATAAATAAATCTTGGCTCATTTAATTCTCCATCAAAACCTTTTTGAAACTTTTCAATCGGATATTTTGAACAAGTTGCAACTCCATGCAATTTTTTTTGTCCATGAATTACGCATTCAAATTCTTCATCAATTAAGGGAAATTTTTCGTTTTCTACTTTAATTTCTTGAATACATAATACATCAATATCGTATTCTTTAACTAAGTTTTTTACAATCTCAAGCCTACTTCTAATGGAATTCACATTGAAAGTGCATATTCTCAAAATTTATCCTTTAAATTCCCATTTTTCCAGGATTAAGTATTCCGTTTGGATCAAATGCCTCTTTTATTCTTTTAAACAAATTAAGCTCAGCTTCGCTAAAAGCTATTTTCATAAAAGGAGCTTTGGATAACCCTATACCATGTTCTCCACTTAATGTTCCTCCCATTTCAACTACCGCCTTAAAGATCTCTTCAACCGCCTTATACCCTCTTTCGATTTCTTCTTTATTATTGCCATCTACCATTACGTTTACATGAATATTTCCATCTCCTGCATGTCCAAAACAAGGAACGACAAGATTGTATTTTTTACCAATTTCTGTAATAGTTCTTAAAGCATCAGGAAGCTTTGAACGAGGCACGGAAATATCTTCGTTTATTTTTTTACTTCCGTAAATCGTTATCGATTGACTCGCGTTTCTTCTTGCAAACCATATTTCGTTTGCCTCTTTTTCATCTTTTGCTATTTTAAATTCTCTAGCCCCATTTTCCTTAAAAGATTTTTCTAAAATTCCCAATTGATAATCAATTTCTTCTTCCACATTTCCATCAACATCTCCAATAAGCAACGCTCCAGCCCAATCTGGCAAATTTACTTTTAATTTTTCTCTTAAAGCCTTTACTACCAAACTATCCATAAATTCCATCGCAACGGGCATAGCTCCAGAAGCTAAAGATTTATAAACGGCATTCATTGCATCTTCTACGCTTTCAAAAATCCCCATATAAGTTTTCTTCATCCTAGGTTTTGGCAAAAGCTTTAAAGTAATTTCCGTAATAACAGCTAAAGTCCCTTCACTTGCAATCAATATCCCAGCTACGTTATATCCCGCAACATCTTTTATCGTTCTTTTACCAGCTCTAATAATATCACCATTTGGAAGTACAGCTTTTAAACTCATTACATAATCTTTTGTAATTCCATATTTTGCCGCTCTCATACCTCCAGCATTTTCGGCAACATTTCCTCCAATAGTAGAATAATCCATACTTGCTGGATCAGGTGGGTAAAAAAGTCCCTTTTTTTCTACCTCTTTTTGAAGATGAGCGTTAATTACTCCTGGTTGAACTACAGCTACCATATCTTTTTCATCAATTTCAAGAATTTTATTCATATACTTTTCAACAGCTAAAACTATTCCTCCATTTACAGGCAAAGCACCCCCGGTAAAACCGCTCCCTGCTCCTCTTGGAATTACTGCTATTTTATGTTCATTGCAATATTTAAGAATTTTGCTAACTTCTTCTTCATTTTCAGGAAACACAACTGCATCCGGATAATAATGCTCGCGAGTTGCATCATAAGAATATGCTCTTAAATGTACTTTATCTGTTTTTATATCTTCTTCTCCCACAATACCTTTTAAAGCTTCAAGATGTTTAGGATCTATCATTTAATCCCCCTAAAAAAAACCTTATAATTTATAGGCTCTAAATTAAAATTAGCATAAGTAAACAACGCTTTATGGTAAGAACTTCCTTTATAAGGAAGCTTTCTAATAACGTAAAAACTTATTGCATCTACCTCATAAATTCCATCATTTAATACAAACACATATCTTCCTATATTCATTTTCCTTGCAAAATTAACAAACTCATCTTTTGTAAGATCATCCTCCACAAAAGCTATAAATACATCAGGAGAAATAATAACATTTTTTGAATATTTAGCTTTTACTTTCAAATAATCAATCTGATTGGGAGCTATAATCATTATTCTATTATAATCTTTTGCAAAAATTATTTTATCTCCTGCTTTAGGATAAACAAGAGGCAACGCAAAAGCATTATTTTTAAGCTCACTATACGCATATAACTTAGCAAAATCTCCATAAGATATAGCTCTTGCACAAATTATTTTTTCTTTTTCATAAGGACAAATAACAATCCCGCTAATTCCTTTTGGAATGATTTCATCATAATAAACGATCCTTCCATCAACTTTTGTAATTTTTACATCAAATCCAAAACTTAATACTACCGCAAAAAACAAAAAAAACATTCTCATCTATTCGCCTTTTTTAGCACAATTATATCAAATTAATTTTTTTCCACAACTTCAATAAATTCTTCAAAAGGCATAGGTTTATAAAAATAAAATCCCTGTAAATAATCACAATTTAACTCTGCTAAAATTTTTATTTGCCTTTCATTTTCTACGCCTTCGGCAATCGTTTTTAGTCCAAAATTATGCGCAAAGTGTATAATTGTCTCAACGATTGCCAAATCTTTTTTTGAAGTTTCGATATTTTTAATAAAGCTCATATCAATCTTTAAGAAATCAGCCGGTAAATCTTTTAAATAAGTCAAAGAAGAATATCCCGTTCCAAAATCGTCAATTGAAAGTTTAAATCCCTTAGATTTTAAATAATCAAATACTTTTTTAGTATAATCAATATTTAAAGCAATTTCTCTTTCGGTTAATTCAATAACAACTTTCATGTCATCACTAACTTTTTCAAACAACTTCCTTATGTGATCAAAATCGAGCAAAGATCTTCCAGAAATGTTAAAAGAAAGAGGAATTTTAGCTTTTTTTAAATACTCTACATACTTTGGAAACATTATTTTTTCAACCTCTTTAATATAGTTGCTATTTTCCAAAAAGTCGATAAATACATTTGGAGGTATTATTTCATTGCCTTTTTTAATTCTAAGGAGAGTTTCAGCTCCCATTATTTTATAAGTTTTAGAATCAACATAAGGTTGGAAAAAATAAATAAATTGTTTTTTATCAATTGCTTCAAGAATTAACCTTTTTACGTCAAAATATTCAATTATTTTACTATCGTAAATTTTATCGAAAAATTCATATGCAAAATCTCCCTTTTCTTTTGCCATTTCCAATGCATAAATTGCTTTTTCCAACAACTTAACAATATCCGTATCATCTTTTGGATATAAAGCCACTCCGATATTAACTGCAAATTTGTTTTTAAAATCGCTATTATGCTTTAATTTTTCTACTAATCTATTTACTAAATGTTCAATATCCAAATAATTATCTACTTTACAAAGAATTGCAAATTCATCTCCTCCTATTCTTGCTATTAAGTCATCTTCGTAAAAAAAATGTTTTAAAAATTTAGCAAATTCTCTTAATAAGTAATCTCCGCATTCACTCCCATAAACTTGATTATAAATTTTAAAATCGCTTATATCTATTACAATTAAAGCGGCTTTATCTACTTTTTTTAAATATCTTCCTGCTTTAATGATAAACTCGTTTCTATTAAGCAAATCCGTAATTACATCGTATTTTAATTTATTTTTTAACCTATACTCATGAGTTACATCTATAGCCAAAGACATATAGTATTTTCTACCGGTTGAAGTTTTTATAGGAATAATTTTGTCTTTTAAATAAAAAAGTTTTCCGTTTTTATTTTTATTAATAATAAGAGCTTCTACTGGCTTATTGTTTATTAAATTATCCCACATTTTTTTATAAAATTCTTTAGAATGATATCCTGATTTAAAGATTCGAGGATTTTGTCCAATAAGCTCTTTTATTTTATATTTACTAATTCTCTCAACCGCTTTATTTGCATAAATAATATTAGCATCTTCATCTGTAATAACTACCCAGGCATAAGTATTATCAAAAGCATTCTTTAATATTTCAAGATGAGTAATTTTTTCGATTTTTTCCAAAGCGTACTCTATATCTTTTTTAAGGGATTTAAAAATCTCTATCATTTGAGGAGTAAAATCATTTACATATCGAGAAGCTATTGCAATTATCGAATATAATTTTTTATGTTTAAAAATTGGCAAAAACAACATAGATTTAACGCCATTTTCGCTTAATAGCGCATGTAAATCTTTTTTTTTGAATATTTCGTTAATATCGTTTATAACAACCATTTCGTTTAAATCCAACAATTCTTTTACCCAACAATAAAAAGAAGAAGAACACAATATGTTTTGTAACTTATAAAAAAAATCTTCATCAGAGCTCGTAAAAACTTTTCTTTTAAAAGCCTTATCTTTTACGCACGCATAAACGAACTTAAAAAACCCTTTTTTATATATAATTTTTACCAGTTCTTCAAAAATATCTTCTTCAAAATTTTTAGAAATAGCAAGTTCATTTATATCTTTTAAAATTTCAATTAAAACGCTCTTAATATAAAAGGAAGTTGAATCAAATCCTATAGATAATCCATAATATTCCTCATCAATTTTAATCGTCTTAGAAAAAAAATTTGTATATAATCGCTTATTATTGTAAGTAAAAATTTCTACATTTTCATAATAAGTAGAATAAACTTCTCCTTTTACTCTTTTTAAAACATTCTTTTTTATCGCCTCTTTTTGTTTTTTGTTAGCAATTAAATCCCATATATAAATGTCTTTATAATCTTTTAATCCTATTTTTTTAGCAAAAGCATTATTCATAAAAACAATTTTTTCTTTATATAAGACAGTAAATACTTCAGGATTTTTGTCAAAAAGTTTTAAAAATTCCAATAAATTTTCCATACCCCCCTCTTTTTTAATAACTTAATGCTAAAATTATATCAAAAAGGAAAAATATGGAATATAGATATATTGGAAAAAGTGGGCTTAGAGTTAGCGTAATTGCCCTTGGAACGATGACATTTGGAAGTATGACCGACAAAAAAGAAGCTTTTAGAATAATGGATAAAGCTTACGATAACGGAATAAATTTTTTTGATACGGCAGAACTTTATCCAGTTCCTCCAGATAGTAAATATGCCGGATTAACGGAAAAAATTATTGGAGAATGGTTAAAAACAAAACCAAGAGAGAGTATCATTTTAGCAAGCAAAGTAGCAGGAGCTTCAAGCGGTTGGTTTATTCCTCCAATTAGATACGGTTTAACAGCAATGGATAAATTTCATATAAAAAAAGCCATTGAAGGTTCTTTAAAAAGATTAAATACCGATTATATAGACCTTTATCAACAACATTGGCCAGATACGATAGTGCCAAAAGAAGTAACGATGGAAGCGTTCGATGAGCTTGTAAAAGAAGGAAAAGTTAGATATATCGGGACTTCAAATGATACTGCTTGGGGACTTACAAAATCAAATGAAATTGCAAGATTTAAAGGTTATGCTAGATTTGAGAGCATTCAAAATAATTTTTCAATCTTAAATCCAAGATTTTTTGATTCTTTAGAAGAAGTTTGTAGAAACGAACAAGTTTCTCTTTTACCTTATTCACCTCTTGGAGGAGGAATATTAAGCGGTAAATACAACCAAAAAGAAATTCAACAACCAGCAAGATTTTTAGAATACCTAAAACATCCAGTAAAAAGAGTTAGAGTGCATGCAAAAAAATTCTACAACGAAAAAACTCTAAAAGCTACAGAAAAATTCCTTGAAATAGCAAAAAAATACCAAATACATCCAGTAACCTTGGCAATAGCTTATTCAAAACAATTCGATTTTGTTGCTTCAACCATTATCGGAGTAAGAAACCTAAATCAATTAAAACCTCATTTGGATGCCGCTAACCTTAAGTTAAATCGAGAAATTATGAAAGATATCGTAAAATTACAAAAAGAAATTCCATA
>Ga0256838_1000565_pt1 | contig 21575 bp, 25 predicted proteins | sample 4571419metaG_FD_185978 | JGI IMG/M metagenome (GOLD analysis project Ga0256838, IMG submission 185978) | Hydrothermal vent microbial communities from Guaymas Basin, Mexico - 4571-419 | ecosystem: Environmental > Aquatic > Marine > Hydrothermal vents | place: Mexico: Guaymas Basin | collected...
TTTTGATGGATTTGCCATAGGAGGTTTAAGCGTTGGAGAAGAAAATAAAGTTATGTATGATATAGTTGAATTCACTACTCCTTTTCTTCCTGAAAATAAACCAAGATATTTAATGGGAGTTGGGACTCCAGAGGATATAATTGAGTGTATAGATAGAGGTATTGATATGTTTGATTGTGTAATGCCAACGAGAAATGCCAGAAACGGATATTTGTTTACTAATTTTGGAGTTTTGAGAATTAAAAATTCAAAATATAAACTTGATGAGAAACCAATTGATGAAAGTTGCGATTGTTATACTTGTCGTAATTTTAGCAGAGCTTATTTAAATCATTTATTTAGGGCAAAAGAGCTTACTTATTTTAGATTAGCTTCAATTCACAATCTTCATTATTATTTAACTCTTGTAAAAAAAGCAAGAGAAGCTATTTTGAATAAAAGATTTAAAGAATTTAAAAAAGAGTTTTATGCTATGCGCCAATAACGCTATTATGTTTTTCTTTTTAAAGGGCTTAAAATAAAAACGAGATTTTGTTTTTAAGAAACTTTCATAAAGATTTCAAAAGATCTTTATGAAAGTATTTGAAATTAGGTAATATTTATGTTCTAAATCTTAAAGGCAATTGTTTTATTTCTAACTTTTTTTCTTTATTTATTATGTTTAAGTTTTTATCTATCTCTACAGTAATATACTTTTGAGCTCCCATATAATCTTGAGAAATTACTTTAATAATTGCTCTATCTTTTTTTATTTTAACATCTATTGGAGAATCGTCCATTGAAAAATCATAAACTTTTGAATTTATTATTTTTCCGTTTTTTATAAATAAAATTATTAAATCTTCTTGAGGATGTTGAATAGAGCCAACTATTAAATATCCCCCATTAAATTTTTTTATAAATTTTGGAAAGATATTAAATTTGCTTGGATATATTTTACATTTGGTTTTACAGATTTCTAATTTTGCTCCGTTTTGATAGTGAATTAGTAAAATAGCGTTATCTTTTGAGATGTCTTTTGGAATATCGAATTTATGTCCTACGTAAATACTTTGTTTTAGATTTAGTTTTTCATCAAATTTAAGTATTACTGGTTGGTTTTTTTCTTGATCATATCCTAAGATAATTAAGTTGTCGTTTGAAGATTTGAGTTTTGTAATATCTATTAATCGATTTATTTTTTTTGATTGAATAATGTTATAGTTGCTATCTAATTTGTAAATAACAAAGCCATTAGGAACTATTTCGTAAAAATAATAGTTGTTTTTTAATTTTATTAGAGCTTTTTTTGATATGTGGTATTGAGAGAGAATTTTATTTTCAGTATTAATTTCTTTTATATTTTTTTCTACGTTTATTTGAGTTGAACATCCTATAAAAAGTAGTATAACAGGTATAATTATTTTTTTCATTTTTTTGCCTTATTCGTAGTAAGTTACTGAACTTTTTCCGAATTTTCTTGTTTTTATTTTTTTATATTTTCCAAGAAATTCGGGAAATTCGTAATCGCTTTGATGTTCAATTAAAATTTTTTCTACATTGATTTTTGGAAGTTTTTTTATTAAATCTTGAATTCTTTCATAAATGTCTTCGTATCCTTCTCTTATAGCAAATGGAGGGTCAAAATAAAAAAACGCTTTATCTTTATTTCTTTTTAACATTTCGATTACATCCCAAATGGTTTCAAAGCTATCTCCCAAAATTACTTCGCATTTTTCTCTATCTTCTGGTTTTAAAGAGTTTATGTTCTGTTTTAAAACTTTTGCCGCTTCAGGATCTTTTTCTAGAAAATAGGCTTTTTTGGCTCCTCTACTTATGGCTTCAAGTCCAATGCTTCCTACTCCGCTAAAAACTTCTACCCAAGTAGAATCTGGAACTTCCCATTGAAGAGAGTTAAAAATTGATTCTTTTAAAATTTGTTTTGTACTTCTTGTTGTTTCTTTATCTCCCATATAAAGTTTTTTTCCTCTATATTTTCCTCCAATTATTTTAATGTTACCTTTTTCCATAATAATCCTTTATAAGTTTTTTTAAGTCTTTTTTAAATTTTTCAAATAGTTTATCAAATTCTTCTTCAAAAGTTGGCTTTGTATCTATTAATTTTTCAAGTTGAAGAAGTAAAGAACTTTTGCTAAATGGTTTTATAATATCTTTTCCAATTACTATACCTTCTTTTTCTGGATCATCTGTAATAATTATACCATCTTCGCTAATATATTCTTTTAAAAAAGATTCAAGAGTTTTTTGTAAAAGGGGAGAATTACACTCTATTTTTACCTTCAATTAAAGCCTTTTTTAGAATTTTATCAAAAATTTAAGTTTTTTTTAAAAAATCCGATATAATAATTAGAAATAAAAAGGAGAGATTATGGATATCTTTAGTGGGGTTAATAATATTTCCAAGAAAATGAACCTTTCTCAAACAAAGCAGCAGATAGATATTAAAAATATCCAAAAATCTCAAGAAATTCAAAAAAGCGATGAAAATTTTAATAAAAAAAGTAAAGAAGAAATAAAAAAAGAGCTTCAAAAGGTAATAGAAGAGTTAAATAAAGCAATGAATCCTTTAAATAAAGATTTAAAATTTCAATTTAACGATAAAGTTGACGAATTGATAGTAAAAGTCGTAGATATTAAAACAGATAGGGTAATTAGAGAATTTCCTCCGGAAGAAGCTCTTAAATTAATGGAAAAGATGAGAGAACTTGTTGGAATGTTGTTTGATAAAAAAGGATAAAAAATGGCGGATTTTGGAGCTTTAAGTTCACTTGGAATTGGAAGTGGAGTATTAAATTATGATGTTATTGATAAATTGAAAGAAGCAGATAAGAAATTAATGATAAAACCTATTGAAAATAAACTGGATTTGGTTAAAAAAAGAGAAACTGCTTTATCACAATTTATTACAATAGCTTCTACGGTAAAAACTGATACGATGGATTTGGCAGATGGTACTTTGTTTGCAAAAGTAAACACAAAAGTTAATGGAAGCAGTATAAGCGTTAGCGCAAATGATGGGGTAAAACCTCAAGAATTTAATATAAACGTAAAAGATTTAGCTACTAATGATGTATATGAATCTGGCGGATTTAGTAGTGAGGATGCGGTTGTCAATTCATCTTCAAAAGATAAAACAATTACTATTGGAGTGGGAGATATTGAAACTACTATTACTTTAAAAGCAAACGCTACGTTAGCGGATTTAAGAGATGCTATAAATAATGCGAATGCAGGAGTTACGGCAAGTATTATCAATACTGGAAGTGATGAAAATCCTTATAGGTTGGTATTAAAAGCAAATGATACTGGAGAAGATAATATAATTAAATTCGATTATCAAAATATTGAAGATTTAGGATTAAATGCCACTACTTATACTTCGGCTAGTTTTGCTTCGGATACGGATGTAGTAAATAATTCAGGAAGTACTCAAACTTTTTCTATAGCTGTAAATGGAGTTACTTATTCGATGGATGTGGCCGATGGTGTTACGGTGAGTGATTTTATAAACGCAATTAATAATGGAGATCTTAAAGATAATAATGGGAATTCTTTAAAAATTTCGGCGACTTTTGAAGATGGAAAAATTAAACTCACTAATCTTCAAGCAATAGGAGATATTTCTATTAATGATACCAATCTTTTGACTAATTTTAACAGTAATACCGATTTTACGAATTCTCAAAGACTCCAAGAAGCAAGTGATGCTCACTTTACTTATAATGGGGTTGAGATTCAAAGATCAAGCAATACTATTGAAGATTTGATTCCTGGAGTGACTATTACTCTGAATTCTACTGGCAAAAGTAATGTAAGTATTAGTAATGATATTGATTCTATAATTGAGAATATTAAAAAATTTGTTTCAGATTATAATCAAATGATGAGTAATCTCCAAAGTCTTATTGCGTATGATAAAGATACAGGAAATGTTGGACTTTTTCAAGGAAATACGGATTTTAGAATGCTTGAGAGGATTTTTAGCAATGATTTGTTTTCTACTTTTTATACTTCAAAGCAGGAAAAACGAGATCATAATGGTCAAACATATACCATAAACGTAACTTATTCTTTGGCGGATTTAGGATTTTCTATTAATAGAAACGGAATGTTAAGTTTTGATGAAGATAAATTTAAAGAAATGTATAATAAAAATTCAGACATTGTTGAAAATTTAATTACTACGGCATTTACTAAAGTAAAAAACGATTTTAGCCGATATGCTACTGAAGATAATTCGGTGTTAAATTTATTATCTCAACAATTAAAAGACGAAAAAAAATCTTATGAAGAGAGAATAGAGTCTTTAAATAAATATTTAGACGAAAAATATAATACGATGGCGTTACAATTTTCTAAATATGATGAAATGATAAATAGTTTTAATACTCAAAGCCAATCTTTAATGATGTTAATTCAACAAATGATTCATTCAAAATCTTAAGGAGAATAAATGACTTATAATAAAGCACTAGAGAGCTATAATCAAATGAATTTAAGTGTAGAAAAACCAGAAAAACTAATTCTTATGCTTTATGAAGGGGCTCTTAGATTTGCTCATTTTGCAAAAAAAGCTATAAGAGAAGGCGATATAGAAAAAAAAGTTCATTATATAGTAAAAGTAGCAAATATTTTTATAGAGCTTATTAATTGTTTAGATTATGAAAAAGGAGGGCAAGTCGCTTATTATTTGAACGGGCTTTATACTCATCAGTTAAAATTACTTACAAAAGCAAATGCAGAGAATAAAGAAGAATATATTGATGATGTTATAAGGGTTTTAAAAGGTTTGATTGAAGCTTGGAAAGAAGAAACGGGGCTTAATTAATGAATGAATATAAGCTAAATGAATTAAAAGTAGCAGTAATAAATAAAGATTTAAAAAAGTTGGAAGATTTGAGTAGGAAAAACCCTTCTTTTTCTTCTATTGATGAAGCAAAAGAATTTTTAAAATACATAGAGTTAGCTAAAGGTCTACTTGAAGAAGAAAAAAATAAACTCTCAAAAGATATGGCTGAAATTAGAAAATTAAAACAATTTAGATTAAATCAGGAAAAAAAAGGAAAAGGATTTATTGCTTAAGTCTAAAAAAGCTACTTCCGCTACCGCTAAAAAATCCAAAATTTTTGTATTTGTAAAGTTCTGGATAAAGTCTTAAAGCTGGCATCAGTAAATCGTTTAGTTCGTGAGGTTTGAAATTTTTTAGTAGTTCTAACGTTTCTTTTTTATCAAAATCTGTATCTTGAGGATTAAAGAATTCTTTTTTATAGATTTCATATACTTTTTTTGTTGAACATTCAATAGGAGGAGTGAAAATTTCCACATCTAATGCTTTTTCGTCTCTTGGAACGACTATTTCTCCTCTTCCATAAACATCGGCTACTTCGGCATCAGTTAAAAAAAACGCAACGTCGCTGCCAATCTTTTTACCTATTTTAATTAATTCGTTTAAATCTAAATTAAGACCGCTTTCTTTATTTACAAGTTTTAAAAAAGCTCCAGCATCACTGCTTCCTCCTCCAAGACCTGCCATTTCTGGAATGTTTTTTTTAATTCTTATTTCTTTTCCTATGAACCATGGTTTAATATCTGGATATGCTCTTGTAAGTTCTACATAAGCTTTAAATACCGTATTGTCTCTTAAAGCGCAATTTACGTCTGAAATAATGTTAAATTTTTCCGCTTCAATTATTTCTATTTCGTCGTATAAATTATCTACTCTCATAAATCTGGATTTTATTTGATGATACATACCATCATGTCCAACGATTTTTAAAAATATATTTATTTTAGCAGGTGCTTTAATTTTCATTAATTACCTTTGAAAAATTTGTTAAAGTTTCAATTGAAATATCTTTGTTGGCTTTTTTGTTTTCTTTTGTAATTTCCTCTATAAGTTCGCTTCTTAAGATTTTAATTGATTTTGGAGCTTCTATTCCGATTTTAACCTGATTTTTTCCTATTTCTACAATTATTATTTCTATATTATCTCCGATTTTTATTTTTTGATTTTCTTTTCTTGAGATAACTAACATAGCTCAATCCTATTTAAGATATATTTTACGTCCTTGTTAATTTCTATTATTGAAAAAAATTTGTCAAATTCTATAACGTAGGTGCCTTTTTCTTTTTTTTCAAAATCATTTATATCAAGTTTTTTACCCAAAAGCAAATTTTGAGGATTTTTAAGATAGATATTTTTTGGAATTTTTAAGTAATTAAGAGGATTTAGTTTTTTTTCGCATTCATATATAAATTTTCCTTCTCTTGTTCTTTCAAGATATGTTAGTGCTCCAAAATTTCCAAGTTTTTTAGCAATGTCAAATCCAAGAGTTCTAATAAAAGTTCCTTCACTAACTACGGCTTTAAATGTTATAAATGGATGTGAATAGTTTATGAGGCTAAGTTCAAAAATCTCAATTTCAATTTCTTTGTCTAAAAATTCTTTTGTGGTTTCTAATTTGTATGCTCTTGTGCCGTTAATTTTTTTGGCGGAATATTTTGGGGGCAATTGCGTTTGTTTTCCTATAAAGGAGTTTAAAACTTCTATAATTTTTTCTTTTTCTATGGGATCGGTTGTTTTTAGTTTTTGAATTTTTTCGATATCAAGAGTAGGGGAATAAGCTCCAAGCATTAAAGTTGCTATGTATTCTTTTGGAGTCTTGTCTAAAAATCTAAAGAGTTTTGTGTATTGATTTGTTGCAATAATTAAATTTCCACAAGCAAAGGGATCAAGGGTTCCTGAATATCCCATTTTTTTTATTCCGTATTTTTTTTTGAGCTTATTTAAAAATTTATTTGAAGAAATAAATTGAGGTTTTCTTGCTACGAATAATAAGTTATTACAGCTCATTTTATCCTATCACCTCAACAAAATCGCTAAAAATTTCTCTTGTATTTCCGCCAAAATCTATTTTGAGTTTTAATTTTTTTCCAGCTTTGTTTATTCCAATAACTCTTCCATTTCCAAATACTTTGTGTTTAACAAGAGAACCTACTTTAAGGGAAGTTGATTCTTTAAGATTTATTCTCTCTCCTTTTATTAATCCAGCTTCTGTTAAAAATCTACTTTTATTAACATGAGTTCTTTGACCTCTTAAGAATCTACTTTTTGCGTAACTTAAAACAAGTTCTTTTTTTGCTCTTGTTATTGCAACATAAGCGAGTCTTCTTTCTTCTTCTATATCTGCGTCGTTTAAAGGAAAAAATCCTTCTTCCATTCCTATTACGAAAAGATAAGGAAATTCAAGACCTTTACTTGCATGAATCGTCATTACATTAATTAAGTTTTCCGCCATGTTGTCTTGATCTGTTTCAAGAGACAATTCGTTTAAAAATTCTCTTAAACTTAAATCGCTTCTTTCTCTAATCATTCCATAAAATTCTTCTATATTTCTTTTTTTGTCTTCGTCTTTATAAGAAGTTGAAAGTTTTATCATATCTTCTATCATATCTGGAAGTTCGTCTAAAGGAGTTTGTTGTAAGAATTCAATCATTTTTACGAAATCTTTTAGAGTCTTTACATTTTTTTTGGAAAGAAAATTTAATTTATCTTCTTTAATAAATTCCATAAAAGATTTGTCTTTTTTTGCTTCTTCTAATTTAAATAAAGTCGTTTTTCCAATTCCTCTTTTTGGCTTATTAATAATTCTTTTAAACGAATAATCGTCATTAGGATTTACAATAAGTCTTAAATAGCTTATTAAATCTTTAATTTCTTCTCTTTCGTAAAATTTCATGCCCCCTATAAGTTTATAAGCAATTCCGTAATTTCTAAGTCCATCTTCAATTGAGCGAGATAGAGCGTTTATTCTATAAAGAATTGCTATATCTCTTGGATTGACTCCATTATCTATTAAATTTTTTATTCTTTTTGCGATAGTTTCGGCTTCTGCTATTTCGTTATAATTTTCAATTACTTCTACTTCCTTTCCATCTCCAATTGCAGATTTTAGTTGTTTATTATATCTATTTTTGTTAAAGCTAATTAAATTGTTTGCCGCTTTTAATATTTGGTTAGTAGAGCGATAATTTATTTCAAGCTTTATTACTTTTGCGTTAAAATCTTTTTCAAACTCCAAAATATTTTTATGATTTGCTCCTCTAAATCCATAAATGCTTTGATCGTCATCTCCTACAACGCAAATATTATTGTGAGTAGTGCATAATTTTTTTAAAAGTAGGAGTTGAATGTCGTTTGTGTCTTGATATTCATCTACCATAATGTATTGGTATTTTTGAGAAATTTCTTTTGTTAAATCTTCGTTTTCGTCTAATATTTTGTAAGTTAGAAGAAGCAAATCGTCAAAATCTACTAAATTATTTTCAAGTAAATATTGTTGGTATTTTTCGTATATATGTGCCATTTGTTTATAGATGGTTTCATTTGCTAAGGCATATACTTCCTCTGGGGTAAGAAAAGAGTTTTTATATTTACTAATTTCTTTTGCCATAAAATTTGGAGGTAAGTCGCTTGAGATGGTTTTTAAAATTTTTTTTTGATCGTCGCTATCTATGATTACGAAATTATTGTCTCTATTTAAAAGATGAATATAAAGCTTTAAAAACATAAGACCAAATTTATGAAAAGTTAGAAGCAAAGGAGGATAGACTATATTTGAATCAATCATTCTCAAAGCTCTCTCTCTCATTTCGCTTGCGGCTTTGTTTGTAAAGGTAAGGGTTAGAGTATTTGCCGGATCTATTCCAAGAGAAAGAAGATAGGCAAGTCTTGTTGTAATTGTTTTTGTTTTTCCGCTACCAGCTCCTGCTAAAATTAATAAAGCGCCGTCGATATGAGTTGCCGCTTTTTTTTGTGCTTCATTTAACTCGTCTAAAAATTTCATTTACTCCTCTTTTTATTTTAATTATATCAAAATTTATTATTTCGATAACTTTTAGTTATAATTCTCTAAAAAAAGTGGGAGAGATGGTAATAAAGTATTTGGATAAAATTTATACTTTTTTAGTTATAAATAAGCATAATAGTTTTTCAAAAGCAAGTAAGGTTTTAGGCGTTTCTCAACCAGCTGTTACTCAGCAAATAAGAACTCTTGAAAATTATCTGGGAGTTAGTTTGTTTGAGAGAAAAAAAAATGGGGTTATTCTTACTAAAGAAGGACAAAATTTTTTAAAAATAGCTGAGGAATTTGAAGAGTTTTTAAAAACTTTTGATAAAAAAGTAAATAAATTTAGACAGCTTGATATGCCGTTTTTAATTGGAGCAAGTCCAACCGTTGGAAATTATAATCTACCAGAATGTATAAAATATTATAAAACTTTAATTAATAAAGAAATTAATTTAATCATCAAAAACAATGACGCTTTGCTTGAAGATGTAAAAAATTCGGCTCTTGATATGGCGTTTGTAACCAAGAAAAAAAATGACGGATTAAATTATATGGAATGGCTTGAGGATGAATTGGTAGTTTTTTCAAATAAACCTTTGCCTCCTACAATTGAGCTTGATGATTTAAAAAATTACAAAATGATTTGTAGAGAACCAAATTCTTCCACAAGAGAATTTATAAAAAAAGTATTTGAAGAACATCATTTTGGGTGCGATACACTAAATATTTTAAGCGTAGTTCATAATTCAACCGCTTTAAAATATACCGTTATGAATTCAAATGAGCAGGTAGTTTCCATAATTTCTAAAATGGTTATAAAGGATGAAGTAAGAGAAAAAAAATTGTTTGTTGCTAAAATTAAGGGAATGGATTTAAAAAGAAAAGTTTATGTGGTTTATAAAGAAAAAAGTAAAGAAATTGAGGCTATTTTGAATTTTATTCGCTCATAAGTTTTTTGTTTCTTGGATTTAGCATAAAAGGGTTTTTTGGTTTTTTTGGTTTAGGAAGAGTTGCTGCTATGTTTATAAAAAGTGGCGTGTCGTTTTGAGTTATCTGAATGATATTTTCTATTGGAACGCTAACTATGCTTCCAAAATTTTCTTCTCCAAAACCTGCTTCAAATATTAAATTTTTACCTTCAATCTTTGCGCTCTCAAGTGTATAATTTGCTAAAACAAACATAATTACGTCTTTAAAAGCGCTGCTTATATGCTCTGGAAGAGCTGGGTTAAATTCAATTCCTTCTAAATTGCATAAAATGTTAAATTCATCCGCATTTTCTAACAGAAAGAAAAGAATTTCTCTTGCGTGTTTTTCTTTTATTTTTTGGAATTCAGGATTTTGTATAATCATTTGTAAGTCCTTTAAATTCTTTTAGCATTTCTCTTACTACATCCATTCCTTTTTTCCAAAAATCTTCTTTTTCTATATCTAAATTAAAAAGTTCTATAAATTGTTTTTTTGGAGGAATGCTTCCTCCTTGAGAGAGAAATTTAATGTATTTTTCTTCAAAATTAGGGAAGTTTTCTTTATAAAGTTTATAAAGCGTTAAAACAAGAAGTTGAGCATATGAATACGCATAGCAATAAAATGGGGAGTGAATGAAATGAGGGATATAACTCCACCAATATTTATAATTTTCGGTTAATAATACGCTATCTTTAAACATTTTTTGATTTTCTTCCATCCAGATTTTATTAAATTCGTCTATTTTTAATTCATCAAAGCTATGAACTCTTCTTTCAAAATTAGTAAAAACTATTTGTCTAAAAAGTGTTGCGAACATATCTTCAAGTTTTGATGCGTATGTTTCGATTAATTCTTCTTTTGTTAAACTTTTTTTAATTTCTTCAAATAGAAGCATTTCAGCAAAAATGCTTGCAGTTTCTGCCGTTGTTAAAGGCGTATCTTGATTTAAATATCCAACTTCTTTTGCCAAATATTGATGAATTGCATGACCAAGTTCGTGAGCTAAAGTAAATACATCTCTTCTTTGATTTGTGTAGTTTAACAATACATATGGATGTGCTTTTGGAGTAGCTGAGTGAGAAAATGCTCCTCCTCGTTTGCCTTCTTTTGGATAAACGTCAATCCATTTCTCTTCAAACGCTTTTTTTGCGATTTCATAAAAAGTATCTGAAAAGTTTTTAAATGCATTTAATACCATTTCTTTTGCTTTTTCAAAAGGAATCTCTTCGTTTTTATCGGTTAATTTAATTGGAGCGTATCTGTCATAATCAAATAAAGTTTCGTATCCAAGCAGTTTTCTTTTTATATGATAATAATCAGCTACGATTTGAGTATTTTCATTTACGGTATTAATTAGAGCGTTTACACTTTTTTTGCTAACTCTATTGTTTAAATGTCTTGGGTCTTCTGGTTCTTCGTATCCTCTAATATCTACATTTTCGATTTTCCAATCTTTTTTTACCTGATTGTAAATGTATCCTAAAAGGTCTATTTTTTCTTTTAGTCCAAGACTTAAAGCTACTTGAGCTTTTTTTCTTTGATTTCTATCTTTTAAATAGAGTTTTGAGAGAATTTCTTCTTCGGTTAGGTATTTACCTTCATAAAAAAATTTCATTTTTGAAATAGTCTCGTCAAATAATCTTACAAAAGCGCTATTTGAAGTTAATTCTTTTTTCATTAGTATTTTTTCTTCTTTTTCGCTTAATTTAAAAGGGGCTTCTTCTTGGAGATAAATTAAATAATATTTATAAATTCCGGCGTTATCTATAAATCTTTGTTGTTTATCTATTGGAAGATGAATAAACTCAAGTTCAAACCATATTAAATGTTCTTCTACTTCGGTTGCTAATTGTTGAAATTTTGATAGAAAATGTCCTTTGCTTGAGTCGGTTGCAAATTCTAAAAATATGTAGGTCATTGCTCTTGCTACGTTTTCTAAAATTTCTTCATATTCTTTTAAAACTTCTATAAATTCTTGAGGATTTAGGGTATAAAGACGGTTTTTGTATTTTTTCTCAAATTCTATAGCTTTAAATTTTGCTTGTTTTAGGAATTCTTCAGCTTCAATAATTGAAGAAAACAGAGCGCTTAAGTCCCAGTTCATTTTTTTCCTTTTTAAAAGATTATATCAAAATTTTTAATTTCTTTAAATCCCAAAATTGCGTTAATCATTGCTATTTTCTTAAAATATTTTAAATCGCTTTTATGAATGTTTGTTTCTTTAAGTAATTTTTTTTGAAGCAATTCTTCTCTTTTTGTGCCTTTAAGAAGAGGATATTTTGGAGTTAGCCAATCTTTTCCGTCAAAAAAGGCTAAGTTTGAAATTGTAGTATCGGTAATTAAATTGTTTTTTATTAAAATAAATTCGTCTTCTGGATAGGTGTTATGAAGCTTTTTAAAATGTTTTCTATTTTTCTTTTTAAGAAAATAATTAAAATTTATTTCAATTGCTCTAAAACTTTTGAATTCTCTTTTTTTGATGTCAAAAAGTTCTATTTCTTTGATTCCAAATTGATTATAAGTTATTCTAACTCTTAGAGGTTTTTGTTTGAAAGCAATTTTTTCTTCTAATTTTAACCATTCTTTATCGAATTTCCATTTAAAATACTCACAGGTGTTTTTCACTCTATTTAAATGATATTCGAAGTTTTTTAATTCTTTGTCAAAAAGAATAGTTTCGATTATCTCCATTTTTCCTCCATTGATTAAAAATTATACAATTTTTTTAAAATTCTAAAGTTTTGTTGTGATATAATACTACCAAAACCTTCAAAGGAGAACAAATGAAAATAAAAGAGTTTTTACAAGAATGTAAAGAAAAAGAAATTGAATTTATTGATTTTAGATTTACTGATATTAAAGGAACTTGGCATCACGTAACATATGATATTGACGCGATTGATGAAGATTTGTTAAGAAATGGTCTTCCATTTGATGGTAGTTCAATTCCAGCTTGGCAACCAATTAACGAATCTGATATGGTATTAAAACCAGATCTTGAAATTGGAACTCATTTTGTTGATCCTTTTACAGCTGATCCTACAATGGTAGTATTTTGTGATGTTTATAACGTGGATGGGACTCCATATGAAAAATGCCCAAGAAGCATTGCTAAAAAAGCATTAAAATATATGGAAGAACAAGGTATAGCGGATGTTGCGTATTTTGGACCTGAAAATGAATTTTTTGTATTTGAAAACGTAATTGTAAGAGATGAAATTAACGCTCAATGTTATGAAGTAGATACAGCAGAAGGTGCATGGAACGACTATATAGCAGAGTTTGGAGACGAACTAAATATTGGGCATAGACCAAGAACAAAAGGTGGATATTTCCCTGTACCTCCAGTTGATTCTATGATGGATTTAAGAGCAGAAATGGCAAAAGTGTTAAAAGAAATAGGACTTGAAGTATATGTATTACACCATGAAGTTGCTCAAGGGCAAGGTGAAATTGGTGTTAAATTTGGAACTTTAGTGGAAGCAGCTGATAATGTTCAAAAACTTAAATATGTTGTAAAAATGGTAGCTCATTTAAACGGTAAAACTGCTACATTTATGCCAAAACCGCTTTATGGAGATAATGGAAGCGGAATGCATACTCACATTTCTTTATGGAAAAATGGTAAAAACCTTTTCTATGGAGATGGATATGCAAATTTAAGTAAACTTGGACTTAATTTTATTGGAGGTGTTTTAAAATACGCTCCAGCGGTTGCAGCATTTACGAATGCTTCTACAAACTCGTATAAAAGATTAATTCCTGGATTTGAAGCTCCATCAATTCTTACATACTCTGCTAGAAATAGAAGTGCAAGCTGTAGAATTCCATGGGGAGCTGGTGAAAAATCTGTAAGAGCTGAATTTAGATTCCCAGATAGCTCATCTTGTCCATATTTAGCGTTTACAGCACTTTTAATGGCTGGACTTGAAGGGATCAAAAAAGAAATTGATCCTGGTGAACCAATGGAAATAGACCTGTTTGAATTAACTCTTGATGAAATTAGAGAAAAAGGTATTAGACAAATGCCTCATACTCTAAGAGAAGCTGTTGAAGAGATGTTAAAAAATAAAGAGTTGTTCAAGCAAGGTAATGTAATGACAGAAGAATTTATTCAAACTTATCAACACTTTAAATTTGAATCTGAAATATGGCCATGGGAGGGAAGACCGCATCCATATGAATTTATTACTACTTATTCTTGCTAATTTCTCTCCTTTTTTTTTATAATTTCGTCAAAAAAAAAGGTTTTAATTTGAAAATATTAATAGTAGAGGATAGCCTCGTTTATGCAAAAACTTTAAAGACTCATCTTGAAAAATATCTCCTTCATACTCACTGTGATATAGTCTCAAGTTTTGAAGAATTAAAGAAGATAGATGGAAGTTATGATTTGTATGTTTGTGATTTGAATTTGCCAGATAGCAGAGGAGAGCATATTGAATATTTAATTAATAAGGGATTAGATGTTATTTTGATGACGTCAAATGAAAATTTTGATTTGAGTGATAAAGTTAGAAATGGAATTTTAGATTATGTTATAAAAGATGATATTAGCTCAATTGAATACTTAGTTAATTTTGTAAAAAGACTTATAAAAAATCCTTATATTAATATTTTGATAGCTGAGGATTCTTCTACTATTAGACATCATGAGAAAAAAATTTTACAAAAGCTTAAATTCAATGTTTTTGAAGCAAAAAATGGAAAAGAAGCTCTTGAAGTTTTTAAAAATAACGAAATCGATATTTTAATTACCGATTTAGAGATGCCAAATATGGATGGGCTTAGTTTAATTAAAGAGGTTAGAAAAACTAAAAAAATGGTAGAACTTCCTATAGTGGTAGTTTCTTCGGTAAATGAGAAAAAATTGTTTTTAAGGTCTTTAAAGGCTGGGGCAAACGATTATATTCAAAAACCTTTTGAAAAAGAAGAGTTAATTTTAAGGGTAAATAATCTTGTCGATTTGTATGATAATTATAAAAAAGTTCGAGAAAAGTTAATAACGGATTCTTTAACGGGGGTTTATAATAGATATTACTTAGAAAACGTATTGGAAAAGTTATTTAATAATTATGATAAGAAATCTATTGCAATGCTTGATATTGATTATTTCAAAAAATTAAACGATACATATGGGCATCAGTTTGGGGATGAAGTTTTGGCACATTTTGCAAGAACCATAAAAGAAAACATGAGAAAAAGCGATATTATTGTAAGATATGGAGGAGAAGAGTTTTTGATTTTTATGCCAAATACAAGTAAAAAAGAAGCTTTAATTGCTCTTTTAAAAGTTGTAAAAGCTTTAGCTCCTGTAAAAAATGTAAAGTTTACGTTTTCAGCGGGGATAGCAGATGAAGGGGAGAGTTTAGCGGAGATGATAAAAATAGCTGATAATAGGCTTTATAAAGCAAAAGAAGCTGGAAGAAATAGGATAGTTATAGAGTAGGAATATAGATTTTATGAATTAATTCTTCATATTCTTTTTTTAAGTTACTATCGATAGTTATTCCTCCGCCACTTTTATAAAATAGTTTATCTTCTTTTTTTTCTATATATCTAATGATTACGGCGCTATCAAGAAAGGTTTTTTCATCCGTTATTCCAAAAATTCCGGTATAAAATCCTCTTTCGTAATTTTCTACTCTTTTTATAATTTCAATGGTTTTTTTCTTTGGTGTTCCGCTAATGCTTCCGGCCGGAAGCATTTTTAAAAGCATGTTTAGCCAGTTTTTTTGCCAGTTGCTTATTGTTGCTTCAATTTCACTACTAACTTGTAAAAGTTTTTTATTACCTGCTTGGATTTCGTCTATAAATCTAAATTTATTAACTTTTACTTTTTTTCCGATTATTCCTAAATCGTTTCTTAATAAATCCACAACCATTGTATGTTCGGCCATTTCTTTAATATCGTTTAATATTTTTTCTCTGGCGTTTGGAATAGTGGCTTTAATTGTTCCTTTCATTGGATAAGTATAAATTTTATCGTTTTTTATTTTTACGAATCTTTCTGGAGAAAAGCATACGAATTTATTTTTAAAATATAGTTTAAAAGGAGCATTTGCGTTTTGAAAAATTTCTAAAAGCGAACAATTCGTTTTTATTTCACTTTTGAAAGTAAGATTTAATAAATAAGTGTTTCCGTTTTTTATTTCTTCAATAACTTCTTCAAAAGCTTTTTTATATTTTTTAAAACTTATTGGTTTTATTGAAGTTATTTTACAATCTTTTTTAGGAACGTCTGGAAGAAGAGAAAATAAAGGAAAAGAAAAATAAACATCTTTTAAATTTTCTACTCTATCTACAAAGACATTTTTGTTAAAATCAATTAAAAAAAATTTCACTTTTTGCTTTCAATTAAAAATTTTAATATGCCCATTCTAACGGCAACTCCGTTTTTAACTTGTTCAAGCACCAAACATCTTTTATCTGCCATAACCTCATCGCTTAAATCGATGTTTCTATGAACTGGGCCTGGGTGCATTATGAAAATATTTTTGTCTTTTATTAATTCTTTTGTTATTTTAAAATTTTCTGCGTAATCTTTTAAAGATGCAAAAGTTGTATTTTTGTGTCTTTCCGTTTGAGTTCTAAGAGAAATTATAGCATCTGCTATTTCTATTGCTTCTTTTAAATTGTGAGTGGTAGGAAGATTTGTTTTTGGTAAAAATTGAGGAGGTCCAACAAGAATTACTTTTGCTTTAAATCTTGTAAATAGTTCTATGTCGCTGTTTGCAACTCTACTATTTCTAATATCTCCTACAATTGCTATTGTTTTTCCTTCAAGGGAATCCCATTTTTGAAGAAGAGTAAATAAATCTAATAACCCTTGAGTTGGATGTTGATGGGCACCATCTCCTGCGTTAATAATTGAAGATTGAACGTATTTACTTAAAATTTTTGGAACGCCTGAGTGAGAGTGTCTAACTACTATTGCATCGGGTCCCATCGCATCAAGATTTGCCGCTGTATCAAAAAGAGTTTCTCCTTTAGCTGTCGAACTTTTTTCTACATCAAGGTTTACAACATCTGCTCCAAGTCTTTTTGCAGCGATTTCGAATGAACTTCTTGTTCTTGTAGAGTTTTCGAAAAATATATTTATAATTAATTTTCCTTTTAGATCGTCTCTTTTTTTTTCGTCAAGATAAATTTTTGCAAGTGAGAAAATTTCTAATATTTCATTTTTATTTAAATCTTTTGTATGAGTTAAATGTTTTGACATTTTCTTCCTTTTTTGTATAATTTTACAATATCAAATAAAAAAGGAGAAGAGATGGGATTTGCGTTAATTAATGGTTCAGCTTTTATTACGGCTATTGCTTTTGTTGGAATTATGTATTATCTTTTAACTAAAGCGACTCCAGAGTCTTAATTTTTTAGTTTTAAATAACATCTAAGAGGAGGTTCATACCCCTCAATGGTTTTTGTTTGATCTTTGTTTAAAAAACTTTCTAAACTTTCTCCATCGATCCATTCGGTTTTTCTCTGTTCGTTTGTAGTCGTGTATCTTTTTCCAATAAATTCAACGTTGCTAAATTTTGCTCTTTTTATCCAGTTAAGTAAAGTTTTTAAGGTTGGAATAAAATATACATTTTTCATTTTTGCATAACGCATAGGAGAGAGAGCTACTTCTTCGTTTCCTTCAATAATTAAAGTATCGAGGATTACGGTTCCTTCTTTTTTTAGACCAGCTTTTAACTCTTTTAACATTTCTATTGGATCTTTTCTATGATATAAAACTCCCATACAAAAAATTACATCAAATTTTTTTTCATAGTAAGGAATGTGCTCAACTCCTAAAAGTTTATATTTAATATCGCTTTTTATAAAGTGGTTTATAAATTCAAATTGAAGATTGAATAATACGCTTGGATCAAATATTTCGATTGATTTTGGATTAAATTCCAGCATTCTAAAAGCGTAATATCCGTTGTTTCCTCCAACGTCTAGAATGTCTTTGTCTTTTAAATCAAGATGAGGTTTTAGAGAATTCCATTTTATGTAACTTTTCCATTCGCTATCAATAAAAAGTTCGTTTATTTTAAAAGGACCTTTTCTCCAAGGTTTTAGCATTTTTGCTATTTGAGCGATTTCTTTATCGTCGGTTTGCGCTTCTATTTCAATAATGTCGTTTAATTTTATGGTTTTAATTTTAAGATTTTTTGTTTTAAATTTATTTAATCTTTCATAAATTGGTTTTATATTTTTCCACAAAAACCATTTTTTTCTTTCGTTTAATATTTCTTTTAACTCCATTTCAATGCTCCATTAATTACATTCTAAACAAATTTTTTTCTTTTTTTTGCGAAATTTTATTAAATAACCTCTACACTCTTTGTAATAAGTTCCATAAAGCCCATAGTTTTCTTCGCATTCTGGAAGTTTGTAAAAAATTCCTTCTTTACTAACGCAACTTATAAAAAAAAGTGGTATGATTATTAAAATAAATCTCATTTTTGCTCTTTTTATTGAAATTATAACAAGATGGAGAGTTGAAAATGAATAATGAAGTTTTAAATATTTTTGAAAAAATTACGAAAATTCCTCATTGTAGTGGCAATACTCAAGAGCTTAGAGATTTTATCGTAAGTTGGTGTAAAAATTTTGGTTATGAAGTTAAAGTTGATAAAGCGGGAAATATTTTGGCAACTTGCGATAATCCAAAGCTTTGTTTACAAGCGCATTATGATATGGTTTGCGTTGGAAGTGCTCCTAATATAGAGATAATAAAAAAAGATGATTGGCTTATGGCAAAAAATTCTTCTCTTGGTGCAGATAATGGTATAGGTATAGCTATAATGCTTTATTTTGCTTCTCTTAAAAAACCTCTTGAATTTTTGTTTACTAATGATGAAGAGATAGGTTTAATTGGAGCGTTTAATTTGGAGCTTAAAATAAAATCAAAATATCTTTTAAATCTTGATAGTGAAGATGAAAATATTTATATTGGAAGCGCTGGAGGAGTTGATGCTAAAATTATTTATCCAAAATCTACGAAAATCGTATATGGAATAAAAGGAGAATTAAAAATAGATAAACTTCCAGGTGGTCATAGTGGGATTGATATAGATAAAAATATTCCAAATGCAATAGTGGAATTGTTAAAAAGAGTTAATAAAACTTCTTATCTTAAAGGGGGAGAAAAGAGAAATTCTATTCCGGTTAGCGCTATTTCTTATGAAGTATTTGACGGAGAAGAAGAAATTGAAGTTTATGATGAAAAATATATTCATTTTTTAAAAGAACTTCCTCATGGAGTGCTTGAATTTGATTTTAAATATAAAGTTGTAAGTAAATCGATAAATTTTGCTCTATTGGATGGATTTGAGGTTGTCTTGAGCGCAAGAGCAAATTCTAATGAAAAATTAAAAGAGCTTAAAGAATATATTTTAGCTAAAGCACAAGGGGCTAATGTTATATTTGAAGGAGAATATCCGGCTTGGGCTCCCGAAGAAAACGAATTTACTAAAAAGCTTCAACAAATTACTAAAAAAGAATTAAAAGTTATTCATGCTGGACTTGAATGCGGAATTCTTAAAAATAAACTTAACGTAAAAGTAGCGAGTATTGGACCAATTATCGAAAATCCTCATTCAATTAAAGAGAGGGTAAATATTAGATCAATTGAGAGGATAGTAAATTGGCTTGAGAGGCTTGTAAAGGAAATGTAATGAAAGAAATTTTTAAAAATGTAAAGAAATTTTCAAAAGAAGAGTTTGTAAAAAAACAAGAAATTTTTAAAAAATTAGAAAAAGGGCAATCTCCTCATACTTTTTTTATTGGGTGTTCTGATAGTAGGATAGTGCCTAATTTATTTACTTCAAGCGATCCTGGAGAGTTGTTTGTAGTTAGAAATATCGCAAACATCGTTCCTCCTTTTGATGAAAATAATGCAACTTATAAATGCACAGCTTCGGCGCTTGAATATGCCGTTTTATATCTTGAAGTAGAAAATATTATAGTATGTGGGCATAGCGATTGTGGAGGATTAAAGGCTCTTAGATATCCAAAAGAAGAATTACAAAAGCTTCCAAATGTAATTAAATGGTTAAGTCTTGTAAAAAATAAACTTGATTTAAACAAATCAAAAGAAGAAGTTGAAAAAGAAAACATAATTCTTCAAATTAAAAATCTTTTAACTTATCCTTTTGTTAAAGAAAAAGTAAAAGAAGGTAAACTTAATATTTATGGTTGGTATTACATTTTTGAAGAAGGGAAAGTATATAACTATAATTATCAAACGATGGAGTTTGAATTAATTTAAGGGTTTTTTCTAAAATAATTGTCGATTCCTTCGGCTATTCCTTTTGCCATTTGCCATTGAAATAGTGGGTTAAATAAATTTTTTGCATCTCTTGGATTTGTAAGATATCCTGTTTCTATTAAAATTGAAGGCATTTGAGTTCCTACCAATACCCAAAAAGGAGCTGGTCTAACTCCTCCATCTTTTAAATAAAATCCTTTTTTTCTTACGTTTTTTAAAATACTGTTTTTTATGTCTATACCAAGTTTATGAGAATCTATTATTCTGTCTTTATTTAAAAATTTTAAAATTACTCTTTGATCGATATAGTTTAATCCTTTAATTTCTTTATTTTCAAGTTTGGCAACTCTTATTGCTCTTTCGCTTCTAGTAGGAGAGAGATAATAAATTTCTAATCCGTTGGGAGTTTTAATATGTCTTGGTGCTATGTTACAATGAATAGATATAAAAAGATCCGCTTTTTTTTGGTTTGCAAAATGAGTTCTTTTTTTTAAAGGTATGAAATAATCCCCTGTTCGTGTAAGATATACTATATATCCTTTCTTTCGAAGAATGGATGCGGTTTTTTTTGCAATGCTTAAAACGGCTACTTTTTCTTTTTTGCCCCAAAGTCCAATTCCTCCAGCGTCTTTTCCTCCATGACCAGGGTCAATTACTATAATTTTTTTTGAAGTATTTATTGGTAAAAAATTAGCTTTTTTAATTGGATTTTTATTTGTAATTTTTGCTATGAGTTTGTTATTTGATATTTTATAATTTAAGTTAAATCTTTTTTGGGCGTAAAAAACTATTCTTACTGTATTTTTATTAAATTGAGCTATTTTTAAAGTTATGTTGTTGATTTTTTTCGTAATAAATTTAGGAGTAATTGCATTTTTTATGTCAAAAATTTCTTTGTATCCATTTTTTTTTATTATGAAATGATTAATTTTGTAGTTTTTTGGAAGAGTGAGTTTTAGAGGATTTAGAGAATGAATTTTTATGTATTTAGAATAAATGTTATTTTTTTGGGTTAAATTTTTTAATTTTTTTTCGTAATTGCTAGTATCGAAATTTAAAAATTTACCGCATTTTATTAATTCTTTTAAAGCTAAAATTTCTGCTTTTTTGTTGTTATCAAGTAATGCTTCTATATATTTTTGTTGATATTTATAATAATCGTTATAAGCTGCGTTGTAAGAAGAAGTGTTACATGCAAAAAGAAAAGAAAAAAGAAAAATTATTAGTTTTTTCATTCTTGCGTTAACTCTTTAATTAAATCTTTTACGCTTATTAATTTATCGGCTCTATAAGCATAAGCTCCGCTAAAATAGAGTCCATTTTCCAAATCTCCCATATAAGCATCGGCAAGTCTATCAGCTATACAGTATCCTACTTTTTTTGCTTCCTCGCCTCTGTTGCATGGGACTACGCAATTTGAAATGCATTTGATTTTTGGACCTTGTTTTTTTTCTACTTTTTCTATTAGTTTTGTTCTAATGCCTCTTGCCGGA
>Ga0256838_1000567_pt1 | contig 21520 bp, 30 predicted proteins | sample 4571419metaG_FD_185978 | JGI IMG/M metagenome (GOLD analysis project Ga0256838, IMG submission 185978) | Hydrothermal vent microbial communities from Guaymas Basin, Mexico - 4571-419 | ecosystem: Environmental > Aquatic > Marine > Hydrothermal vents | place: Mexico: Guaymas Basin | collected...
TTCACAAGTAGGACAATGCAATTCAAAACAAGAACCATTAATAAATCTTTTTTCAAAAACAGTTCCACATTTTTTATGTTTCACTCTTATAAATTCATCTTTTCCAATGTAATCATCAACCAATTCAAATTCAGGATATTTCTCTTTTATTTTCTTTTTTATCTTTTTAAAAGTTATTTGTATTCTTTTTTCTGCTTGGTATCTTATTCTACATTCTAAACTTCCACAAGTTTTACTATATCCTTTTATGAAATTTATAAATTTTCTTTCTTTTTCACAATAAGAACATTTAGGAATTTCTTTTAAATTATTTTTTAAAAGATAAAGTCGTTCAGTCAATCTTAAAGATTGAATTGATGAAAAATCTAAAGGAATTATGTTTTTGGTTAAAAATAAAACATCATTCCATTCAGTTTTAAATTTTTTAATTCTTTTCCAATTCACACAAATTTGTTGAATTGGTTGTTTTAAAAGAATTTTCCAATTTGAATTTAAAAATGTTTTTCCTAATTCTTTAGAAAGTTCTTGTTGTAATTTTAATTCTGTTTCTTTCTTTTTATCTTCTATTTCTTTATAATCTAATTTTCTTCCATATTTTGCTACACATTTTTTACAATAATCTGGTGGTGGATTTTTAAATGTAAATGTTTTAAAAGGTTTTCCACATTTTTTACATTTAGGAATTTCTTTTAAATTATTGTATAAAAGATAAAGAACTTGACTTTCTGTTAAATTTGAAAGATTGTTTTCTTGAATAAAATCTTGAATTATTTTGTATTCTTTTGGGTAATTTTCTTGTATCCATTTGAAATTATGTTTTATTTTTGCACTATTTATTTTTCCATCTTTTCTAATAAGATTGTTTTCAATAAATTCTTTTAACATGTTATCATTTTATCAAATTCTTTTTTGATTTTAAAATAAAAAAGGGTTGGGTGAGAATATCTCACCCAACCCATTGAAGTTTTCTTGAATTTTTATTTTTAAGCAACAACTTGTCCTTTAATAAGTTCTTGGAAGTTAGCATCAGTTCTTGTAACATTTACATTGATTTGTATGAATTCAGCAACTCTTTCAGGTTTGATGTAAATATCAATTACTAATACATTTTGGTCAATTATTTCAGGTGTATTGTTTGTTTCATCACAAACCACGAGAAAATCATATAATCCCCTTCTTCCTTTCACTTCACGCAAATATGGTTCTATCATTCCCTTTACTCTTGCTCGAGTAAATTCATCATTAAATTCAAATAGAGAATATTTTGCTGTTGTAGCAATTGCTTTCTCAATTGTAATTAACAATCTTCTTACATTTAATCTGTCCATTGCAGATGGTCTTGCAGTTGCAGTTTTATTTCCCCAAATTATTGCAACTCCTTCACCAGGAACACTCATAATTGGGTTGATTGCATTTACATACAATTCATCTCTATTTTGCTTTTTAGGATTAAATCCTAATTTAATTGCATTCTTAATTTTTCCTCTAAATAGTCCTGCAGTTGCCCACCACGGGTCGTAATCCCTTGCAGTCACTGCTAATAGTCCAGCAACATCACCACCGATTGGCATCCATCTATTTTTATCATTGAACTTGTCATATTGATATTTTACATTTCCAAATATAGCAGCATATGTGTTGAATTCTTTGAATTTAGCATTTGACAAATCAGGACTTCTTGTTCCATAATTTTTTATTAGATATTCAGTTGCTTCAGTTGAAGATTTACCAACTATTTCATCATATTCATAAGGAGATATTATAGCAACACAATCCTTTCTTGTTTTACAAATTACACTTGCTTTATTCAAATCAAGTTTGTGTGCAACTAAAATATTCAAATCAAAATCTTCTGGATTTGCGAATAATTCATAGGCAAAATCAATATCTGCTTGTTCATAAATTCCTGTGTATTTTAATTGAGATAAATCACTTGCATTATTGTTCGGATAAACATTATCTTTAGAAACTATTTTTAGTTTCAATTCATCAATTGATTTATCATAAGTGGAAATTGGTTTTGCTTCTTCTCCTAATTTAGCATAAAGTTTTCTTGACTTTGTAAAGAATACATGTTCAACAAAAATGTTTCTTCCATAATTGTCTCGTCCAGTTTCTTTATAAGAAACTATATATTTTTCTGCTATATCATACAATCCTGTTTTTTCATCTTTTTCAGCAACTAATACTATAAATTCTCCAGCATCCCAATCTGGTTCATAATCAAATAATTCAGAGAATTTAATTAGATTTGAACCATCAGTTGATTGTAATGTTGGAACAAATTTTTGTGTTGTGTCAGAAGTGATTGGTTTATTCCATCCATTCTTATCTGAACACACAATAACTGCTAAATTTTGTTGAGAAGTTACATAACGATTTATAAACATTAAAGATTGTGTAATTGCTAATCCTTCAAGTGTTTTTTCAGCAATATCAGAATTATACATATTTCCAAGTTCAGTGTTTTCAATTTTTAATTGGTTTGAAGTATCAATATCAAATGTTATTGCTGTGTTTTTTGCTGATGGGTTCATTGGTCTTACAACATAAGCAGACTGTGCGTATTGTAAGAAATTCCACACATTAAACCAATCTTCATAGTTTAAGTTTGTTGGGTATCCAAAATTTCTTATTAAATCAGTTTCATTTGTGATTGGAACAATTTTTAGTGCTTCTCCTGTATCTGCTCTTAAAATAAATCCTGTTTTGCTTGCTGGTAATCTTTTTATTGTTAATGAAAAATCTCGTTCTTTAACATCAACAGACGGACTTAATGAGAACATTTATTTTTTCCTCCTTAAAAATACTGAATTTTTATCTTCTTATTTATTTAAAGTCTATTTAATAATAAATTCTTTAAATAAGAATAGATTAAATAGAATTTTAATGATGGAGGATAAAATATGAAAATTCTTGGTAAAACTAATTTTATGTTAAATCCATCAATTGGTTTCGTTGTTGAACCTTATGATGGAAGTGCTGACCCCAACAATCCTTTTCCAAGTGATGCTGCAACAGGAAGATTGATTTTTAGAACTGATGAACAACAAATTTATATTTGTGTTTCAGATAATCCAATTGTTTGGCAACCTTTAATTAAAGTTACTTCAAGTTATATTCACAATCAAACCACAAATGCAACAACTTGGAATATTCAACATAATTTAGAAACAACTAATGTTTTAGTTCAAGTATATGATACAAATGGAAATAAAGTAATACCTGAAGAAATAAATATTGTGGATAAAAATAATATAACAATTACATTTTCAACAAATTTTGCTGGAAAAGCATTAATAATTGCTCTTGATACTCATATAGGTGCTTTTGTTCAAGAAAATAAATTATCTCAAGATGTTTTAAAATCAGACCAAGACATTACAAATGTAATTTATGATGAAAATGATAATCCAACTGAAGTAGATTATGGAGATGGTTCAAAAGCAATTTTAACTTATGTTCCTGATGGACAAAATGGTGCAGGAAAAGTTAAAACAATAGAATTTTATAATTCAAGTAATGTGTTAATTGAGAAATGGACTTATACTTATGATTCAAATGATAGATTAATACAAGCAACTAAAACAACTTCTTAAAATTAGCAATTCAAATAAATCATCTGCCCATTAATTCTAATATCACCACCTGCTTGTATTGTTATATTCTGTCCAACTTGAATAGTTTGGTTTTGTCCTATTTCTCTTTTTTCATTTTGTCCTATTTTTGTCTTTTTATCTTTTTCAATTACTTTATATTCATTTTCATTTACATGTGTTGTTTTATTTCGTTTTACTTGAACCCAATCATTTCCATCAATTAAAGTTAATCTATCTCGTTGAATATATATTTTATAATCTCGATTAATTATTTTCATACCATCTTTAGTAATATGAACAATCATACTTCCATCATCAATCATTGAAAAATATGTTCCTGTTGCGTGTTGTGTAATAACTCTTCTATTTCCTGGTGTATCATCTTGAATAAAAACATGCCCAGAATGAGTTTGTTTAACAACAATTTTTCCATATTCTGCTTTTTCTGGTGTTGGTCTTGGTTCTTTAATTGTTTTTTGAAGTATTTCTGGATATTCTAAAACTATTTCAGGGTGGACTTCAACAAGATTTTTAATAACAATATAATCAGGAGTTCTTGTTACTTCGGTATTGTTAACAGATGGATTAAATGAATTTGGGTCAGGTAAATTAAATTGAACATATCTTGAAATTGAAGTTTCATTATTTTCTTTTTTAAAATATCCTAATTCTTTTTCTTTTTCTTTTAAATCTCCAAAACCTAAACTCATTTTGAATTTTCCTTAATCATTTTCAACAATTCAGCAGTTGAACCAGTAAAAATAGCATTTTGAATATTAAAAGAATTTTCTTCTTTCTTTTCTTCTTTTGAAACTTCTAAATTCTTTTTAATCTCTGTTAACTTTTTATATATATCAATCATCAATTCAAGATTTCTTGAAACTGAATCTTGTAATTGTGCCAATGCCATCAATTGTCCTGCTTTTAAATCATAAATTTCTAATTCACTTGCATTTGCAAGAATTTTTTGTCCTAATTGAATTAATTTCATTAATTCTTGTCGTATCATTAAATAATCATTTTTCAATTGTTCAAAAGAAAATAATTCTTCTTCAGGAATATTTTTTGTATCTATTTCTTCTAAATTTATATCCTTATCAATTTTGTTAATTATCTCTTCCGAGTGGATTTTTTGCAAATTAAATTTCTCTTCAAGTTTTTCTAAATTCATTTTTTCACCCTTCTTTAATTTCTGTTTTCACGGGTTCTTTATCTCGTTCATCAGGTGGATATAAAGGTTCAGTATTTATTGCTTTCATTGTGTATTTTTCTAATTTTTTCATTGTATCCAAATCAAAATAATTTATATCAATTTCAAGTATTTCTTTAGATATTCTTTCAGGAATAAAGTAATAAATTTTAGCAGTAAAAGACAAAGTTGCATTCAAAATTCTTAATTCTTCAGTTGCAAATTCTTCAGGAATATCTAACATTACACTTTGCAAATAGATTGGAACAGAAATTGCATCAATCTCTGGGTGTAATTTAATATCTAAAGAAATACTTGGAGAGAAAAATGGAATAATTTGTTCTATTATTTGAAATAAATCATAAACAGTTTTTGTTGAAATGAATAAATCAATAGTCATTTCATAAGGAACAGGCATAAAAGTGTATTTATGATTAAATCGAATTTTGTTAAGTTTATTCAATTGTCTTTGAGAATCATAATTTAATCCTGTTATTGAACATGCCATTCGTGGAAGTGCTAAATCAAAATAAACAGGAGTTGTTGTTGTATTATCATCTTTTTTAATTCCAATAGAAGATAAAACAGAAATATAATGTTCTTTAGATGCAAAATTAATTGGAACTTTTATTTGTCGTAATTTATTATTATTCTCATCAAATTTATAAATTGTTATATTTGAAAAAAATTCCATAAATGCTAAAATTGTTTTTAATGAAATATTAAAACTAAAATAATTTTTCATTTTTATTATTCACCTTCAAAATCAATTTGTTTCATTGCTTTAGAAAATATTATTTCTTTGCAATAATTACAATTTTCACATTTTTTGTTACATTTATTTCTAAATTCAAAAAAGTCATTGGGAATTCTTTTATTATCCAAATAATAATAATATTTTAATGCGTTTAAAGAATCTAAAATTTCTAATAAATTCCCATCAAAATCTTCAGTAAAATATGCTAAAAGCACTTTTTTTAATAAATCTTCATTAAAAGTTCGTCCAGCAATTTTAAAAATTATATCATCATCAAAATTTTGTAATTCTTCTGGTCTAATAAAAGGACTTTTTAATACTAAATATGGGTTATGTTTATATAATTTTATACATCCTAATTTTTCATTTATATTAGAATAAAATTCAAAATTATTTTTTATTATTATTGAATTATTAATTGATAAATTATTTAAGATAGAAATAACAAAATCATGAGAACATTTAAATGGACAATTAAAAAGGCATCCTTCATTAACTAAAATCTTTACTTTAACATTTTCTTTTTTTAATTTTTCTATCAAAATATTTCGTTTATTTTGCAACAAATTTAAATTTCTATCAATATTTATTTCTTTTATTTTTTTCAAACCATTTAATTCTAAAAAATCATTTAAACTATAAAATTTTTCTATTGAATCAATTCCAAAATTTATACTTGGAATATAATTAATTTGCTTAAAAAAATCATCAAATTGAATTAAAAATAATAAAAAATATGTATCTAAAAAAACAATGTTATTAATATCGTATTTAATTAAAAAATCTTTTAATTTTTTTATTTGATTAATATCATAATTGTTTATAAAAGCAAATCTGCCATTTAATAATACATTTTTTTGAATTGAATTATCTAATTCATTTAATAATTCATAGTTTTTCTCTTCAAAATCCATTCGTGCTGAATTATTTATTATATCTGGAATTGAAAAATATACAGAATAAATTTTACTTTTATATTTATTGACAAAATCAATATATGATTTACTAAATTTTAAAGGAATATCAAAAAGTTTCATATGAACTTTAAAATTAAAAATGATGGTTCACATAAAAAATTAATATCTTTTACCCTAATTTTACTTATACCCCATTCATCAACAATTATTTTAATTTCACATTGTTTATTTTCATCTAATTCTAAAATTTTAGAACTTAAAAAGTTTTCTAATATTTTTGCTCTATCTTTTACTTTAATTTTTGTTATTTCATCAACCCAAGAAATATTATCAGGATTCTCAATAAATATTTGCAATAAATATTCTTTATTGATTTTTAATTTATTATTTAAAATTTCATTATTATTCTCATCAAAAATTTTAAAATTAAAAAATGGTCTTTTTAAAATCTTGTTAGATGTTTCATCATAAACAAATTTATAAGGGTATAAAAAAATCTCTTGAGATATTAATTTATCATCTTCTATAATTTTACTTTCACATTTACTATTATCAATAATACTTTTTGCATAAACATCTTTACAAAATGCATTTAAAACTTTAGATGTTTCAGTATCAAAATATAAAATTTTTTCTATAATTCCATAATTTTTATTATAAAATATTTCATACATTTGTTACTTCTCCATAATATTTGAATAAAACACCTTTCGGACCGCCTAAAAAATTAATAATAAATCCAGCATATCCTTTAGTAGAATAAGAATGTGTCCCACCATCAGAAGAAGTTCCTGTTGCTCCGAGATTTAAAGTGAATTTATAACCTGTTCCATCTAAATATGTTGGTGCTGATGAATTATAATCAACATAAAAATAATCACCAAGAGAAGGAGAACCACTTTCATATTGAGGGTGGGGGTTTGCAACTCTAAAAATTGAAAAAGTAACTATTGGAATTACTAAAAAATCACTTGGTTGTATATCATTTTTTATTTTTTTATAATCATTATACCAATCCGTAAAATCAAAAGTATATATTATAGGTTGCCCAACACTTGACGCTGTAATTTTAGAATATGCTGTATAAATTAATCCTTTATCTGGTAATTGCAACCATTTATTACTTAATTTTCCAGTCTCATCACTTATTGGAATACAATTAGGAGTGGGTTCAACACAAGTAGGTATGTAATTTTTATCAATTTTTCCATTTTCATCACTTATTGGGATACAATGTGGTGATGATTTCTCACAAGTAGGAATAAACCCTTTATCAATTTTTCCATTTTCATCACTTACTGGAATACAATTAGGTTTAGGCAACTTACAAGATTTATACCCATTTAATCTATCAGCATCAATAAAATTCAAATAATCATAATACATATTTTTCCCTTAATTTAACACATATTTTATTTTATTTAAAACAAATAAATTATCTGCCCACCTAAAACAACTATACTAACAAAAACTAATAATGTTCCATAAAAATAAAAGAAAGGAACATTAAAATACATTTTTGAAATAATTGTGCATTTATGCGTTGGAGAAATAAAATATCCTGCAAAATCAATTAAATATAATAATGGTAAATAATGATTTCCAAATAAACTAATTCCTATTCCTGTTAATGCAGCATATCTTGATGAACTACCAAGAATAACAGAACCTATAAAAGATAAAATAACAAATAAAATTAAGACTGATGAAGATTGTGAAATTGATTTGAAATATGGAGTTCCATATAATTTTAAGAAATGAGTTGCAATCATTAAAACAGCAAGAAATATTATTAAATTGTAATTTATATTTTTTAATGATTTGAAAAATTGATTATAATCTAACAATATCATTCCAATTAGAAAAATTAAAAAGAAACTAAAATAATTATGAATTAATAGTGCAATAACAAGTCCTAAAAGTCCAGACATTAAAATATATTTTACTTCAATTGGATTCACCTTTATTGAATTATCAAGTCCTAAAATATTTATATCATCATTTTTTATCCAAACAAAATAAGCAAACATCAATAATATGAAATATGTTACTATTGCTGGAAATAGTAAATGTAAAAATTGAAAATAACTTATTCCTGCCACTCCAATTGTAATTATAATTGATTTTTCTAATGGAGACCAAAGATAATAATGATGCGAAGACAGATACGCTAAAATTCCCATTTTTTGATTGTTTTTTTCTTTATTTTGAATACTATCTAACATTCCACATGCTAAAACAATTCTCCCAGGAACGGGTAAAAATCCAAGAACATTTACAAATAAAAACAATAATAGTTTTTTATTCTTTATTTTTTTAAGAATAAAATCAATGATTGGAACAAAAAGTTGTTTATTTTTTAGAAAATCAGAAATAACCAAAACAGAAAACAATAAAAATACATAAGGAACAATACCAAAGACAAGTTTTTTTAATTCTATCATTTAATTATCCCCCTAACAATGGATTTTTTTCAGAATTATCAACAATATTTAATTCTTTCTCTTCATCTTCAATTTCTTTATTATTTCTTTCAATATCTTCATCATTTAAATCAAATAAATCTTCTAATTTAGGAAATGTAGGAAAATTATCATAATCTTGTGTTGCAACTTCTTGCGGAACAATATCATCATAATCAAAAATAAATAGTTTACATTCTAATTTATAAGCATAATTTTTTCCTAATGGAAAATTCACTCCTGGTATATTATAATCAGTTACATAAGTTATCTCAAATAATCTATCTGAAACAACATGGTAAATCAAATCCTGTTCTTTAGGAATTATATTAAAATGTTGAAACAATTTTTTTGGAGCATACACAGTCATTTCATCATTTAGTTGTAATCCAAATTTTGTAAACATGTTACCAGGTCCTGCAAATCCTTCAACTTCTTCAACATAAACCCGTAATGCTTGTGCTTTTTCACTTATCTTTGTTTTAAATTCTTCAAATCCAGAAACTTCATTTAAAAGTTTTCTTTGAATATAATAAATATCTTGTCCATTTAAATATACTGCTTCTATTAAAATATTTTCAAATGTTTCAACTTCTTTATTATCTTTTCTTGAATTATTAAACAAAAATGGATAATCAAATCTCATCTGGGTTCACCACCTGAATATATCCAAAATATACAATTAATACACCATTCATTTTTATTTCTCTTTTTTCACCATTTAAAAACCGTAAAACAATATTTTTTCCTTTTTTAGCAATTGAAATTGAATCATCAACCCATTTTCTAATTAAAGTAATAATTTTTTTATAAGTTGTATATTTTCCATCCCAAACAATTACATCTTGAATTTCCGATGGATTTATCAATTTTGCTGCAATAGCAGCATTATCAAGTAAAAAACTTTTAAACGAAATCATTTTAAAAAATTTACCATTTCAAAATAATTTTTTAAATATTTGATGTTTTCTTTAGATATTTTATTTAGAAAATCACTCTTTTGTAAATCTAAAAAAATATAATCAAAATATAAATATTCTTCATCATCTTGTCTTTTATAAGGTATTTTTAAGAATTTTAAAAAATTTTTTATTCCTATGAAATTCTCTTCTAAAAAACTTGTTGGAACATTAAGTTCAAGATTTATCTTTTTTGCATTCATAGTTTTTATTTTTTCAATCAAATCTAAAAATTCAATTTTAAATTGAATTTCAGAAAAATTATCACTTTCTAAAAATATTTTATGTTGAAATTCAATTACATTTATTTGAGAGTTTTCAAAATCAACTTTTTCAAAAAAATTGCTTGATAAATATAAAAGGTTCAAAGAAGAAATATTTAAAATAATCTTTTTAAGATGTTTAGTTCGTAATGGTTCAAAATAAATCTTATTACACTTTTTTATTTCAAATTCAATATTTTCATTATTTCTTTCTTGAATACAAATATTTAAACCTTCAGAGTTTATATTATCTAAATAAATTTTTCCAGAATAAATATATCCTAAAAATAATCTTTCTCTTTGATTTTCAAAATTTAAATTTTTTAAATATAAATTATTTCCATTTAATTTAAAATATAATAAAATAACAGGTTTATTTATTTCATCTTTAATTTTTGAAAAGTCTATTATACTATCATCTTTTAATTCTATGACTTTATTTCTTTTAAATTTTTCAACAAATTCTTTTTCAATATGTTTAAAATTTTTCATTTTTATCCTACAAAGAAATCGGGTGGAAGTTGGTAAACATCAATCAATTCTTGTTCTAATTTTTCAAGTTCTTGTTGTGCATCTTGTTTTATTTGTTCAGCATTTAATTGCATACCATTTGGCAACATAGTTCCTTCATACTTCGAAAGGTTTAATCCCCATTGGTATCTTGCCATTTCAGTTGCATATTTCTTTATCCACTTATTATCATAAATATAGTTCTCTATATCTGGGTCATCAATATCAGGAATTTCATAAAAAATTATTCCATACTTTTGTCCTTTTTTAGCAGGAGTATTAATAAAATATAATTTTTTTGTAACTGGGTTAAAATCAAATTCAATTTTCACATTGTATTTTACATCCATAGTTTCCATAAATTCTTTTACTAATTCCCAAGTTAGTAAATTTCCTTTAAAAAATGAAAAATTCATAAAATCATTTGCAACAACATAATTCACTGCAAATGGGTCTTGCAAAGATGTGTTAATAGCAAAAGATGAATCATAAATTCTCAAAACTGACATCACTTCAAAAGGTAATTTAAACTCTCGTTGATTGTCTTCTGTTGGAATTAATACTCCTGCTCGTAATTGAGTGCCACCATAAGCAAATTGAAAATATTTTTGTAATGTTTCATAAATTATGTCTTCCAATTGGTCATCAGTAATTTCAATATTTACAACAGGATAACCCAATCTTCTCAAAATATATTGCTTTAAATCATCTTTTGATTTAACTCGTGGTTGCAAGTTTTACTTCTCCTTTTTATTTTTCTTTTTATCTGTTTTTTCTTTAGTTTCCTTTTCTTTAGAATTTACTTGTGGTTTCTCAACTTTATCTTCACTCTTCTCTTTAGAAACTTCTTGTGGTTTTTTAGATTTGACTATTTCATAAAAGATTGTTGAAAATTGTTCTGCTATTTCTTTCTCAATTTCAACAATTTCACCATGTTTAAAATGAACGATGTTTCCTTTTAGAAAAATATCAACATATTTTCCATTTGGTGCAAATACTTTATACATTTTTTTACTCATTTCAATCACTCCTTTCTTATCCTACTATTACATTTGGACTTCCAGTTACTTGTGTAACAATCAAACAACCAACAGCACAATCCCCTATTCTTGCTGTTGCTCTATTATTTGTTTTAACAGTTGGACTTCCTGAACAAATTACACCAACATGCCCACAAAAACCAAGAACAATATCCCCTATTCTTGCAGTTGGTCTATTATTAGTTATTACATCTGAACTTCCAGTTACAACAACACCACACATTGGAATACAACAAGAAGGACAATGACAACAACAAATTCCGCAATATATATCTCCAATTCGTCCAACTGCAGGCATAATTGTTAAAATTCTCCATGTAATTTTGAAATTAATAAGTTTCTTAAATCATTTGTATTTTTTCTTTCTTCTATAAGCATATGTTTAATATCAGGTGGATTTGCTTGTTTCATAGATTCATACTGCTCTCTATCACCAACCCCAAATTTTTTCTCAAATAAAAAATAAGTTGATTTAAATAAATTATTATTTTTATCATATTTTTCTTTATCTTCAATATCATAATAAGAATAAGTTTTATTAATATAATATTGACTTGATTGTTCATCAAATCCTACTTCATATAATCTAAAATCTTTTAAATTATCTTTTTCAAGAGAATTATCAAGGACAGGTAAAATATTTAAAGGAGAATGTGTCATTTCTTGCCAACTTCCATTTGAATATTCATAAATTTTTTGTTTATATCCACCACCTGATTTTTTAAATCCAACAAAATCATTTAAATTTTTACTTGAAGGAAAATAATAAAGATAGTAAGAATAAGATGGATTTGATATTAATTTTTCAATTTCTTTTAGTGCAGTCTCACGAGTTTTATTTAAAATTTCTATTTCTTGATTTACTTGTTGTTCTGCCAATTCATCTGCTTTTGCATTTACATTACTTTTTAATTGAGATTGCTTTGGAGTTGATAAAATTGAATTTTCAAGCATTAATATTTTCTCTAATAGAATTTGTCCGCCATTTAAAGGAGATAATATATCAAATGGGTTCATATTTAAAGAATTTAATTTTTCTATAATTTCTTCAATCTCATCATTTGATAAAGAAAAAGGTAACTGAGAATAATCAATTTCAGTTAAATGTTCAAAAATAAATTTTCTATCATTTTGTTCTTGAATAAATTTATTCTTATCTTTCAAATACAAATCTATTCCAAATAAATCATTTTTTAAAACATCAAAATGGGACTTTGGGTTATTTTTATCATCTTGAATTCCATTCTCAAGTTCAGATAAAGTAATTTTTGCATCTAAAATCCACAAGTATTTTTGAATTTTTAATGTATCTTGAGAAAAATCAAAATTATCTAATAAAAAATTTATATATTGATAAGAATTTTGAAAAAAATCTTTATTTCTTATAATTGTTATTTCAGGTAAATCCATATTTATCCTTTATTTTTACAAAGTTCTCTAACCTTCTCCAAAGCAGGTTTGTATTTTTTACAAATTTCACTATTTTTTCTTTTTCCGCCTTCGTTACAACCATATCTATTAAAGAAAAAGACTATCCTATCAACTGCTTGTTTTAAAGAAGTTGAATCTTTACAAATAACCTTTGCTATTTCTTCAGGTGAACCATCTTTAAACAAACCTTCAGGTGGATGATATTTAACTTTTACACTATCAATCCACTTTTTCTCTTCAAGATATTTTTCAAATGCTTCACTCAAAACACCCATTTTTAAATCTCCTTTTTTATTCTTGTATAAAATCAATTTCTACTAATTTTTCTAAAACATTTATAGGAATATCAAGACCTTCTATTTCATCTATTTTTGTTGGTTTAAATTCAATCTTTATTGTTTCAGTGTTAATAAAGTCTTCATATTCTCTCAATTGTTTTTCTCGTTCTTTTATAGCATCTTTAAATTCTTCTTTTAATTCATCTATTTTCTTATAAAATTCATCAATCTTCTCTTCATCAATAACAACATTGTCATTTTGTATAATCAATTTTCCATTTTCATCTCGTTTTCCATATTGTCCCAAAAGGTTCAATCTTTTAGATTCATATTTCATAAACTCTTCTGATGGAGTAATCATATTATCAACATCTTTCAAAGCATCATTTAGTTGTTTTTTCAATCTTATTACCCTATAATTAAATTTTACATTTGTTGTTTTCAAACTTTCTAAAATATTCCTTAATTCTAATGCATCAATGATTTTTATTTCCTTCGTTACTATTTCTGACATAAAAATCCTCCTTCTTTATTTTAATCTTCTTTTATTTCTTCAAATAATACTATGCAACCACCAGAAACTTTTTTAAATTTTAAATATTTATAAGGTGCATTTGGAATGTTCTTGATTTTTTTACCATTATTAGTTGCTTTTACAAACCCAGGACAATTATTACTATCCAATTTCAACGCCCAATATTTCCCTTCTTTTTCAGTTGAATAATCATCTAAATCTATAATCTTGTTATCAATCAACCATTTAACTATAAATTCATCAAAAGTTTCTCGTTTTTCATTTACAAAATCAATAAATTTTCTCATTTTAATCCTCTTTTTCTTTATTTAAATAATGTATTCTAAAACCATATTAAAAACCATAAAGTTATCTCTAAAATAAATCCACAAAACTTTATCCTTGAAATTGAAACAATACAAGTTAGGAGTTGCTAAAATTGATACATCAGGAAAAAAATCATAAAAGTAAAATTCTTGTGGAATTTCAAAATTATTTAGATTAATAACATTATACCCTAAATATTCACTTCCAAAATGTTTTTTTAACCATTCATCAATATGCCCTATTAAATTGTCTTCATCTCTATTTTCCAGAATTTTATTTTTCATAAAATCCATCAATTCTGTAAAGTTATTATCCAAATACTCTTGGAGTTTTTTTCCTGTTTGAAAAGTCATTTAGCAATCTCCTTTCTTTTTCATAATTTTAATGTATTCTAATAAAAAATCATCAAATTTTACAATTTTAAAATCACCAAGTTTAACAAACTCATTTATTTTTAAATCAAAATCTTTTGTATTCCAAAAAACAAAATCATCAGTCCTATTTCCTTTAAAAACAAGGATAGGAATTAAATTTTTTAAATCACTTTTTAAAATTTGATTATTCCAAATGTTATATAATTTTTTTACTTTATTATTTAACAATGTATTTAAAGTTAAATCCTTAAAATCCTTATGAAATTTGCATTCAATATGAAATGGAAAAAAGTTCTTTAAAATGTTTAATTGAATATCTCCTGATGAATCATTAAAAGTTCCTGATGAGAAATCTCGTTTTGGGATTACTTGTTCGTTTTCACCAATACTTTTAAAGAGTTCTTTATACTTTTCACAATTTTCTAAAAAAGTTTTATGTAATTTATCAGCAACTTTATTTTCAAAACTTTTTCCTTTTTGTTTTCTATACACACTACAACACCTTTACTTTTAAGGTATCATGTAAATAATCCAACATTGCTAAAAACTCATTTGTTTTGTCAATGGATAATTTTTTTGTCATTTTACTCAAAATTGGTTTTATTTGTCCTGATATTTCTGATTTATAAACTCTTTTTCCATTGTAATATCCTAATATTGCATACTTATCTGCTAAAGTTGATTTAATTTCTTTTAGTTTATTTAAAATCTCATCTTCAGTTATTCCTATAATAGTTGCCACAATTTGAAACAATCTTCCTTTACTTAAAAAAATGCTTTTTCGTCCTGCAGTTAAATCTTTCCCTAATTCATCAATAAAACTTTCTAAATAATAACATTTATATTCTTCTGAAAAAGATTGATAATTTTTAGCAATTTCATCAATGTAAAATCCTTCAAACTCATCTTTCAAAACATACAATCTTGGTTTTTCCATTTTTAAACCTCCTTTTATATACTCATTGATTTTTTCATCTTAACGAAATTCAAAAATAAATTCAAATTTTTTCCATCACTTGATTTTACAATAATTTTATCATTACTTTTTCTAATACTTTCAAAAAGTAATTTTAATCTTTCTTCTATTGTTTTTAAATTAGGAAATACAAAAAATATTTTTTTAGAATCATTAAAACTTATAAATTGCTCTAAAAATTTTTCAAAAGTTTCATTAAGAATATTTTTTGTATAATTATCATCAATATTTTCAAAGGGAGAATTCACAATATTAAAAAATTCACTATAATCAAAATACAATGTTAAATTTTCAGAATGTTTCTTAAATTCAATAAAATCAATATAAGGAGAAACAGGAATACTTATACTTTCAAAATTTTTTAGCATATCTTTATTTGTTGTTAAAAAAGTATTAACTTTTTTAAAACTAAAATTATTAAAATCTATTTCAAATGCCCCACAATTTTTTATTTTTTCTATATTCATATTTGGAATTAATAAGAGAGAATCTATTTTTATGTTTTTTACATTTTCAAACTGCACATTCTCAATTCTTTTCTTATCAAATTCTAATGTATTACTTTTTAAAAAAACACTTGAAACATTTTTTATAATTAAATCTTTAATCCACAAATTGTTTAGAGTAAATTGTATTGATATTTCATTACAATTCTCTATTATTAAATCAAAACTATCAGTTGTTGAGTTTTGAATAAAGAAATTTTGTTTTGTTTTTAAATTTTCAATTTTTACTTTTTTATGTTCTTTTATGAATTCTTCTTCAATTTCTAAATAAAATTTATATTCATCTAAATATTCATTGATTTTACTAAAATCAAGTTTATCTGTTTTTCCTGAAACTATATTGAATATTCTGTGATAATCAAAAGAGAAATCCTTTTTTGGAATTTCTAAATGAGTTAACAATTCAACCAATGCTTCAAATGATATATCATCTATATTAAATTTATTAGCAACAATTTTTGAATTATTTTTAAATTCTATATTTTTTAAGTATAAAACATTTAATAAATCAACTCTTAAAGTCTTCTCAAAAACAATTTTATTACTATTAATTTTCAATTCATCAATTATTTCATCTTTAAATTGTTCACTATCATAATCAATAACAACTTCTTTATCGTTAACTTCATTTTCTATTTTAATTTCTATTCCATTTAATCTTGCTTTGTCTGTGTTTAAAATTGTTAGTATAGATTTTTCAATATCTTTAAAATTCTCTCCACCATTTAGTTCGAATGTGTGTTTCATACCTTTACCTTATCAAATTTCTTTTTCTTTGTCAATTTTTTCTTCACTAAAAACTGGAATTAAAACTTCATCACCCATTTTAAAATTCTTTTTCTCGTTTGTTTCATAAAAAAATTGTTTTGCTTCATCTATTGATAAATTAGACATTCCCCTTAAAACTCCTTCAACAGTATCACCTTCTTTAAATTTATACTTTTTAAATTTTACCATTTTTCTCTATCCAAATAATTTTTTAGATTTTTGGACAAGGTTATGTTTAATAAAAGGATTTTTATCAGTTTTTATAACATCATAAATATTTTTCAATTCACTTATTATCAGTTTGAAAATTTTATTTCGTTCAGGTTTAATATCAAATTTGTTAAAAATCTCTTTATCTTTCCAAGCAATCACTTTCACATCATCAATATTAAACAATTTTAAAATTTTCTTATCAGTTGTTGTTATATAAATATATTTTACAATATCTCCTTGTTTAATCTTTTCTAAAGGAAGTTTGTATTCATCTATTAAAATATTATAAATCAAGGATGCTTTAATATGCTGTGGAGTTGCTTTTTGGAATGTGTAAATTCCATTTTTTTTCATAATTTGATAACTCTCAAGTTTATTAACCTTTGAACTAACTGCTAAATCATCTATAGATAATTTTTTTAATACAAGATTTTTCAATTCTTTATAATAATGTAATGCTTTTGTGTGGTCTTTTTCCATCAATGAATTCAAAATATTTTTTAATGTTGGTTTTATCTTTTCAGGTGTTGATGATTTTATCAAATCTAAATTTCTTGCTTTTAGAGAAGTTTCAGTATAAAAATCTCCATCATAATATTTTTTCATTATGTATTTCTTCTTCACTTCCAAAAACAAAGTATAATCTGATAATAATTCAAATTCCATCTCAATTGTTTCATCAAAACTATTAAGACTTTCAAGTCCTCGTTTAATAATTTTCTTTATTAAATTTTCAATCTTACTTATTTCTTCTTTTACTATTTTAAATTGTTCAGTTTTTGATAATTGCTTAAAGTTTGGAATTTTTTTATTTAAATAATCACCCAATAATACAAAAATTGAATCTGTATCAGAATAATTGATTTTATACCCTTCTTTTTCAAGATATTTTATTACCAATTTAAGAACATATCTACCACCTGCAGTTATTGACATTGCAGAATTTATATTAAAATACTTAAAATGCACATTTGCTTGTGCTCCATAAAACCCATTAATAAAAGTTTTATATGCTAAATTGTGCAAATGTGCATCATTATATTGGTTAATTAATTCATTCTTTTTCATTATCTCACCTTTATTCTTCGTATTTTATTATTCTATTCACTGGAACAATTATTTCAACATCAACTTTTTCAGGATTAGGCACGACTTCATATTGTTTTGTTTCTGGATTTATTTTTTGTGTGTAATTTTGTCTTTCCATTTTACCTTTTATCTTAACCATTTTGACTGTTGTATTTGGTAAAGTATAATCTTCCAAATTCTCAACTTCAATAGGTTCATAAGAATACAAATAAATCTTTGCCATTTTTCAATCTCCTTTTTGAAAAAATTAAATTCAATTTTATTTAAATTCTCGTATTTTTTGTTCAAGTTCTTTTTCTCTTCTTTTCCATTTCTTTCTTTCATTAAACATAAATGAAATCATTTTTGGAATTATACCATAAATTTTTCTACTTGTAAAATCAAAATTTGGTGTCATACATAAATCATATTTTTTTAACAATGGAGTGATATATTTTTCAACAAAATCTAAATCAAGTAAAACATCTTCTCGTTCAAGTGATTTTATTTTTGATAACATTTTTCTTTTCATTTTTAAAACTTCATCAGGTAATTCTTCATCAGAAATTAAAGTTTCTAAACTTATATTATAAGACCTAATCTGGTTAGGATAACTTGAAGTAATATCAAATACAGCAACCCATTCATATTCTCCTGCTTTTGGTTGTTTTACATATCCACCTGGATATGATGGTCGTTGTTTACTTTGTTTATTCTCTAATCGTGGAATTAATTTTTCTTTATACATAAAAAATTCTAATAAACTTTCTGCAGGTGCTATTGTTCCTAATGCTTTATCAAAATTTATCAAAGTAAGGTATGAATACTCAATTACAAACTTTAAAATATGAGATTTTTGTTCAAGTAAATCAATCAACTCAACATCTTTAAAGTTATATTTCATATACAAATCAAAATCATTTTCATACAAATTTGTCAAATTTCCTTCATACTCAACTTTACCTTCTCCTAATTCGTGTTTTGCAACATAATCGAGTTTATATGATGGAAGTTTTTTAAAAGAGAATTTTTTATAAAGTTCTAAATAGTCCAAAATGGAAATTCCTAAAATGTAATTCAATTTGTTTAAATCAACAAATTTTGAAAGATTATTCATTTTCTCTTTTAAAGTTAAATTAAATGGTATTAAATTTGCAAATAACATATACATATCTTTAGGAAATAATTTTTTTATCCTGTTAGCAATATAATACATATCATATTCAAGAATATTCCAACCCGTAATAATGTGTGGTTTATAAACAGAAATAAATTTTACAAATGAATATAATAATTCTCTTTCATCTTTGCATACTTTTTTCTTTGTAATCCCTTTAAATTCATTTGCTATTTCAAACTCTCTTGTTGTGAATGTAAAAAATTGTTTATTTTTTCCAATTTCTTTTACTGTTATAACAGAAATAGGAAATTCAGCATCTTTTGCTTCAGGAAAAACAGAATTGTCTTGTCCTGTATATACTTCAATGTCCAAAGATAAAATTTTCATTTTATCAAATTGTTGTTTTAATTTATCTTTTGTTTTTGAATATTCTTTAAACAAAAACAATCTATCTTCATTAAATCCATATACAGGTAAATTAGAATTTACATGTGATTGTTTAGTATCATTGTATTCTTTCCAATCATCAAAAGTCTTTGGAGCAAGTGGTCGTAAAGCAGGATAAGATTTTATATTTGATTTCCCTTTTGTTAAAGGAAAAAATAAAATTTTTGGAAGTGGTAAAATTTCCATTTTATCAATGAATTTTTCATCAAGGTATCTAAAAAATATCTTTGAACCAAATTTTTTATAATATGTGTAATATTTCATTTATCCTGTTCCTTTTTCTCATTTAATTTCTCTTGAATTATTTTATCTAAATATTTCAAACTTTTATTTGGAATTTTAGAAATAAGTTCAGTATTTTCTTTTGTTAAAATTGTATTTGCCGTAAACATTTCAACTATGCTTGTTTTTGAAGGAATTACTAAAAGCAATAAAGTTATAATTGCAAATACAATTCCAATTTTTCTAAAAATTTTCAAATAAAAATTCTTAATTGTTTTTTGTGATTCTATAATTTCATTATTTTTTTCAACAAATTTAAAAAGTGCATTTCTTCTTAATTCATCTTGGTATTCTAAAAAATTTATAAAAACAAAAATCCCCATTATTATTGAAACCACTCCAACCAAAATCCATAAAATAAATAAAATTTCTTTTAAAGATGGTAAAAATGCCAAAAGAAACCACCATTTGAACATTTTTATTTTCCTCCTTCATCCAAATTCTCTTGGATTATTTTATCTAAATATTTCAAATTTTTATTTGGAACTTTAGAAATAAAATATTCAGCATTATTTTTTGTTAAAAACACTTTTGATGCAAAAATCATTTCAAGATAACTTGTTTTAGATGGAATTATTAAAAGCAATAAAGATACAATTACAAACAAAATACCAAATCTTTTAAAAACATTTATTTGAAAGTTTCTTATTATTTTAAATGATTTTTCAATTTTATCCATTCTTTTCAATCCATAAATTACATCTTTTCTTAATTCTTCTTGATATTCTAAAAAATTTACAAAATTAGCAAAAAGCATTACCATTAAAATTATCCCTATAAAAATCCACAAAACAGATAAAATTGCTTTTAAAGATGGTAAAAACACCAAAAGAAACCACCATTTAAACATTCTCACACCCCTCAAAATTTATTCATTTGTTTTTTATTTTAATCTTCCATCATAAATTTTTTCATTTTAATAAAATTTGAAACTAACACTGCTTGTTCATCAGTAACTGATTTTAAAATTTTATCTTCATCTTTTTCAATTTTATTATTCCCATTTTCAATTTTATTCTCTATTTCAATCTTATTTTTTTCAAACTTAATTTTATTTTTTTGAGATTCAAGGATTATCTCCTTTCTAATTTTTGCATTTTGTTCTAAAATTTTTATAACGGTGTAAATAGAAAACACTATAAAAATAATTATAATAAATACACCTAAAAGCAAAAGATTTTGTGGAGAGAATAAATTCATTAAAAACCATTCCCATTCAGTTTTACACATTTCTATTTTCCTCCTTCATTTAATTTCTCTTGAATTATCTTATCCAAATATTTCAAACTTTTATTTGGAATTTTAGAAATAAGTTCAGTGTTATCCTTTGTTAAAAATGTATTTGCTACAAACACTTCAATAAGTTCCTTTTTTGTTGGAAAAACAGAAACAACAGTCAATAAAATTACAAAACCTATAATACTTTTTTCTAAAGTTTTTTCTACTTTTTTTAAACATTCATCACTTAATCCATTTTCATAACAAATTACAATATTCCATATTCCAAAAAACAAAATAAT
>Ga0256838_1000568_pt1 | contig 21506 bp, 26 predicted proteins | sample 4571419metaG_FD_185978 | JGI IMG/M metagenome (GOLD analysis project Ga0256838, IMG submission 185978) | Hydrothermal vent microbial communities from Guaymas Basin, Mexico - 4571-419 | ecosystem: Environmental > Aquatic > Marine > Hydrothermal vents | place: Mexico: Guaymas Basin | collected...
ACCAAGCCCAACAATGGGGGAAAGAATGCCCGCTATTAGTTGGCTTCTCTCCATGTTCCCACCGTGAATTCTAGGCATCAACGATATAAACGGTTTGTGCAAACTGTGAACGACCGATGATGAAACGAGAGTGCATAGGGAATCTTTGCTTATTTCCAGCCACAATATCGGCCAAATCCAAGAGCAGGCCAATATAGATGGAAAACAAAAAGAACTAAGGGCTCAATTCAGAGATTTAGCAAAACACAGGGCGAAAAATTTAATAGCGAAAGCCCTTCTCACCCTTTTCAGTGAAATAAAAATGGGCGAGTTCACTCAAAAAAGTGAACTAATCAACAAGTTCAGAGAAGCACTCACTCAAGAACTTGTCGAGTTTATCAGACAAGAGTTCAACTCAGATGAGCTCAGCGAACTCGCTTACTTGTTTGTGAGCAACAAGCTGACATACAGAACAGTTGTCACAAGAGAAGTGAAATCAAAATCGAGACAGTTTTATATCAGAGTTACAGCAGAAGAGCTCGCAGATGTGTTCAAAGACACTAAGCTTCTCAAGAAATTCTCTAATGAGAAAGTTCTTGTCAGAGTCTTCGACACGAGAGACACTGCACTAAGAAATGAAGCGCTTGTGTTCGAAGCTCAGCTCAAGAAAGACAACAAGAGCTATTCAGTCATCCTCGACAGAAAAGTCGCAGAAAAACTCAAAGGGCGGCCTTGGGTTTTTGTCATTGAGCCGGCTGAAGTGCTCAATGATGTGATAATCGCAGTTGACACTTTTAAAGAAAGAATTGAGGCCTTCGAGAGGGCTGTTGAGAGTGGGGATTTGCTTAGCTACAAAGCGAAAAGCAGTCTTCTCTTCATGCATGCGACTAAGTATCTCGCACTCATCGCAAGATTGCTCGATGAGGACAAGTATGACAAGAAGACTGCAGAAGCCCTTCTTCTGAACCCTCAGCTCCTCGATGAACTCTATCAGAAATACATAGACCCCAATTTCGAGCCAAACTCCCTCCTCTGGCCTTCACTTAACACAGAAGAGGAGATAAATCAGCTGTTCGATGTGTTGAGGCTTGTGCTCAAGCTTCTCGATGAGAAGGCAGATGAGATTGTCGAGTTGCTTGATGAACAGAAACAGACTGTCAGGGAGAAGTTCCAGCCCGCACCCCAGAGGCGGGCTGTGAAAGGGAAGGACTACAGAGAAGAGTTTGAGAAATTCAAGAAGAGACTGCTTGTTTCACTCGAACAGAAGAGCGACATCGACAAAGAGAAGAGCGAGAGGTATATCAAACAGAAGATTGAGTTTGTCAAAGAGTTTCTTGAGTTCTGCAACTTCAAAGTGACAGAACAGTGCATAATCGATTTCTTCAACTACATCCAGTTCGAGAAGAAACTTAAAGGTCAGATTGGGGTTAGAAAATCGACTTTTGACAAGTATAAGACTTTCATAACAGCTTTTCTCAAAGATGCCAACCCCTCCCTGATTTATGCAGTGAAGAGTAGAGAATACACAGCAGGGCACAAAGAACTCGATAAGTGTCCTGTTTTGAGTGTCGAGGACATCAGAAAGCTTATCAGGGATATACAGGCCGCACAGCATAGAAAACTCACAGAGCAGGACAGAGATGAGCTGGTCGGATTAGTGCTCTTGTTGGCGGTCTCGGGCATGCGGCAGACAGAAGCGATGAGACTGAGAGTCTCTGACATCTTCTTCGACAACAGAGTTGTCATTCTCAGAAAAGAAATCACAAAAAAGGAATACAGCAGGTATGCTTTCATCACAACAGAAGTGAGAGACTATCTGCTCTCGACTGTTGTCAGAAAATACAACAAAGGGCCAGATGACCCGCTCTTCAATAGAAACCTCTGGATTTTTAACTATCAGGGCTCGAATGACTTCAAAACTTCGAGAAGACTGAAAGAGTCGCTCAAAATTGATTTCAATCTCAGCTGTCTCAGAAAGTTTTATGTGAGTATGCTTCAAGATGCAGACACAGAACAGAAAGAACTCATCGAGGCTCTCAGAGACCTCGAAATGGCAACTGCGGGTCACAAATCAGAGCTAATTGTCAGAAAGCACTACAGCTTTGCGGATATGAACATCGAGAGTGTGCTGAGCAAGAATGAGCTCAGAAGACTCAGGAGCAGACAGAAAGTATATGATTCTGTGTTCGAGAAAGTTAAGTTCTTAACTTCCTCCTCTCAGTTATCCTTATAAAAGACATGTTTTCCATTTCTTTGGGTGGTGTGATTGAACATGGCTGAGTTTTATCCCCGGAAATTATTAACACTTGAAGTTCTCAGAAATGACATAGATACACAAGAAGAGCTTTCTGAGGTAATTTCTAACCTAAAAAGCCCTCTTGGTCTTGCACTCATATTGATTGATGGGATATTTACTGATGATGGAATAACATTGAAAGAATATTCGGATACTCTTGATGAAACTAAGAAAATAGCTTTTGGTCTTGGAAGTGCAGAGAGACTTGCTTTTGATTCTGGTGACCGCTTGGCGATGTATAGCCTCTACCAGTTTGCTTTTCAGCAATTTGTCCAGAGTTCTTTTCGAGCAAGACAGGGGAAAGCCCTTGAAGAAATTATGAAGAAGATATTAACCATAGAAGAAATGAGAATAACACCAACTGTTGCCTCATCTAAAAATAAGAAGTCAGAAATCCTGAAAAAAGCTCTAAATAATTCCACATCAAAAACCAATTCCCTTTTAGAGAAGCATGATATAGATATCTTGGCCGAATCGGGAGGTAAAATCATAATCTTCCAGATGCGGTCAAGAGATGATACTGGGGGTGCGACTGCAAAACCCTCCCTTGCAGAACTTTTGAGAGACCTTTACAAGGAAGAACTTTCGAATGAAGTTTTATATGTGATTTACACATGGGTGAAGCCAAAAGATAAAGAACCTCCCCAAAAAGTGACCCTCATTAATAAGTTGCTTTCCATGATTGATTTAGAAGATGAGGACATAAAAAGAAAGCTGATGAATGGTGAGGTTGTTCAAATTAAGGATAACCTAAAGCTATGTGTTGTATATGGGGCTGAAGAACTCATTAAAACACTTTGGACAGATTTTGGGATTTCAATTGATGAGAAGTATGAAACACTGATGAAAAGATACAAAAATTATCTTGACCTTCTCTCAAGTTGGGATGACCTTTGGATGTCATATGCAGTGGCAACAATTGAACTTGAGAACCTTGTCAAATATGGGAAAACCAATGTTAGTGTTATTAACAAAAAGCTGTCAGAGCTTGATTACTTAAGAAAAATAAACTCGGATGAATGTCTCATTGACTATGAGAGATGTAGTGAAGACATAGCAAAAGACCTCGCAACAAGTATTCATGGGGATGAGGATTTGATACCATTTAATGCTGTCGGCGACAAAATCGCTTACCTTAGAGATTTGCTTCTCCTGAGGATGGTTTATGAGCATATAGAAGAGATTATAGCAAAAATCAAGATTGATAACTCAACACAGAGGCGAATTAAAAAGATAAGAAGGACATACTCAAAAAACCACAAATAAAAATTCAAGAGAGTGTCCTCGACAGGATACTAAGAAGAGGTGATTGAATGGCAACAGAAAAAAGATATGAGAAAGAGATGATATCTTTCAGGGACAAATATCCCCAACTAACAACAACTTATGCCTCCCATGGGATGTATTATTATCCTGCCAGATTTATCCCTCAAGTGGTGCGGTATTTCATAGATAATTACACAAAAGAAAAGGAGTGGATTATAGACCCATTTGCCGGCTCTGGCACTGTTGGGGTTGAAGCTCTGCTAACAAATCGCAATGCAATTTGTTTAGACCTCAATCCGGTTATTGAACCCCTCCTTGAAGCTAAAACATACATCCCTAAGAGACAGCCTGATATTAGTATATACTTCAATCTGGACAATGCCCCGATTTACAAACCAAAGTGGAGCAAAATCGAGGAGTGGTATCCTCCGGAATTTTTAGAGATACTGGAGAAGCTGTGGGGCATATTCTATGAAAATCCACACCCTCTTGTGCGGATTGCATTATTCAAGACATCAAGGAAGTTCTCACTTGCAGATGACCAAGTTCCAAAGATTTTCCGCTCTAAAAAGAAGAGGAAGCAAATCGAGGAGTTGCTAAAGAAGGGCAACTATGAAAGAACAATCCTCGACTTCTTTGAGAAATCATTCAGGGCTGTGTATAAATCAAGTGTAGAATTCAAAACAAGATACAAAGGAGGAGAATGTATCGCAAAAGGTGGTATTGATATTGTGAACTATGAGCTTGATAGGGATGTAAACCACCTCTTAACATCGCCCCCGTATGGCATGGCACATGAATACATCCGCTCTTTCAAATTAGAACTTGCATGGCTTGGAAAAGATGACAATGAGATTAGAGAGCTCACTAAACTCGAAATACCCTACAGAAACAATGGAATCCTCGAAAAGTTCGAGATACACTCAAAGACATATGAGGAGTATCACAAACTAATTGAAGAGAAAAAGCCAAAGCTCGTGAAGGTCTATGAGATATACTTCAAATCAGTCCTGAAAGTCTTTGAGACCCTTGGCAAGAATGTCACAGATTACATGGGAATATTTGTGGGAAATGCGACCTTCTCAGGCATAATGCCCCACTATGACATAATATTCACAGAACACCTCGAAGAACATGGTTTTGAGCATGTAAAAACATATGTTGATATTATCAAAGCAAGAAAACTCTTCAAGAACCGCAAGAATGCCTCACCAAATGGAATCGAGACTGAGAGCCTTGTGATTCTAAAGTCAAAGAGATGAGCTGGATTTCTTCTCCTTTTATTAGCGAAAAGCTTTTCTGAAAGTGGTTAGTTAGGAATTCGGAGGGAAGCCATGAAAATAGAGCTCAAACCCTTAACTAAAGTGTGGCTCTTTCTAAGTTCCTACATCCCTCTCTGGGTCTTACTATTGATAGCCACCTTCGATGGATTCGAGAGCTTTACAACTCAATTTCTGTTGGCCCTGATAGTCCTCTCCTTCCTATCTCTATATTTTTTCCTTAATTGGGCAAAAAATAGAGTGAAGGTCTACACAAGAGATGGGGAGAAAAGAATCTGCTCAAAGATACTGCTCATCATCGAATATGAGGATATGAGCAACTCCTATCTGGGATATCTTGTAACTTATGTCTTGTCCTTGTTCGCATTTGTGCCTGAGAGAACAACTGCAAGGAGCATCTCAATGTTCTTGTTCATAATGATAAGTATCTTCCTTTTGTATGACAAGGCTGGTCTCATCTATACTAACCCAATGCTCGGCTTGTGGGGATACAAAATATTTAAGGTGAAGGACAAAAAATCTGGAAAATGGGTAATTCTAATCACAAAGAATGAATCATTGCCCCTATTTGAGTCAAATAAGGATAGAGGCCTTTGTGCTTCGCATCTCTGGGGCAATGTGTATCTGGAGGTAGGAAAGTATGGAGGAAAGAGACAATAAAAGAGAGACTTTATCGAAACAAGACACTGTTAAACTATTGAAGCGTCTCTATGGGCAACTCACAGAAGCAGATGAGATGCAGGTTGATGTTTATGTTATCGAGTCGACAGGACGAACAGTAAAAGATGTCGATAGATGGCACAATGTCTATCAGCTAAACTTAGAGCCCAGTGAGATGTATTCTATTCTAAAAAAGTTCAGAGACAAATACAAGACACTACTAAGAGCATTATCAAGTGATGATGTTGATGTGGCACATCTCTATGATTACACTGCCTCTGATTCTAAAACTCTGAGATTAATTGAGCCGGGCAAAGTCGATGCATTTCAGAGCATACTAAAGAAAATAACTGAAGAGCGATTTATATCTGGCTCATACAAGAAAATCAAAAGAATCTCTGGTTTCATTGTTGATATCACTCTGAAGAATGGCGAGAAACTCCAGTTCATTGTTAAAGGGCAGAGAAAGGTAGTCCTGAAGCGAGACAGCTTCATGTTCGGATTGATTAAAAAAGATGTGAAAATTGCTGATGATGACTATGCATCAATACCAGTAAATATTGATGCAATATACACAAAGACAAGTGATGGTGAGTGGCTATTTGTTAAGAACACAACAAAATTCGAGCAGTTGTTTAGGTTCTATGAACACTACAAGAAAGTTGCTGAGGAGATAATCTCTGAACTGAAAGAACTTGAGATAATAGAATTTGAGAATGAGAATAAGACAATGAGGGAGTTCTTTAAGTATCCAACACTTTCAAAAAGACTGTTCCAGCTCAAAGAAAATGGCGTGTTCGACTTTTTTGATGATGAAGGGAATCTAACAGATAATTACTACAGATTCGAGAGGAGAATCAAAGATGCGAAAAAGATGTTAGATGATGCGAGGTTTGAAGTCATCGACTCTCAGACCCCAATCAAACTCAGAATCTTGGATAAAAAGGGACTTAGCCAGCTTATAACAGTTTGTCAAGGGAAAATCATTCTATTCTCTGAGGTTGGCGAAGACAAACTTCAGGTCGGCGAAGTCAAAGGGTCTGTAAAACCTGTCAGAACAATAGCAGAGCATGGGATACAGACGGTTCTCGACAACTGGGTGAGTGTATCTCAGAGCAAGAAAATGGGAACTTCTGAATCCTCTTGAATGATTTTTATTTCCTTTATTGCCATGCAAAAAACTTTTTACAGAATCATTAAGAAATATGTGAAGGAGGGCACTTCATGTCATTCATTGACATTTTCAACATTCCAGACATAGTCACCGATAAAACAAAGGCCGTCCTCACACTTAAATTTATGCAGGCAGTTTCTCTCTATTATATAATCGCCTCATTGATTCTATTTCCAGTGACTTTTGTTGTTTCAGACATTGCATCAAACAATACTGACATAATAACAGGATTGGAGAATTTCGTTTCGAATTCACATTTTTGTCACTATGTAATTTTTATTCTCTTTTATGTTGTGCTTAGCTACTGTATAAAACACCAAACAAGGACTAAAAAAGAAGAAAAAACAAATGAGGGAACAGAAGACAAAAAGAAGAAAGCAAAGGAGGAGGAATATAGGTCTCTGAGAAATGAGGTATTAGACAATATAGGGAAGTATCTCACAACACCACTAAATGAAGATGTTCTGAAGGAGGATGTTCTTGGGGATATCGCAAAGCTCATCAGAAACTCAAAATTAAACATCCCAGTCCTGAGAATAGTAGCCAATCTGTGGAAAAAATTCGAAAGCATACTCTTTGGGGTGCTTGTGATTTACACTTCAATTTTAATGATAGTATTCGAAATAGCGAATGCCTATCTCGAATACTTTCAGCTGAACAGCTCATACCTCATTGTGGCATTTTTAGTGTATGTCTCTGCAACTACACTAATAACCCTGCTTAAAGTGAATCTTCACAAAATTCTCGAAGATGCCGAAGGTAAAGACAAACTCCTGTTTGGAGTTTTTGCATTGGTAAGTCCTTATTTCCTGTTTGATTCTCTAAACATTCCTAAACCATCCTTTGGCAAATATCCATATGTCCTCCCTTACAAGGAGTGCAGAGGCATCCCTGAGCAATGTAAGAACAATAAATGCACTACCAAATGCATTTTCATTAATTTTGTGATGAGGCTTGTATCTGACTATGAAGTGTTCAGAATTCATCCAGGATTATCCTCCAATGACACTCCCATAAAGGACCATGGGGAGATAATAAGGAATCTTGATGATTTGATGCATGAACATATCCCCACATCAATATCAGAGATAAGGAACTCCTATATTGTGTTCGATAAGAAGGATATGAGAGTTTCTCTCATACTTATGTCCTTGCAAAGATTTTCTGAGATAAAAAAACTACAGAAAATGGATAAGGAGAACCCGACTATTGATGCATTTAGAGTGGTCGAAGAAGTTGAATCACTGTTCTATGTTTCAATTTTAGAGTGGGGCATTGATGGAGGTATTTTATGGAATATCATGCTTCAAATCGCTGATGAATGTGATGTAAAAAAAGTGACATATTAACAGTAAAGCAAGCAGAAACAGGCTTCATAGTGCAAAAGGAGGGGTTTTGACAGTGCAAAACCTCTCCTGAGTTTGCACCAATTTTTCTACTATATCCATTATAATTTAGTGCAAATCTTCCATTTCAAATTTTGCACAAGATAGGTGCAAAAGGTTTATATATATTTTGCACCAATATTCTATTGGTGAGACTGATGAGAGTGTTTGCTTATCTTCGAGTCAGCACATCGGAACAAGACATCAACAGTCAAAAGCAGTCGATACTCAAAAAACTCTCAGAGCTGGGCATCGATGCAGAAGAAGTGAGCTGGTTTGAGGAAAATGGTGTTTCGGGCTCTGTGAAAGCACTTGAGAGAGAAGAGTTCTCAAAACTTTTCAATCAGCTCAGCGAGGGCGATGTGCTGATTGTGAGTGAGTTGAGTCGGCTCGGTCGCTCGCTCTCAGATGTGATTCAGCTTCTCGACAAACTCATCAATGAGAAGAGAGTCAGAGTGATTTCAGTCAAAGAGAATCTCGACTCATCTCAAAATACAATGTATTTCAAGATTTTCAGCACAATCATCTCGCTCTTTGCTGACTTAGAGCGAGATTTCATTCGAATGAGGACAAAGGAAGGCCTCGAAAGGGCAAAGAAAGAAGGAAAGAAACTCGGAAGGCCGAGAAAGTTGAATTATAAAGCGATTTTGAAATTGTGGGAAGAAGGAAAAGGTATCGCTGAGATAAGTGAACTGCTTAACTACAGCTACAACAGTGTTGCGAGTGTCATCAAAAGAGCGAAGCGAGAAGGCCTCATCGAAGAGAGTGGGAAGAGACAGGTGAGGTGGGAGAGGCTCGAAGTGTAAGCCTCCCAAGGGGCTGGCTTCTTGAAGACCAGCCAGCCCACTTTCCCCGACTCCTGACCGAGATGAGTCGCTCACTGTTGTAATTTAGATGAAATTTGCCTCATGCTCAGGAAGATTGGGCACTGAAACTTCCTGTCACAATACCAGCAGAACTGGAGATTCGGCCTGAGCTGGGCTGGGTTCTGAGTTTTGACTGCTCTAACAACCCTCTCAAGCTTGCTGAGTAGCCTCTGCCTCTCTCTTTCAGTCTGTTCGAAACGAAATACCTCCCTCGAATAAGTATTGAGGACAAACACATTCGAGCTGAAGAGCGAGAGAAAGTTCAGATGTTCAAAATCGAAAGTCCTTAACTCTTTGCTGTGCTTGAGCTCGATGAGGTAGGGCTTCTGTTTTCTTATCTTGACAAGCAAATCCGTCTCTGTTGTGAGTAGAAAGCCCTGAACAGGGTATTTCAGCAGAACATCGAACTTCAGTCTGCCTCGCTTGTAGTAGTTAGTCTTTCTCAGCTCATCTTTCAGATACAAATCAACTGCGTTCCCGATGAGCCGCTCCTTGTTGTTTTTTCTTTTCGATTTTCGCTTCCCGCTCTTCTTTTTGTTGTTTGTCTTCTTCGAGTTCTCTTCCTCGACTCTCTCAAGGGGGTTGGGCTGGGTGAGGTGATAGTTGAAAGAGAGATAAGCATTCATTTCGCACCTCGCTAAAGTATTGAACACAATCAGCTTGCTATAGTCTCTCCCCCAAGCTTTCAGCAGTCTTTTCTCTCTCAGCTTCTCTGCTTTCTCGATGTAGCTGTCAAGCTTGTTCACAAAGAAATCTTCATTCAGCTTCGAGAATATGAAATCTGAGAACATCAGTGCAATCTTGTCATCAGTCTCACTGAGCATAAGCCCCTGCCCCCCTGATGACTGTTTTCTCAACTCTGCGAACCGCAGAGAACTCACAGCTCCGCTTCAGAGGGCAAAAATGACAGAAGCGGGTGTCAGGCTTCGCATAAACTTCACTATGCCTCCTCAAAGCTGTCTCGAACATCCTGAACCTCTTCAAGAGCTCCTGCCTCTTTTCTCTAAGTTCATCTCTGTCGAACTCGATGATGCTCTTCTCTCTCACATTGATGACTGCAAGCTTCCTTGCCCTTCTTGAGAAAGAGAAGAAGGCGAGCTGGAGTCTGTCGAAGTGGTAGAGCCGCCTGCTGTTTTTTATTTCAATAAACCAGCCCCGCTGGGGCTGGAACAAATCAACTTCTGAGACAAAAGTGTAGCTGTTGAACTTCAACTTGATGAGCTTATCAACTTCGAACTTGCTCGAAACTTTCAACAACTGCTGTTTTAAGAAGTTATCAAGTGCGAGGCTCCTGACCCTCTCATAGCTCTCCTCGGCCTTCCGCCACTCCCTTTTCCCCTGTGCAACTTCCTCAAGGTAGAACCGCTTCTTCACTGCGAAGAGCGGGCATCTGAACAAATCGCTCGCTTTGAAGGTGTTTTTCTCAAAAAGGGGTTTCTGCTTAGCTAATCTCTTGAACTGATTGAGTGTGAGCACATCTTCCTCATCAAGAAACTCATCTGCCTTCCCAAACAAGAACTCTGCGAGACTCTCAATCGAGCTGAATCTGTGAGACTCATGCACCTCTCCCCCTATGCTTTTTATATCCTCAGAGTATTTAAAGCACTAATCTTTGGATATAGTAATATTTTAAATACTTTGAAGATATAATTCTAATGTGGACAAGATGAAAGACTGCGACAATCTCACTGTCAATATCACTAAGAGCACTTCTGAGTTCTTCGAAGAGCTCAAAAAGAAGTATGACTTCAAGAGCGATAATGAATTACTCTCTGCGGCGATGAACCTCGCAGGTTCAAGTTTGAGAGAATTCAGGAAGTTCTTAGAGAGCTTTGAGAGAAAGAAAGATGAAGTGAAGGTTGTGCGAACAGTCACATGCATCGACAGAGACTTTTTCGATGAGCTTGTGGAAGAATTCGATGCCCATGACAAGAAAAGCTTTCTCTTCGAAGCTCTCGTGCATTACTACAAAGAAAAGAGTGAATTCTGAGCCCTCGCTTTTTTCACTTTTTCGGGGCGAGGGAAAAGATGATAGCCGCATCGACAATCTCTGAGATGCTGTGCTTGTGCTTCTCTGCGAACTGCTTGAGCTGTTCGAAGTCTGCTTGCTTCAAGCTGATGAGTTTGATTGTCTTTTCTCTGTCTCTGAACATCTTGAAACTCCTCATGAAGTAAACAAAAGCCGGCTCCCTGAGAGCCTGCTCGATTGCTGAGTTAAGGATATCATAGAACTGCCCCTTTCCTCTTCTCTTGGCCTCTCTTTTGAGCAGGAGATAGCTCTGAACACTGAGACTGACAGTTGTTCTGACATCTGTCTTCTTGCGACTGACTGAATATCGCTTTCTTTTGACAACATGTGTTTTTACTTCTTCAGTCATTGAGCATCACTTCCTCTTCATCTTCCTCGATGAGGGTTCTGAAGCCCTCATCACTGAAGATGAGCATGTAGAACTGCATGATGAGTCTGTCGAAGGCTGTGCTGAGCACACTGAGAGTGTCATCTTCATCAATCATCGCATCATCGAGCAGGGCTCTCACAGTCAGAGTGAGTGTGAACTGAACAGCACTCAGCAAAGTAACCTTGTCGCTGACAAACTTCTCGAAGTTTTCAAGCAAGAACTTGAACAGCTTGTATTCTTGCTCTCTTTGTGTTATCTCTCTTGTGAGGCGGAGCATTACTAAATTCCCAGAGGGCTGTTTGCCTGCGAGGATGGGCTCATAGGCGAAGAGCACTTCTAACCGGCCTTCCTCACTGAGAAGGATGAGAAACTCGCTCTCTTCAAACCGAATCAGTAGTGAAGTGTCTCTCTGTCGCTCGAACTCAATCTTCAAATCTTTATTCTCAAGTCTATAAGTAAGTCTCACGCAATCTCACCTACTAAAATTATGAGTTCAAAATATTTAAGGCAGGCAAGGGGTTACTCAAGTTCACTCAACTCAATCGAGTTGGGCTCAGAGACAAACTGAGCCGTCTTCTCGATGAGAAAAGCTGAAGCTTTCGCAGTCATCAAGGTGAGCTCGTCAAACTTGCAAGCATGAGCAGAGATGAGAGCAACCTCAACATGTGTGCCCCTTCTTCTCCTACGCAGTCTCAAAGTATTTAAAGTGCATCAGCATTCAAAAGAAGAAAAAGAAAAAAAGGCGGTTAAATCTTGAACTTCGCTCTAATCTTGTATTCTAAATCGACTGATTTGTCGATGTTCTCTCTGAGTCTCGCAAGCATCTGCTTCAGAACTTCTGCATCAGTCTCGAACTTTGAATCAAGTAATATCTGCAAATTCTCTACCCCGATTTTATAGAACTCCTCGATGAGTTCATCATCTCTACTGATGTTATTCTGCTTTATATCGAAGTCAATGTTGAGTATCGCATTGATGTATTCTTGATAAGTAGCATGTATCTGCTCTCTGAGTAAAGCAACACTATTCATGCTACTACTCATGCTATCACCCCCTGCCAGTTGTCATATAAGTATTATTAAAAAGGGTTTATAAATAGTTACATTCGGAGAGAGGAATCCTATCAGCGGTCAAATCAATGGCCACATATGTGCAGTGAGGCAGTTAGGCAGAGTCGAGGTGGTCAGGAAACAGTCAACAGTTTCAACACATCACCCTGTTCCCATGTTCCCATTTGCCCCATTTTGGCTATAAAGGGCTAAAATCTTTCCCATTCCAAATGGGAAAGATTCCCATGCTTTCCGAAGCAAAAGAAGGAAATGGGAACAAGATTTTTTAACCAATTCCCAAGCTGTTTTGACTGATTTCTCCGCTCTATGGCGATATTTTTTTCTTGTTCCCATTTTGCCCTCTGGCCAAATTGGTAGTTATCATAATCCCTTTGCCCCTAAATAAAAGCCTCATGACTGTTTTTGAACTTTGGCCTTCTCAGAATGGTTTTTCACCCCCAACTTTGGGGGCAAAAAGATGAGGAAAAGTTCAAAAGAGCGGCATCATGGAATATAGAACCTGTCATCTGATATCTGCTTGATGAGGTTGAACTTCTTCGCAACCTTGAGTGCGAGTTTGACCTGTTCCTCCTTCTCGACAAACTCTAAGCAGACATCTTCAAAGTCCTTCGCTGTGAACTCGACTATTCCCTTCTTCATCAGCTTCTCGACTGTCTTCTTCGCATAGACAAGTGCATCCCTGCTCTCCTTGTCCATCTCAAGTTCTACTTTCTCGATAAACTCATCGAGCTCGACTCCCCAGCTTTTTATTGACTCTTTCATCAGCCACACAGCATCTTCTACATCGACCGCCTCAACCTCTTCTGACAACCTCGCCTTTGCAGATGCCTCGGCGAGGTTTTCGAGGTGCTGGACAAGTCTCATTCCATAGCTGAATGCTGTGTTGCTGTTCTTCAGCCCCCTGAGGAGCTCCTGAATCCTCTTCTCGAAGAGGATGTTCGCATCTTCAGTCCACCTTCTTATCTTTATACTTCTTGCGAGGTGCAGGTATGTCCTTATCAGTGCTTTCCTCTCCTGCTCCTCGACCTCATTGAGTTCAGCTGTTCTCTTTCTGTGTATTGCTCTCGCTATCTCGACTAAGTCTCTGTAGTCGCCCTCTCGGATGAACAAGATGATGCTGAACCTGTCTAAAAACTCCTTTTTGCTAATTGCGAGCTGTTCGAAAGCATCAACTATGTTGTTAAATACCCCGCCTCTCGGGTTCATCATTGCGACAAGTGACAGGTAGAGCTTTGTCTTAATGTGTATTGATGCTTTGTTGAATGTAAAGTCGCCTGTCGCAAGTATATCGAGTAACTTCGATGCTACTTCATCTGTCTCCGATATCTTGTCGAACTCATCGATGAAGATGAGGTTGTTCTTTGCTTTTAGGAGTTTTCCTGCCTCGAAGAACCAGCCCCAGCCCTCTCGCCTGTCCGCAATCCCAATCAGGCCGCCTGCCGAGGCATTTGCGAGGCTGACAACTTCTGCATTCACCAGCTCTGCGAACCTCCTTGCAAAAGTGCTCTTGCTTGTTCCCTTGTCGCCGACTACAAGCACATTGACAGTCCTCAGTGTCTTGTCCGCCCTTGCCCCCTTTTCACTTAGATAAGCATAGAGCACAGCCTTCTTGAAGAGATACATTCTGTATAAGTATTCTTTCTCTTTGTTAGTCGAGTGCATTGTGTAGCTGTCAAGCATCTCGACAATCTTGTCGATGAACTCTCTGTCATCGAGCTTCGCCCTGAGCTCTTTGATTTTGTTGATGAACTTCTTGTCATCGAGCTCGCCCTCTTCCCTCTTGTGCTCCTCGACCCCTATCACATGAAGAATTATCTTCGCAGTCGCCTGCTTTCTGTTGCTGAGCAGGGCATCATTCTCGACTATCACTGTCAGCTCGACAGTCTCTCCCATGAGGCTGTCGAGGGCGGGCGGGTCGAGGAAGTAGGCTTCGAACTGGGCTCTCTGCTCCTGCTCTTTCAAGAACTCATAGCTGTCCTCGACAAGCATTCTTCTGAAGTTCATCAGTTCACTTTTCTCAATGAACAGCTCGACATTCCTGCTCCCGCAGGCCTCACATTTGTCCACTCTTGCACTTCTCTTGACAGGGTAGTTCACTCTGACATGCTCATAACCACAGTCCTTACAGACCCACACTGCTTTCTTGATGAAGCTCTCCAGTTCCCCAACTGTTGTAATGCTCCCCAAGACAGTCACTATTTTCCCATTGAGCTTCGCATCGATGTCCTTTACTCTAATTTTGCGAGGGGCATTGACAAAGTATATCTTCTTTATCAAAGTGTTGTTCTCTTTGTTGAGTGTCTCTAAGAACTTCTGAGACACTTTGTAGTAGTTGTGTGCGAGCATCTCGACAAGCTTCTCACTGTAGTTTGCGACAACAGTTAAGTCGATGTAATATGCATCGCCCCTGAGCTCAGCGACATGACTGAAGTCACTCACAAGTTTCTCGATGTGTTCTTCGATGTTGTCCTCGCTCACAGTCTCCTGCTCGATGTTCTTCAAGTTGTCATAGATGTATAGTATCTCGCTCATAGTGTCGATGTCGAGGTAGTATCTCTCGACAATGTTCAGCTCTCTTTGAAGTATGTCCTTGCTAACAAGCTTCGAGATAAATGTTTTGATTTTCTTCTGAGTGCTCTCGCTGTATTCCTCATCGAAGAGCTCATGTATCTTTATCAATATCTCTTCGAAGCTGAGCTTTGTGAGAGGCTTCTGATACATGAAGACAGCGAGCGTCTCGATGTGATACTTTCTTGTGTCTTTTATCTTCTCTCTCATGAGGAAGCTCTCGACAGCTTTGAAGAGGGTCTCTCTGTCGAAGAGCTCTTTCTTCTGTTCTGCTGTCTGTCCTGTCTCTTGCACTGCTGTCGCAGTCAGCACTGCGACTGCCTCACTCACTGCCCTCACCCCTTTCCTGCTCACTGCCCTCGAACATGTAGACAAGCACCTTGCCGACCACCAGCTTCACTTTGTCGCCCTTCTGAATTCCGAGCTTTCTGACAATTCTGGAAGGCAGATGAACCAGTTTCGAGCCCCATCTGTCCTCATTGACCCTCATGAGACCGCCGGCCAGCCTGTCGAACATGTGAAAGTGCTTGAAGATGTAGTTGTGATTGTCTGTGATGATGACAGTCCGAGTGCCCCGCACGAGTCCCACATAGACCAGTTTTTCTTTTTGAGGACTCTTAACCGCTTTCGGGATTGTCACAGCGAGCCCCTGCCCGCTTTTCCTGACTCTGAGCTCATACTCAGAGATGATGAACCTGTTCTCAGACACCCTGCCATCACCCGAAAAACCTAAACTTCGCTTCGAGTTTATAAAACAATAACTGTGTGCACCAGCACCCTTCATGTTTTCACCACTACTTACTAACCCTCAAAGTATTTAAAGCACCACGAGGCAGAACAACACAAAAATTTGCCACCTTTATAACCGAGTTATAAACCTCATATAACAAAAAATAATTGGGGCGGTCACTTCTTCTTTCTGTAGATAATGAACTTGTCAAACAGCTCAGTGACAACTTCCTCAACCTCGCCCCAGCCTGCCTTCTCAAGAGCTTTGCTCACCGAGATGAAGTGATAGTTGTGACTGTCCTTGCTGATTCTGTTCTGCGAGATGTGATAGATGCCTTCCCAGTCCCAGATTGCTCGAAAGAGAGTCTCCTCATCCTGAGTTGCGAGGATGAGTCGCTCCCCTCTCTTGTCCATGACAACAAGCACATATATATCCCCCTCCTCGCTGATAATCCCCCGCCTCACCGCCTCTGCCGGCACTGTGAGAGCGAGGCTCGTGCCCACTTTTCTTACCTTCAGTGAAAAAACCTTGAGGGGGGCACTCATGCCCCCTCACCCCCGAAAACCTTCCTGAGAGCAATTTCAAGTGCTTCGAAGGGGTCTTCTCTCCTCTTTTCTAACAACTCGTATCTAAAGCTTGATATTAAGTCGAAGAGCTCTTTTTTACTCATAACAACTTTATCTGCTATGTCATTTATTGTGAGAAATGCATCGAGAAACTCTTCGAACTTATCGATGTCGATTTTTTTTAGTTCATCGCCTTTGTCTATTGTTCTCCTCCAGATGTATCCACATTTTTTATTAGTATCGAGTGTTACATAAAATGTTGTGTCATCTTTATAGTTCTCAATTTGTAACTCTATCCCCCCATCCGCATCATGAATCATGAACTCCATATCTCCTTCCTTGAAGTAAATGTCTACAGCCCATATGTCCCCCAGCCTTTCATAGAACTTCTCATAGAGCTCCTCTATCTTCTGCTCAGCCTCTGCCTGCCTCCTCTTCACTTCCTCCTCCGGGACGAGCACTTCCATCTTAACAAGCCCGATGCCTTCCACATACCTTATAACCTTCTTACTACCTTCCACAGTCATTTTGTTTCACCATAATATATTATGGTGAAAGGTATTTAAGTCAGACAGCCGCTACAGGCTCTCTCACATCAGGGGTTGATTTTACTGATGTTCTCATACACCAGCATTCTACCATCTTTATGCACCTGTATCCTGTCACCTTTTTCCCAGCCAAGGGCTGGGAGCACTTTAGTGACAACAAAAAATGGATACTTGTCTCTCTGCAAGTGCACTCTCTCAACATCGATGAGCTCCCCGCCTGCCCTGACAAGTCCGAGCATCTCATCTTTGTTGTTTGTCACAATGAGTTTGTATGCCCCCCTCTCGCTCTTCATCTTTATTAAGTAGAGCTTATCCCCCGCAGTCACTAACCCCCTCGCCCAGTGAGGGATTGTTAGGACAAGGCTGGTGCCTACCTGTCTTATTTTCATAGTAGAATTTGAAATGGAGGTGGTCGCTGTCATTCGGCCACCACCTCTTTGTATTTCTTTAGCATCTCTACACCTTTCCTCAATATTATGCCGAGCGAAACTGGGTCAATGCTGTCCGGAACTATTATATCAGTCCCATCGAACTGTAGAACTGCGATATTCGGCATTTTGTGTGTCCTGAGGTATTCCTTTATTACTTCTGCGACAGTGCCCCTATCGAGCTTCACTTTTTCCGCATCATCCTCGCAGAAATATCCCCAGTGGTAATCGCCATCATGTAGTCTGAATATTTTTCTACATCCATAGAGTTCGCCGCTCTCTTCATCATATTCTATGAGCATCCCATCTTCAGTGAAGATATCAAAGAGGCCAACAAGACATTCGAGCTTGTTTTTCGCAAGTTCATCAAGGGCCCTCTCTGAAAGTTCTTTCGAAATCTGTCTCAGTGCAAAGTATATCTCATATTTTTCTTTCGCCGAGTTGTATAGTTCATCTATCCCTCTAAAAGCCCTTGCAAAGGGGAGGCCTCCTGATGATACTCTGATAACAATGAACTCGCCCTGTGTTGTCAATTTGCCAGTCTTGAACTTTCTGAAATGTATTTCATAGAGAATCTCTCTATCAGCGAGGATGTTGTTAACATCCCTGTCGAAGCCTACTTTAACAACTGCTACTGGTGTCAGGCCATTCACAATTGCGAAGAGTTTATTCTTCTTTATCTCCGCCGCCATTTTTACCACCTTCACTAATATATTAGTCAAATGGTATTTAAGGCAGGAGACCTTCAAACTGTGTTAGTTCTGAGCATGACTTCGAGCTCTGCAGAAAGCCCGCTCTCCACCCCTCCTCAACCTCAAGGTTGAGGGCAGGTATCTTTGCTTTGACAACAGCATGCGTCCCGACCATTTCAACCACCTTATTTCAGAGGTTTTTGTATAATTAATTAGTCCTTACCCCTTATAAATTTAAGCCAATATTATATTGGTCTAAGACCAATATTTTATTTATCAGTAGTAACTCCTCGCACACAGAAGAGTAGTTTTGTGACTGTTTTGAACAGCTCAACATCGACAAAATCAAACAGCAGAATCAACTCGAAGAGCTCTTCTGCGAAGAGCTTTGAAGAGTCGAGCAACAGCTCAACCTTCGCTCGCACTCTTGAGAGTTCTCGCCCCTCAAGAAAGAGCTTCGATTCGAGTGAAGAAGTTTTCATCACAGCTGTGCTCTGTTTCAGCTCGAAGATAACTGTCTTCACACTGTCATGTGAAAGTATATTGATAATATAGCTCTCGCTCTCATCAAAGCGACTCTGCAATCTTGTGATGACTATCTGATAGCGACACACACTGAAAGTTTTAACAACATTTGTTTTTTGTTTCGCTGTCAAACCTGTCCCCCAATATATTTTCATCATGAAAATATTTAGGAAAGAACAAGAGAAGCGAGTTTTCTGTCCCTATCGCTCACACTCTCACTTGTGTTAATCTTCATTGTGTCGAGTAGCTTGAAGTGAATGAGTTCGAGAGTGCTATCTCTCAGCTCAAGAAACACTTTGAATCTGAACATGACAGCTGTTATGCTCGCTTCCATGACAGCTGAGTCTTCAATCATCAAGATGTTTCTCAACAGTCTCGCTTCGAACTCTGCTGACTCAATCAGCTCGAATCTGAACTCTTTGTCGAGCTGTTCGAAGAGTTTGAACTCAATCTCTGTGATGAGCTTTTCGAGTTCATGTTCTTCGCTCTTACTCAGACAAGCCCTGCTAAGCAGGGCTCTGAGTTGCTCGATGCTGAGAGCATCGAGTTCAATCACTTTCTTCAGTCTTTCAGATACAAAGCTCTCGAACTCGCTCATCACAGTCACCAATATGTGATTGCTCGCAAGAGTAGATAAAACTTCCGCACGAAATATGATTACCACTTCAAGGAGATACAAAAAGTGAATGACTGCATAACTGTGCATAACTTTATATAAAATTATGATATATCATCTGTCGATGAAAGGGCGAGTGTGATGTGATATGCAAACAAAAAAGAGAACAACAGTCTATGTCGAGGCCACACTCATCGAACAGGCAAAGGAGCTCGGCATAAACATCTCAAAAACCCTTGAGCTCGCCCTGAAGAGAGAAATCGCTGTCAAAAAGCATTTATACTCACTCGACAATTCGAGTATGCATAATGACAGTGTTTCCGCCGATGATGAAACGTCAGCACGCTGAACGCTGATGAGAAGGGACTTCCCTGAGGTGAAAAAGATGGACCGTTACGTTCTGCTCGTCAAGGCCCCGAGGGGTAAAGACATAAGCGAGTTCCGCGAGGAAGTCAAGTCCCTCGCAGAAAAACACGGTCTCAAGGCCGAGCTCCACAGGTGCATAGGCCTAACCGTAGACGGAGTGATAATCTACAACAACGGCCTTGTCCTCATAAAGCGAAAGAACGAACCCTTTAAGGACCATTTTGCCCTGCCTGGTGGCTTTGTCGAGTACGGCGAGACCGTCGAGGAGGCGTTGAAGAGGGAGATGAAGGAGGAGACGGGCTTGGACGTTAGAATCCTTAAGCTCGTTGGCGTTTACTCCGACCCAAACCGCGACCCAAGAGGACACACCGTTTCCGTCGCCTTTCTCTGCATCGGCGAGGGAGAGCTGAGGGCTGGAGATGATGCGAAGGAAGTCCATGTCGTCCCGATTGAAGAGGCAGAGAAGCTTCCGCTGGCCTTTGACCACGCAAAGATTTTGAGGGACGCTCTAACCCCGAGGTGAAAGGATGATATACACCGGTGAGGAGGCACTTCGCTGGAAAAAATTGCGCGACGTGTCCATTGTGGTAGCGGTTGTATCCTTGGGATTGGCTGTTTTTATACACCCAGTTTTCTTCCTCCTTGCAGTTGCTTTTGGTATTTGCGCAAAATATGCGACAGGAAAATTTAAACGATGGGCCAGCGGGTTTGAGGGGGAATATCAAGTTATTGAAGCCTTATCAAGGGCCAAGTGCATTAAAGGAGTGCTTCTCTCGGATGTCGTTCTTCCAAATATGCGTTCAAACATTGACCACGTCTTAATCTGCGAGCAGGGTATCTTTGCAATTGAAACTAAAGCGTACACTAATGCATACTTTACCATTGACGACGAATGGTACATGGAAACAAGTACTGATGAGCTCGTTCAAGTGAAAAGTATAAGCAAGATAGCTAAGAGAAATGCTGCCATGCTCTCGGGCTTTATTCGACAAAAATCTAAAAAGAGATACTTTGTAGCTCCCATAATTGTGTTTGCAAGCTATGGTGTTGTTGAGGGAATACCTACTGTCCCGGTTCTGTATCCTTGGCAAATTAAAGAGTACATATGTTCCCTCCCAAAGACTATGTCTAAACAGGAGATAGCTCGTTTGTCGGACTTGCTTGCGTCTTATTCCGGTCATGTAATGGAGGTTGGGGAGTTATGAAACTCGAATACCCCTCCTTTGGGAAGATCATCGTCGATGGCAAAACATACGAGCACGATGTAGTCGTTTATCCGAGCGGAAGGGTCGGGAAGAGGAAGAAGTGGCTGAGCAAGTCCAAACACGGAACGAGCCACAAACTCGACCCCGACGAGCTGAGGGAGTACCTGACGGAGGACTTTGAGGTTCTAATCGTCGGCACCGGCTACTACGGTTACCTCTCGCTTCTCCCCGGGAGCAGAGAGCTGGTCAGGGACAAAGAAGTCTATGAGCTCCCCACCAGAAAAGCGGTGGAGCTATTCAACGAGCTCAACGAAAAGAAAAGAGTTCTCGGAATTTTCCACGTCACCTGCTGAGGTGACAGAGTAGCTTTTGCCCTTATGATAATTTAGAAGGGCAGTTTGCTCTCTAAGTACTCCCCTTTTTCTCAAGGTGGGCCCTCTTAACCTCAAGTACTCCGGAATAGTCCCATCCGGTCCACTTCTTCTCGACCTCATCGAAAACTATGCGCGCCCTGAAGAAGGGCGCATCCCTGACGAAGGTCTCGAACTCACCCCCCTCTCCTGCAACGTGGATTCCGTATTTCTCGTGGAGCTTCACAAGCTCCTCCAGGGCCTTTTCGTCAATCCTTCGTCCGAGCCAGCTCTCATCCAGCCCGTAGGCTGAGACGCCGACCATTACGATGTCGAAAATCCCAATCAGCTCGCGCATATATTCGATTGGGTCGCGGTGCCAGGCAGGTGCGAAGCTCTCTATGCCGAGCTCCCTCGCCACTTTATCAACGCGCTTCTTCTGGTACTCGCTGGCTAAGGCTCCTGCAACGACGCCGTCAATCTTCAGGCCCTCAAGGACGGCCTTCATGTCCTCTACCTCTTTCTCCTTCTCGCCGC
>Ga0256838_1000570_pt1 | contig 21486 bp, 21 predicted proteins | sample 4571419metaG_FD_185978 | JGI IMG/M metagenome (GOLD analysis project Ga0256838, IMG submission 185978) | Hydrothermal vent microbial communities from Guaymas Basin, Mexico - 4571-419 | ecosystem: Environmental > Aquatic > Marine > Hydrothermal vents | place: Mexico: Guaymas Basin | collected...
AGGCTTAGGCTCAAAAGAAGCTCTAGTATATTTTAAGACTGCTGCGGATTGTGTATAAGAAAGATTATAACGCTGTAGTTTAGAAATAATTCGTATAGCCTGAGCATTTCCATCAAAATTACTCAAGTCATCAATGAGCATATAAATAAACTTTTTCTCTTTCACTTGAGCTTGACTAATTACACTTGAGAAAATATCTTCTAAGTTTTCACCCATCCATTTATCAAACATCATCTCAGCAAAATGTCCAAAAGGTGGGTTTCCAATATCATGAAGGAGACTAGCGATTTCAACAATAGAGATAAAAGCATCATCGAGTCCATCTATATCTATCTCTTTGAGTATACTTTTTGCTATATAACGAGCTGTTTGACTCACTTCAAGAGAGTGTGTCAAACGACTTCTTACCGCAGAATTAAGCTCCAAAGACCAAACCTGTGTTCGGTTCTGTAAGCGTCTAAATGCAGCAGAAGATATTATCCGACCCCTATCACTCTCCAATGAAGTATTTATATCCAAGGAGGGGTAAAATTCTCTGTCAGTTGTTATTTTTGTTTTATAATCTAATTTCATATTTTAATTATATCAAAAAAACCACTCTATAAAAAAATTAAATTTCATAAAAATAAGTTTGGTATGAACTATCTAGTTCTGAAAGTTTTACTTCAAATGTAGCACGAACTCTCTCTTGTATATCACTCCAAAATGAGTCCAGTACTACACTAGCTCCTACATTTTCAGCTGGAGTAAAAAGTTTTCCCTCGAGTGCTTCTACTATTTCAAGAACCACTATCTCTTGTGCACATCGAGATAACTTATATCCACCATTTACACCTCGTATGCTTACAAGCAAACCACTTTTTTTAAGTCTTGCTAAAATTTGTTCTAAATAGCCATGAGATATCTGTGTTACTGCAGCTATCTCTTTGATCTGCATTAATTTAGCATTTGGTGATTTAGAGAGTGCATACATAGCGGCAACACCATAAATACCTTTTGTTGAAATTCCAACCATTAGACAAATATTTTTTGATATAAGTGATAAATTTCGCATCCTAGACAGTAACTAAATACGACTTCTAAAAAGATGCAAGCTAAGAGTATTATACTTAAAGAATAAAAGAGAAAATTAAATTCAAAAAAGCCTACAAATGCCACTAAAATGACAAAAAACAATCCAAAGTAACTTGCTAATTTTTTAGGTGCCCCATCCACTGGAATAGATGGAAGCTTGAAAAACTTTTTTGTAAGGTAGGCTAGTATATATGTTGCACTATACTCTTTTTTTAAAAATATTCTTGTACTAAAATCTAAAATAAGAAAGTATATTAAAGGAGTAAATGAGCTAAGTATATAAAGAGTAAACAGAATTCCTACATAAAATGCATTCATTCTTGCCATATTTGAATCTACAGATATTAGTGATATTGGACATGATTTATTGCTCATTTTAAATCCTTTAGTATTAATTATTCGAATAATAAAGGATTTAGATTTTAAAGTCAAGTAAACATAGTTGTTTACTATGGTATTAAGAGTTTACTCTGCTTGCTAACTGTTTTGGTAATAATCCTAAAGACTCCTCTACAAGTACTGTATTACCGTGAGTAATGAAAGCATCCTCGTACTCAAAAGAGCACAACTCTATATTTGTAATCTTCTCTTGTGCTAAAAATTCTAATATTGCAGAACCAACACCACCCATTTTTGAACTATCAGAAAAGACAAACCATCTTTTATGTTTTATACTTAAATGCTTTAACATCTCACCATCAAGAGGTTTTACAAAACGAAGATCTAGAATGGCGACCTCTTCATCTAAAAGAAGTGAAGTCTCATATGCTCGACCCACTCCATTCCCATACCCGATAAAGAGAATATCTGACTCTGTTGATTTTAATAGTTGAGATTTTGCCAACTCAAAGGGCAGGGATTCTGGAAGATTACTCTCTTTAAATGAACCACGAGGATAACGAAGAGAACATGGATGCTCATAAGAAGCAGCAAAAGCCATTGCCTGATGAAAGCTCCTCTCATCTCGCGGTGCAAAAAGGGTCATATTTGGTATGGCACGTAAAAAACTTATATCGAAAACACCCTGATGGGTCTCTCCATCCTCTCCAACTATTCCCGCACGGTCAAGTGCAAAAACGACTGGTAAGTCCATCAAGCATGTATCGTGAATCACTTGATCATATCCACGTTGTAAAAATGTAGAGTAAATTGTACAAAAAGGCTTAAAACCTTCTTTTGCTAAGGCTGACATACTCGTAACGGCATGCTGCTCTGCGATAGCTACATCCCAGAAACGATCTGGATAGAGTTCTAAAAGTTCACTTAGACCTGTTCCACTTGGCATAGCAGCAGTTGCACCTACAATCTTTTTATTATTTTTTGCAAGCCCAAGCAGTGCATCTGTATAAATCTGAGTAGCACTTTTTTTTGAAGATTTCTTAGCACTTTTTCCATCTTCAAGATCAAATGGACCAACACCATGCCACTTTTCTTCCTTTCCTTCTGCAATATCATAGCCCTTACCTTTGAGAGTTTGTGCATGAATAATAACAGGACGATTTAACTTTTTTGCTGTTTCAAAAATATCAATAAGTTGTTCTAAATTATGCCCATCTACAGGACCAATATAGTTAATTCCCATCTCCTCAAACATAATCCCAGGAGTAATAAGCTTAAGCCCCTCTTCCATTCGTTTGGCAATATAGTGTGCACCCTCTCCAAAATTATCTACAAAAGACTCTGTTGTCTTTTTAAAACGTTGGTAGAAGGGAGAGGCCATAGCAGAACTAAGCATTCTACTGAGAGCCCCTATAGGTTTTGCAATACTCATTTCATTATCATTTAAGATAATTACCATAGGATACTTTCTATCACCAAGCTCATTTAATGCTTCATACACCATACCTGCCGTCATAGAACCATCCCCAATCATAACAACTGGTATACGAGACTCTTGCTCACCTTTAAGGGCTATTGCCTTTGCTGCACCAACACCTAAAGAGATAGAAGTAGAACTATGTCCTGCTACAAAGTAGTCATCATCACTCTCACTTGGTTTTGTATAACCACATAAGCCATTAAACTCACGAAGAGATTCAAAGTCATCCCATCGCTTAGTTAAGAGTTTATGTGCATAAGATTGATGACTGACATCAAATATAAAAGGATCTTTTTTACTATCAAATACTTTATGCATTGCTACTATTAGTTCTGTTGCACCTAATGTTGAGCTCAAATGCCCACCATTTTTACTCACCACTTCTAAGATACGTTCACGTATATCTTGACAAACTACTTCTAGCTCTTTTATACTTTTATTTTTTATATTCATATCTTTACTCATTTAAAGCTGCTCTCTTTACTCTCTCAAATCTTTTGCTAATCTCTGCATCCATATTACCAACATCACTGATAACAATAACACCACCTTCACTTACAGCACTATCCGAAATAACAGTAATATGATTCATTTTACTCACATGCTCTGAAATAAAACCATGGTTTTTTGGGTTTACTTTTAATGTAATTTTAGATGCAGATTGAAGCTCTTTAATAAGTTCATTAGAGAGCAGTTCAGCTACATGATTAGAATTTTCCTGTAACTCAACTTTAATTACTTCTTTAGCTATATCTAATGCCGCAGCAATTAACTCTTTCTTAATCCCCTCTAAAGCACTCTCAAACTCTTGAGCACTCTCCTCTAGCTTTAAAACAGAGGCACTAAACATTTCAATAGAGTTTAAAGCACTCTGCTTACTCTCTTCTAAAGCTTGAGCTTTACCCGCTTCAATTCCTTCAGCAAAAGCACTCTCCTTTGCTTTTACAAGTGCTTGTGCATACTCTTCCTCTTTTGACTCTAACTTCATCTGAAGTTTTATAAAGTTTGAAGACATCTCATCTGTTTTTTGCATTAAAGACTCTATAAGAGACTCTTTTGAACTACTACTCAAAGCACTCGAATCTACCTCTTGTGCCTTTGGCTTAGGAGCTGTTTCACTAGAAGATGAGAGAACACTCTCTTTTACAGAGCTTGATTTTTTATCTTCATCCCCTCCACCCAGAGCCATAACCTTAAAACTATATTTATTTATATTATGTGCATCTAATTCTGATTCTGAAATTACTGTTGCCATATCTACTCTATCATCTCTTCAGTTGAACCCATTTGGATAATACCAGACTCGGCTAAACTATTCACTGTTTCAACAATTTTTCGCTGAGCAGTTTCAACATCTTTCATCTTAACAGCACCAAGGAACTGCATCTCTTCTTCAAAGGCTTCACGTGCTCGCTCAGACATAGCAGAAAAGAATTTCTCTTTTAACTCTTCAGGAGAAGATTTTAATGCAAGCATTAACTCTGCTTTATCAACAGCTTTAAGTGTCTCAGTAATTGCCGTTTTATCAAGACTTACCATATCTTCAAATGTAAACATCATCTCTTTAATGAGTGTAGCTAGCTCTTCATCTACCTGCTCAATATTTGCCAATGTTGCTTTAGAGCTTTTCACACCAAGACGATTAAAGACATCAGCAACCGCACGAGGTCCACCAACTTCAACTTTGTATGAAGCAAGAGATTCAAGTTTTGACTCTAAAACTGCTGAAACACGTTTAATAACTGAAGGTGAAATATCTCCGAGTCTTGCCATACGCATAGCAACTTCACTTCGTAATTCATCAGGAAAATACTGTAAGGTATCCGCAGCCTCAGTCGCATCCATATGTGCTAAAATTAGTGCAATAGTTTGAGGATGCTCGTTCACAATAAAGTCTGAGAGTTGTTGCGGCTTAATTTTTGAAAGATATGCAAAATTTTGAGTATTTTGCATATTTTTATTAAGCTTTTCTAAAACTTTTTTTGCTTCATCTGGACCAAGAGTACGGTAAAGTAACTCTCTTGCATACTCCATACCACCAGCAGTAAGGTATTGACCAGATTGAAAAATCGCATGAAATTCTTCAAGTATAGCAGTTGCTACACCTCTATCCACAGTAGTATTTGTAGCAATATACTTTGAAATATCTGTAATAGCATCAACACTCATTGCTGAAAATATTCCTGCTGTTGTCTCTTCTCCTACTTGAAGTAGAAGTATTGCAATTTTTTCTGCCATACTCATCTCATCAAAAATCGCCTGTTGCTGTTGGTTTAAATTTGACATTTACTTAACTCCTCTTCACTATTTAACTGGTCCTGACTCTTCACTAAGAAGTGCTTGCAATAGTGAAGCTATCTCTTCTGGTGCATCATCTGCCATATTTCTTACCTTATCGAGAATAACCTCATACTTCAGTTCATCCTCATTAAAGTTTTCACCAACTCCAAGCTGATCCTCTACTTTTTTACGCATCTGTTGCACTTTTTCAACAAGATCTTCCTCTTCATCATCATCAAGGTTTAGAACGGGAGCAGATAACTCCTCCTCCTCTCGTGATACCTCAAGCATTTTATCAGCAAATGGAGAAATAACTTTTTTGTACAGTATAAGAAGTAGTAGTAAGACAAAAATATACTTAAAAAGACCAGAAAATGGTGAAAGGTAGGTAGCTACAAAGATTTTACCCTCAGAAACAGCATCTATTCCAGGCTCAGTACGCGATCTATCAAACTGTAAGTTCTGTACAGAAATTACATCCCCTCGCTCTTCATTAATCCCAATAGCTCTACTTACTAAAGAGGAGAGTGCATTAATATCTGTCTCATTAAGTGGTGTATATTCTAAATCTGAAGTCGCTTCGCCATTTGCATCAAGTTTAACCTTATACTTACCGTCTACAACAACCGCGGCAGTAATCCTTTTTATACGGGCAAACTGACTTTTTGTTGTACTTACAGTTTTACCAACTTCATAGTTAGTTGTTCCTGTATTCTTCTCATATTTTTGCGTCGTTTTATTACTTGATATTCCTTTTACTGGACCTATATTACTCACTGTACCTGGGACACCACCAACTTGTTCTGGAGTTGAACCAGTACGTTTCTCTTCACTCACCTGTTCACTTCTTACTACATTTTCAGGATCGTATGTCTCACTTGTAGAGTTCTTCACTGAAAAATCGAACTCTATTGTTACTTGAGCCACTACATTATCACTTCCTCCCACAAAAGGAGAGATTACATTTAAAATTTTATCTTGACGTTTTTTTTCTTCTTTTATTTTATAACGCTGTTGCGATAAAGAGAGTTCACTCATTTGTGCCATCTCATCTTCATCTCCAAGAGTATTCCCATCACTACTTACCAGCATAACATTTGTAGAGGGTAGATTTGGTACAGCAGAGGAAACTAAGTTCTTAATACCTCGTATTTGCTTTGAGGAGAGTGTTCGACCCTCTACCATAGTCACCATAACAGAAGCGGTAGGCAGGACTTGTTTTGAAACAAAAAGTGTCTCTTTTGGAAGAGCCAAACTTACAGTAGCTTTCTCAATTGGAGAGAGAGCATTAATAGTTCGAGAGAGTTCCCCCTCTAAAGCACGCAAGTGTTTAATCTTTTGATCAAAACTTGTCGCTCCAAACTCCTGCTTATCAAAAAGCTCAAAACCAACACCACTATCTTTTGGTATTCCTAAAGAAGCAATATTTATACGCTCCTTATAAACAACATCTTTTGGAACTTTAATAACATTGTTCTCTTCGAGTTCATATGCTATATTGTCTTTTTCAAGTTGTGCTACAACCTTTGCTGCATCACTTGAACTGAGAGAATCAAAAAGTACTTCATAATCATTTTTTGTAGTTTTTGTAGAAGTAAAAACAACTAAAAAAATTAAAAAGCCAACAATTCCTACAATAGAAGCGGCTATAATCATTTTTTGTTGCTTACTTAGCTTTTCAAATAGCACTACTAATTGTGAAAAAAGTTTCTTAAAATCCATTCAGTTCTCGTTTTAAAATTTATAATATTTCAGAAATAAGTTCAAAAAAACGACTATTTTGTTCTGGTTTACCCACCGTTACACGTATAGCATTCATCTTATAGCCACTTAAATCTCGTACAATCATACCCTTATGAAGTAATGCATCGGCTAGTTTTGTCGCATTTTGATCCTCACTAAAACATAGTGTAACAAAGTTAGTATAACTCTTTATTATATCTATATTTTGCTTTAAGGCAAACTCTTCATAGCGTTTCATCTCTTTAAAACAAGACTCTATGGATTTTATAACAAATGCTTCATCTTCAAGAGCGACCGATGCAGCTTCCAATGATAATGTTGTAATATTAAAGGGAGGACGTAGCTTATAGAGCTCTTTAATAATTTTTGCACTACTTATTCCATATCCTGTTCGCATACCACCAAGGCCATATGCTTTGGAAAATGTTCCGAGATAAATAACATTAGAGAACTTCTCTATAAGCTCTTTAGGGGTAAGTGCTTTTTTTACATCTCTATATGCAGCATACTCCATATAAGCCCCATCAACAACAACAAGAGTATTCTCATCTATTTTTTCTATAAATGATAAAAGTTCACCTGCATCTATAGCATCACCTGTTGGGTTATTAGGTGTACAAAGAAAAATAATTTCAGGTTTCTCTGCCTTATAAAGTTCATAAAATTCTTCTAAGTTATGCGTTTGTGAACGTGTACGAATAACCTCAGCACCAATATGCTTTGCATAGATCTCATACATTGCAAAAGTTACAGAGTTTATAAGAATTTTAGAGTTACTATTTGCTTTAGCATGCATTATAAACTCTATAACCTGATCACTACCACTTCCAATAATAAGGTTTTCATCAGCCACATCAAAACGGCGAGAGAGCCCATTTTTTAATTTTACCATACTATCATCAGGATAAAGTGCCATATTAGAGAGTATATTACCTACTGCTTTTTGCACTTTTTGTGAACAACCATAAGGATTCTCATTTGAAGCCAATTTTACTATATCTTTTGCTTCTATACCAAACTCACGAACTACAAGTTCAATAGGTTTTCCAGCCTCATAAGTTTTTATATTTTCTAATTTTTTATTAAATTTCATTTTTAATCCTCACTCTTCACATAAGAGCCAAGCCATGTTACTTCACCCTCATGTTTTTTCAGTACATTTTGAATTTTATCTTCATCTATATGACCAAAAAAATCTATATAAAACCAGTAATCAAATCCTCCATCTTTATCTTTTGATGGACGTGATTCGATTTTACTAAGGTTAATCTTCTCTAGATCAAAATCTTGTAAAAAATTCACAAGTGCACCCGCTTCTACAGCATCTTTTAAACGTACAAGAATGGAAGTCTTATCATCACCACTAATAGCATTTTTAAAGTCACTTAAAATAACAAATCGAGTTGCATTGTCATGCTCATCTTCAATATTTTCAAACATTGTAGGAACACCGTAAAGCTTTGCAGCAATATGAGAGCATATAGCAGCAGCCTCTTTATCCTCAGCAGCTAAAATAGCTGCTTTTGCTGTAGACTCAACAGGAATAAGTTCTATATCATTAAGACCATGTTCACTTAAGAACTCTCGACACTGCCCAAATCCTTTATCTTTAGAATATATTTTTGTTACATCTTCTAGTTTTTGTGCCTTTGTTGCAAATGCTACATGTATTGGCATATATAGTTCTGCTACAATTTTTACAGATGATTTCGCGAGAAGATCTAACGTTTCTCCTACTATTCCATCACGGGAGTTTTCAATAGGGACAACACCAAATTTTGCACGTTTTGATTCCAATGTTTTAAAAACTGTCTCGATAGAATTGAGTGAGAGATAATCACTCATAGCACCAAAACGGCTCTCCGCAGCTTGATGTGTAAAACTTCCCTCTGGACCAAGATAAGCTATACGTTCAGGAAGCTCAAGATTACGAGAGACTGCAAATACTTCTAAAAAAATTGCTTCAATAGCACTTGCATTCAAGAGCCCTTTATCCTTTGCATTTTTCTCTGTTAAACGCGCAATAATGGCCTTTTCACGTTCGGGTCTATAAATAGCCCCTCCTGTATCCTTTTTTATCTCACCTACACGCTCTACAACTTTCATGCGTTTATTTAAAAGTTCTAGCATCTCATTATCTATAGTGTCTATCGCACCTCTACAATCTTCTAATGTTTTCCAGTCACTTATCTCACTCATATTTTCTCCAATATCTCTTGCATATCTGTATATACAAAATCTGGTTTTAAATCTTCTTTTAAAAAGGGAACTATTTCTGCTTCGCTTTTATACTTTCCACTTGTAACAAAAACTGTTTTTATCCCAAGCTCTTTAGCACCACCCAAGTCCCCTTTTACATCATCACTGATCATAGTTACTTTATCAAAACTAGCACTCTTCTCCTGTATTTTCAGTAATGCTAATGCCTCTTCATAAAATGTAAGACTAGGCTTTCCAACAACACTGTAACTTACACTTGTTGCAAACTCTAAAAGTTTTAAGACTGCTCCAACACCAGGATAACGTTTAGCATTTTTTGCATAAATAGATGTTTCATGCATACCAACAAGAGATGCACCAGAGAGTAAAAAATCTATCATCTGAGCATACTCATCTGCACTAAAATCCTCTTTTATTGCAATTAACACTGTCTTAGGATTTTTAAAATCAAGTTTATATCCCATCTCTTGAAGTGTCCTTAAAAATTCAGGTGCACCATATGCTGCTACCGCTTCTTTCTCTACACGAGACTCCAAAAGCATTAAAGGGTCTAAATATTTATCAAATCCAAAGTGAAAACCTAAGTCGTTTAAAAATTTATGAAAATCTCTTGATGCTTTTTTTGTATTGTTTGTCACAACCATATAGGGAGTATTATTTCTATTGAGCATATCTATAAACTCTCTACTCCCTCTAATAGGAGACTTATCACTATCACTAATAAGAGTCCCCTGCACATCAATAAAATACACTTTTAAACCCTACTCTTCTAAAAACTCTTGCTCTAAGGCAATAAGATCTTCAAATGTTTCACGTCTACGGATAACTCTTGCTTTACCATTTTCAAGTGCTATCTCTGCACTACGACCTCGTGTATTATAATTACTTCCCATACCAAAACCGTAAGCACCAGCACTATGAACAACTATAAGATCATTATGATTTAACTCTGGAAGAGGATAATCTTTTGCAAAAAAGTCTCCGCTCTCACAAACAGGTCCAACTATATCTACAGGTCGAGCTTCAGTTGTTGCATCTGTAATAGCTTCTATTTTATGATAAGCACTGTAAAGTGCTGGACGTAAAAGATCATTCATCGCACCATCAATCACTACAAATTTCTTTGCACCGTTTTGCTTTTCATAGAGTACTTTACTTACAAAATAACCTGCATTGGCTGTTAAAAAACGTCCAGGTTCACAAAGGATAGTCAAATCAAGTGCAGTTAAACAACCTAAAATAGCCTGTGCATAATCATAAGGCTTAATCGTAGTCTCATCATTATACTTAATCCCTAAACCACCACCAATATCAAAAAATTTCAATTCGATTTTAATAGTTTGTAAAGAGCGCACCAAGTCAGCTACAATCTCAGCAGATTCACGAATAGGATCTAATTCTGTAAGTTGTGAACCAATATGAAAATGAATACCCACAGGATCTAAATACTCAGAGTTATTTGCCATAATATACATGCGTTTTGCAGTACTCAAATCTACTCCAAATTTATTATCATGTAAGCCAGTTGAAATATAAGGGTGTGTTTTTGGGTCTATATTTGGATTCACACGAATACTAATACGAGATTTTGTTTTTAATTCTCGTGCTATCATCTCTACACGATCAAGCTCTGCAGCAGACTCAACATTAATATATAAAATATCTTTTTCTATCGCTTCACGAATTTCATCATCACTCTTTCCAACACCAGAAAAAATAATTTTATAAGCAGGAATTCCAGCCATAAATGCACGTCGCACTTCACCAATAGAGACACAATCAGCACCACTTCCCATCTTTGCAAAATGTTTTACAACGCTAAGATTTGAGTTAGCTTTTACAGCATATGCTAAAATAGATTTACGACCTTTAAATGCTTCTTTAAGCTCATTATACTGAGCTTTCATATAGTCAAAATCATATACATAAAGGGGAGTTTTGTATTCTGTTGCAAGTTGTTTAAAATCGATCATAAAATTTCCAAGTTCTTTTTAAGTGATTTTATCTAAAATGTGCTTATAGAGGAGTTAAGTTGCCATCCTATATTTTCGCCATTGCCGTATTGCAATAAGAAAGAGAAGCACAACAGGGGCAATAACACCCATTTCACTTGGAATAGTTTTAGTATTTGAAAGTTCAATAAGCATAAAAAGCATACCCCAAACTAAAAGTGTTGCTAAAATTGCTCCAAAACTAAAAAGTGAAACATTTACAAAACGAACACTCACAGGAACAAAAAAGAAAATAATAACTATAAGACAAGGCACAAAGAATGGATAAATAAATATTTTATAAAGTGCTCCTTTTATACTGCTCGTATTTATATTTTGAGAATCCAAAAGAGTCATAGCATCAAAAGCATCACTAATCGTAAAGTTCACCTTTCCTTCATATACTTGATCAAGTATTTTAGGTCTAAAACCTCCAAGTATCTCCAAATCTTTTGATGCTACGACCCTCATTCCATTTGAACTAAAGCTTAAATCATCAGGTTTTATAATAATATCTGCTTTTTTTATAAACCAAAAATCATTTCTATAACTTGCTTCTTTTGCAACTAACACCGATTTTAAAGAGTTGTCTTTCACAGTAAATACACGAATATTTTCTGCTTTTTCTTGAAGAGGTAGAAGTTTTGAGAAGTAAATATACTCTCCTTTATAAGTAAAAAAAAGATCTCGTGTAGGACTTAGGTATTGTGAATTTTTTCTAATATTATTTGAAAATTCATTCGCCCTTGCAAAACTTGACCATGAGTGAAGAGAAATAAAAAGTATAATGATTACCGAGGAAACTATCACAAAAGGTTTAAGAACATCAACTCGTGTGTAACCAAGAGAGAAGAGTGAAACAAGTGCATTCGAACGAATAAGAAAAATTTTTGTACTTATCATTGAAAATATTAAAGATAAAGGAAGAAGCATATCTACTGCAAAAAATGCTTTGTAAACCAAATAAATAAGAAGAAGATTTGCAGAAGATGAGAGTTTATGTGCATATGTCATATAGTCAAAACCAACCATAAACATAACAAGTGCAGCTAAAATAATAAAAAAATATTTCAAGTAATGGAGTGCTATGTATCTAAATGCTAACACAAAGATACCTTCTGTGTAAACTTTGAACTAGTATCTTCAAGGGATGAGTTAAGTAGATATTCTACAGCATCAGATGTCTTATCTATCCATTTTTTGAGATGTAGCTCTTGTAGTGCAGAGAATGGACTTAAAACATAAGAAGCGACCTCTCCTTTATGCTCTGGCTTCCCAATACCCATACGAACGCGGATATACTCTTTTCCAATTTTAGAGTCTATAGATTTTAAACCATTATGACCACCATGTCCGCCACCCATCTTAAAACGAAGCGTTCCAAAAGGTAGATCTAAATCATCATGTATTACAACAACACTATCACATTTATAAAAGTTTTTCACTTTAATAACACTATCTCCAGAGAGATTCATAAATGTAAGTGGTTTTAATAAAAAATGATTTTTTGATTTATAACAGTTTCCTAAAAATGAAGATTTAGAAACATCAGAAGCATTGAACCTTTTTACAAGCTCATCGATTACCATAAAACCAATGTTATGGCGAGTATTCTCATAGTCGGAACCAGGGTTCCCTAACCCGACTATAAGCATAAAATTATTTCGCTTTAATGATACTTATAAGTGCTACACGATCACTATCTAAAATAGTCATATTCGCTAACTCTGGAAGATCACGAACAAGTTTAGAATCACCTGTATCCATCTCAGTAACATCAATCTCAATTTTATTCATTAAGTTCTCTGGAGTACATTTAACAGTTAAACGCTCTTTAGCCATGTGAATAAGACCTTTATTTTTAAGACCTTTCGCTTCACCAACTGCAACAATAGGAATGTTAAATTTACTTTCAACACCTACTTGAGCAATCATTAAATCAACATGAAGTAAATTTCCAGTAACTGCATGAGACTCATACCCTTGAACAACTACATTTAACTCTTTACCAGCAACATTTACTGGGAATGCTATAGTCTCTTTATTACGAACTGTACGGATATACTCATTCATTTTGAATGCAGCATTGATATTTTCAAGACCTTTTCCGTAGATATTCGCAATTAGATAACCATCTCGACGTAGTGCTTTAGTAGCTCCTGTTGTCATACTCTCTCTAACGATACCTTCTAACATATAATTTCCTTGTGTTTAAAAATGGTTGCAATTATACTTAGAATTGCATTAAAGTTTACTTTAAATCAAATATATCGTCATCATCTACTGAGATATTGACACTCTCTTTACCATCCATAGGTGTACTAGCTTTTCCACTTGTAAGCCCACTAATCTTTAACTCAAGATCAGAAGCACTTGTTGCATTTTTCATAGCTTGCTCTTTTGAGATTATGCCATCATTATAAAGATCAAGTATTGACTGATCAAAACTTTGTGATTTATAGTGCTCTTTTCCTGCCTCTATTGCATCACGAATTTCATAATCACGATTTTCCATAATAAGTTTTTCAATTCTTGGTGTCCGAACAAGTACCTCCATAGCAGCACGACGTCCTCCCTCTACAGTAGGTACCAAACGCTGAGAGATTATGCCCTGTATTACCCCTGCCACTGAAATTCTTACACGGTTTTGCTCATCAGGTGGAAACTGCCCGATAATACGGTTAATTGTCTCCTTCGCATCAATAGTATGCAGTGTTGAGAAAACTAAATGTCCCGTATCTGCTGCATGCAGTGCAAGGTTAATAGTCTCTTTATCTCGCATCTCTCCAACTAAGATAATATCTGGATCTTCACGAAGTGCCGCACGAAGTGCATTTCCAAATGTCAAGGTATCCTGTCCTACTGAACGCTGATTTATAATACAACCTCTATCCTTATGTACAAACTCAATAGGATCTTCAATAGTAATAATATGTTTCTTTTTTGTAATATTTATCTCATTAACAATCGCTGCGAGTGTTGTTGACTTTCCAGATCCCGTCACTCCAGTCACTAGGACTAAACCCCTCTCTTTTTGTGTAAAACTTCTTACAATTTCGGGTAGATGTAACTCATTAAAAGAGGGTATTTTTACAGGAATGACACGAAAAACAGCAGAGACTCCATCCATTTGGAAAAAAATATTAACACGAAAACGGTTATTTTCATCAAAAGGATATACAAGATCAAGTTCTTTATTCTCAACAAACTCTCCAAAGCGACCTTTGAGTAACTCTTTAGCAAATGTCAAAGCATCCTCTTTGGAGAAAACACCCCCAGAAAATTGTACTATATTTCCATTAATACGTGCACGAATAACAGCATTTGCTTTTATATGAAGATCTGACCCACCTACTTCAATCATTTTTTTAAGATGAATACGAATTTTTTTTAGCTGCTCAAAGCTTAACTTACTAACATCTACCTCATGGCTACTCATAAACTCTCCAATATATCACTAAAAGCATCTTTAAATGCAAGTAATCCATCCTCAATTTGTTTATCTAAAATAGCCTCAAAATCAATACCAGCCTCTTTTATTTTAAGAAAGTGTACTTCTATTAACTCTCTATCTATAGGTAAAGCTTGTGTACTCTTGCCATTTTCATAAAATGCCATTATAGTATCTACAGGAGCTGTATTTACACTGTTATAGGCTAAAAGTTTTTCTATGTAGTAATGTGCTTCGAGTGTGTCACCTTTCACACCTGTACTTGCAAAAAGAGCACGACACCCTTGCACTTGCATCTGTTCAATAGTAGCATATATATCAGCAGAATTATATATTCCACTCAATGCCTCTTGTATACCTAATGTTTTTAGTTGTGCATCTAAAGCGCGATCAACACGAGATACAAAAATACTTATAACCGTTTTCACCTCTTTAGCATACTTATATGTTCCTCTTTTAAAAGCATTCGCACAAGCAATAGCTTGGGACTTTTTAAAGATTAGTGTTGCATTAACAGGAATACCTACACTTGTAAGCTCCTCCATCGCTTCGTATCCTGCTTCAGTTGCAGGTACTTTTATCATAATATTTGGACGATTTATACTTTTAAAGAGTCTTTTTCCCTCAGCAATAGTTGCCTTAGCATCATCACATAAAGAAGGATCAACTTCTATGCTTACAAAACCATCATCACCTGCATCATACAGAGGTTTTAAAATATCGGCTGCCTTTGTAATATCGTAGATAGCAAGTGCTTCGTACTTCTCTTTTGAAGATAAATTGCTAAGTGAGGCTAACTGTTCCTTATATGCAGGAGAGTTTAAAATAGCATTTTTAAAAATAGCTGGATTTGAAGTAGCACCGTTAATTATTTTTTTCGCTATAAGCTCTTTAAACTCTCTATCTAAGTAGTCACGCTCAATAAAATCCGCCCAGAGTGAAAACTTTAAATCTTCGATGTACATAATATTTTCCTAATTATTTTTATTTTATTATAGCTAAGAAAATATAAAATTATGATAGTTTTTTAGGAACTCTCATGCTAAAAGAGGATCCCTCACTCGAACTCCTTACCTCTATCTTAGAATTAAATTGCTTTTGCATTATCATCTGTGACATATAAAGACCAAGACCTGTACCATTTTTTCCTTTTGTACTATAGTAGGGTTCAAAAATAGACTCGATATTTTCGGAAGGTATTCCATTCGCATTATCCTCTATTTTAAGAATTAAAGAGTCTTCTACATCTGAAATTTTTATATCTATTTTCAGTTCCTCTCGCTCTAATTTTGCCAACTCATCAATCGCATTATTTAAAATATTAAGTATTACTTGAATTAACTCATTTTGATATGTCTCTATAATAACATCATCACCTTTTATAAAATTAAGCACTATATGATGTTTATAAATTCGAGGCTTTACAAAGTTTACTGCCTTTTCTACAGTTTCATAAATACTCTCCCTATTTATCTCTTTGTTTGGTTTAAAGTAGGTCTGAAAATCATCAATAGTTTCAGAGAGATAAACAACCGTATCACTTATATTTTGAAGTTTAGCATCTAGTAATTCATCACTCACCGGAGTCCCTAACATCTTCTTCACCTGTAAATCAGAAATACTAAGGGTCACAGTAGAAAGTGGCTGTCTCCACTGATGTGCAATCATACTTATCATCTCACCCATAACAGCTTGTTTAGACTGAACTGTTAATAGTTTATCTTTTTGAGTCAACTCATTTAGCTGCTCTTTAAGAAGTGCTTGTTGCTCAAAAATTGTACTTTTTGCTTCATCCATTTTCTTTTGATAGAAATAGACTGTTGCACTTATAACAAGAAGAACAACACTCATATATATTATCTGAAATGGAGTGTAATCAACGGCTATAAATGGTTGATATGGTGCTATATTTATAAGTACAAACATTATAAGAATCCAATAGATAGCACTCTTCTCAGACTGAAAATAAAGCAAAATTATAGGATAAGCAAAAATCCATATAAAACGCAGAGACTCTATATCACTCGTATAGATAAAAAACAAAAATAGTAGTGTAAACTGAAGACTCTCCATAAAAGCAACTAAAGAAAAGATCTTTTTAGATTTACGTAAACATATGAAAAGTATAAAATTAAAAAAAAGAGTGAAGAGTTCATAGGGGATATAAAAGTAGGATCCTTTTATTATATTTACACTAATTCCAAAAACAAGCCCAAAAGATGAGAGCATAAATGCTATATTCATCATCTGAAACTTTCCTTTTAACTCTAATTCATCTTCGCTAAATACCCAGTTACTTGTAAGAATTCCACTTTTTTTAATCATTGCCTCTCCATTTATGGTAAATATATTTTATCTTGAAGCTCTTCATACTCTAAGCGGACATCACTATCTAAAGTAATGCCCCCTCCACTCTTATAGATAAACCCATCAGCAGTTTTTTCTATAAACCGAATCATCACTCCACTGTCAAAACTCTCTCCATTATAGAGACCAAAAACACCACTAAAATGACCTCTATCATACCCCTCAACTCTTTGCAAAATTTCTAAAGTACTTCGCTTTGGTGCACCGCTAATACTCCCAGCAGGTAAGAGTGCTTTAAGAATAGTACCAAGGTTCTTATGCCAATTTTCTTGAAGTTTACCACTTATATGGGAACTCACTTGAAGTAGTTTTTTCTCTCCAGCCTCTATCTCTGTTATATATCGAAATTTTTCAACTTTAACATCTTTAGCAACTATAGAGAGATCATTTCGTAGTAAATCAACTATCATAATATGCTCTGCCATCTCTTTTTCATCGGTAAGTATTTTTTTTTCTGCATTTATTAATGATGCATCTATTGTTCCTTTCATCGGAAAAGTATGAATAGTAGCATCTTTTATCTGTATAAATTTTTCTGGAGAAAAACAGACAAATTTATCTTTATAATAGAGTTTATAGTGTGCATTTGAAAGAGAATAAATCTCATTTAAAGTAAGTGTTGTTTGAATTTCTGTTGCTTGTGTGAGATTAAGAATATAACTATTACCAGCCTTAATCTCCTCAATTATAGCATCAAATCTCGTACTGTACTCACTAAAGTTTATAGATCTTTTTTTTAAAAAGTGGGAATGTTTTTTATATGTATACTTCTCATCTATACTAAAGGCTATGTTCTCTTTTTCTAAATCTTCAAGAAGGATAACATCAATATTTTGAGCCATAAAATCGCTAATAAAAAGAAAAGGTTTTCTCTTTTTTCCAAGAGAGTTTATAAACTCAAAACTCATTAATTAGTGGTTTGCTATAAGTTTTTTTAAAATAGCCATACGAATGCTAACCCCGTTAGCAACTTGTTCTAAAACCTTACATCGCTTATCATCAAGTAAAGCATCGCTTATATCTATATTTCTATGTACAGGACCAGGGTGAAGAAGAATGATATCTCTCTCTCCAATAAGCTCTTCAGTAATACAAAAATCACTTGCATAATCTTTCAAACTTGCATAACTCTGTGATGAGTGGCGTTCTGTTTGTGTTCGTAGACTCATAATAGCATCGACTTCATCAACTATCTCTTTAATATAATGTGTAGTTCTCAAAGTAGTTTTTGGTAAAAAATGAGGCGGTGCAACTAAAATAACTTCCATCCCAAAACGAGTTAATAGTTCAATATTAGAGTTTGCCACACGAGAGTTTTTAATATCTCCCACAATTGCTATCTTTTTTCCTTCAAGCTCTCCAAAGTGTTCTTTCAAAGTGTAAAGATCAAGCAGTGCTTGAGAAGGGTGAGCATGTGCACCATCCCCAGCATTTAAGATACTCGCATTTGTATGATTTGCTAAAATCTGTGGTACTCCAGAGTTTTGATGACGAACTATTATAGCATGAGGTCCCATAGCATCGAGGTTCATAGCCGTATCTACAAGAGTCTCCCCTTTTTTTGTAGAACTTTTTGCTACATCAAGATGCACCATATCTGCACCTAAACGCTTTGCTGCTATCTCAAAAGAGGATTTTGTTCGTGTTGAATTTTCAAAAAAGAGGGTAATAATAATTTTATTCTCTAAAATATTCTCAAACCTTCCATCACTAAAATGTTTAGCATCTGCTAAAATTTCTAAAATTTCCTCTTTAGTAAAATCATCCGTACGGATTAAATGTGCCATTTTCTCTATCCTCTAAAAAATTTACAAATTATACAAGAGTTCACATATCGTGTCAATATCTTCATCTACTTTTAATATATCATAGGCTTTACGATTAAAAAAGGGAGCAGAGATCTCTTTAAAGTCACTATCATTCTTTCGACAATTAAACGCAATGGTATGATTCAAGTTTTTATTTTTCAAGACTTGTGCACTTAAAAGTGTATCGTTAATACATCCAAGAGAGCAGTGAGTTACAAGAAGTGTTGTTGCATTAAAAAACGCGATTAAATCAACCATCATAAAAGAGCCATCCACTGGAACATACAGTCCCCCTGCTCCCTCTATAATAAGCAAGTCACAGCGCTCTTCTAATTTTTCTATAGCACTACTTAGAAGTGTGAAGTCTAAAGACTCTCCTTGTGAAGCAATGTAAGGTGCCGCTGGGAGTTCATAAGAGATAGGAACAATATCATCAATATTTAAGTCCATCATTTCTGGATTAAGCTCTTGCACAAGAGAAAGAAGTTGATCACCATCAGGATAAATATTATCCCTCACTCCCGTCTCAATAGGTTTAATTACACCAACTCGCAAGCCCTGTTTTGCATACTCTTTTAAAAGAAGTTTTGTTGTATATGTTTTACCAATGTCTGTGTTTGTAGCTGTTACAAATATTCTCTTTTTCATAAGAGAGATTATATCCGAACTTATCTTAAGCTGTAAGAGATTGGAACACTAATTGTTAATGCTTCTCTTGGTTTTGGAAACTCTTGGGAGAGATTTTCAATGGTTCTAATAGCACCACGACTTAGTATATCATTCTCAGATGAAACTACTTCTATGGAACTGATAACAGCATTTTTTGAAAGTTTAAATCGAACTACAACACTCCCCTCAATTCCTCTTTTTCTTGCACGTCGAGGATAATAAAGGTTCTCCTGTAAAAGTGTTACAATTTTTTGAAGATTCTCATTTATGTAAATTTTTTCCACAGAGAACTCTTCTTTTTCTACTTGTTTTTGAATTTTCTTCTCTTGACTTACTGTTCTTTTCTCTTCACATACAGTAGGTACACTGGTAGGCTTTAGTATCTCTTTCTTTGGTGGTTTTTTTATTGAAGTACTAACTTTCTCTATAAACTCTTTCTCTATATGCTCTTTTTTCTTTTTAACTTTAAGAGGTATCACTTTTTTTATTACAGGACTCTTTTTTTTTACAGGAGGAGCAAATAGTACTTTTTTTTGTACTTTTTTCTTTAAAGGTATTTTGGAGACTACACAGTGTAGTTTTAAGGGTATATAAGCCTCTTTTTTCTCACTCTTTGGAGTATAAAACAATCTATAACTCCAAAAGAGAAGACCCAATAAAAGGGCATGAAAAATAAGAGAAAGAATAAGAGAGTTTGAAAGCCTAATCATAAAACAGAGAGTATCTAACTCTCTGTTATAAAAGTATTAAATTGCACGTTTAAATTCAGGATATGCTTCAACACCTACCTCATGAACATCAAGTCCTTCTACTTGAACATCATCATCAGCTCTGAATTTTATAATTTTATTAATAATAAAAAGAGTAATAAATGTGCTAGAAAATGCAAAAACAGCTACAACCACTACCCCTTTTAACTGAGCCATAAAAGAGATATCTTCTATAAATATACCAACAGCTAATGTCCCCCAAATACCATTAACAAGATGAACAGAGAGTGCTCCAACAGGATCATCTAATTTCAGTTTATCAAAAATGGGAACAGCAAACACTACTAAGCTTCCACCAATAGCTCCAATTAAAATAGGTGTATATATATCATAGAGATCAGGTCCCGCAGTTACGGCGACTAAACCACCGAGGGCTCCATTTAAAACCATTGTAATATCAAAAAGTCTATATCGAGCATACATGATAATACCAGCAATTATAGCTCCTGAGAGTCCTGCTGTATTTGTATTCATAATTGTTTTAGCTACAGCATCAGCACTCTCTATACTTGAGATACTTCCCACACTTCCTCCATTAAAACCAAACCATCCTATCCATAAAAGAAGTGCTCCAAGAACAACAAGAGGTATATTTGAAGCTGGAATTACACGTATTTTTCCATCTTTATAGCGCCCTTTTCGAGGACCCACTATGAGTATGGCAGCAAGAAGTGCCCAACCACCTGTAGAGTGAATTACAGTAGAACCTGCTAAATCATACATATCTATATTTAAAACCGTTCCAGCTAAAAGATCCGCTCCCCAACTAATGTTTACAACAAGAGGGTAAATAATAGATGCCATAATAACAGTAAAAATCATAAGAGGAATAATCTTTACACGCTCACTTACCCCACCACTCATGATGTTAACTGTCTTTCCTACAAATGCCATCTGAAACAAGAATGCAGCAAAGATACTCATAGATGTACTCTCCCATGAACCAAAAGCCACCGTATAACCGATAAGAAGAAAAGAGAGTGATGCGACTGCATAAATCATTACATTTGCAGTAAGTACTGCTGAAACATTTTTAGTTCTTACAAGTCCTGCTTCAAGCATGGCAAAACCAGGAACCATAAAGATAATAAGCACCATGGAAAAAAGTGCAAAGAATGTATCTATAATATATTTAAAATCAGATTCAAGCATAAAAGTAACCTTTTGTTTATATTACTTTAGTATATCTAAATAAAGATTTTATGAAAATTAAAGAGAAAGATGTTGGAGAGGGTGCATATGCAAAATGCATATGCGGATGTAAAATTTTGGAACCTATATAGCTTCGTTATCT